>Ga0307312_10000361_pt1 | contig 20605 bp, 16 predicted proteins | sample ER_DNA_202_FD_194489 | JGI IMG/M metagenome (GOLD analysis project Ga0307312, IMG submission 194489) | Bulk soil microbial communities from the East River watershed near Crested Butte, Colorado, United States - ER_DNA_202 | ecosystem: Environmental > Terrestrial > Soil > Floodplain | place... | reverse complement strand
CGTCGATCTTCATGGGACAGACCGAGGCGCCGCTCACGATTCGTCCGTTCCTGCCGCGGATGACGCTCTCCGAGCTGATGACCGTCATGACGGCGGGAATGGCGCACGTCTCCGGCTCGATCATGGCGGCGTACATCGCCTTCGGCATCGAAGCGCGGCATTTGCTCACCGCGGTCATCATGACGGCGCCCGGCACGATCATGATGGCGAAGATCCTCGAGCCCGAGACCGAAGTCCCCGAAACGCTGGGCGGCGTCAAGGTGGACATCCCGAAGACCGACGTGAACGTGCTCGACGCGGCGGCGCGGGGCACGAGCGAAGGGTTGCACCTGATGCTCAACGTGATCGCGATGCTCGTCTCATTCATTGCGCTCATCGCGCTGGTGAACGGACTGTTTGGCGCGATTCATGGGGTTGTGCCGTGGTTCCCACCGACGCTGCAGACCGTACTTGGGTGGATCTTTAGACCGATTGCGTGGGTGATGGGCGTACCGTGGCACGACAGCGGGACAGTCGGTTCGCTGCTGGGTGAGCGCATGGTGCTCAACGAATTCATCGCCTACGCGCATCTGGGGCCGATGAAGGGGAGTCTCGATCCGGTTTCGTTTACGATCGCCACGTTCGCATTGTGCGGATTCGCCAATCTCAGCTCGGTGGGCATTCAAATCGGCGGCATTGGCGCACTGGCGCCCGAGCGCAAACATGATCTCGCGCGGCTCGGCTTCCGGGCGATGATCGCCGGGACGCTCGCCAACTTCCTCTCCGCGACGCTGGCGGGCATCCTGTTGTAATGGGGAAGGGGGAAGAGGGACGGGGGACGGGTGCCGCAACGGCGGCAGTGACGAATCGCCTTGGAAAACTGAAGCCCCGTGTCGCCATCGTCCTCGGCTCAGGCCTCGGCTTTCTGGCCGACGAAGTCGCTGAATCGATTCGTATTCCGTATCGCACCATCCCTGGTTTCCCCGAGCCCGGCGTCGCGGGCCACAAAGGGGAACTGGTTGCCGGGAAGCTCGAGGGTGTGCCGGTCATCGTACAAGCCGGTCGCTTTCATTTGTATGAAGGCCATCCCGCCGCGGTCGCCGGCCTGCCCGCGCGTGTGTTTGCGGAGCTCGGCGTCGAGATTCTGATCGTTACGAACGCCGCCGGCGGGGTGCGCCGCACCTTCCCGGGCGGCACCCTGATGCTCATCGCCGATCACATCAACCTCATGTGGCGCAATCCGCTGATCGGACAACCCGAGCCCGGGGAGGAGCGCTTTCCGATCATGCACGAGCCGTACGACGGCGAGCTGCGCGCGCTCGCCCGCACGGTCGCGCGTGAGGGTGGCATCCGGATGGAAGAAGGCGTCTATGCCGCCCTGCTTGGTCCTTCGTACGAGACACCCACCGAAGTCCGCATGCTCGAGCGGCTCGGCGCCGACGCCGTCGGGATGTCGACCGTGCCGGAGGTACTGGTGGCGCGGTCCCGGGGCATGCGCTGCTTGGGCTTTTCCATTATTACGAACCCGGGCGCCGGGATCACGGGCGAGGCGCTGTCCCACGAGGAAGTGCTGGCTGTGAGCGAGCAGGTAGCCCGCAAGCTCGCCGTCGTCATGAAAGGAGTGTTAAAAGGTCTCACGTTGGCCTAACCCTGACGTTCGTTTTGCAACCCTTTCCCGTCTCCATCTGTCATATCAACTGATACCGCCGCGCGCTCGCCGTCAGCGTTCGCGACCGGGGTTTCCCTTCACCCTTCAGCTCCCGGACGCATATGCCGACGATGCTCCAGCTGCTCCTCGTCCTGGCGGGAAATCATCCGCCGCTTGTTGCCGTCGACTCTCCACCTCCAGCGCCTCCGGCACCGCAGCAGGTCCGCGCGATTCGGCTGGTCGGCGGTCAGGCGGTCACGATCGACGGCTTGCTGCGCGAACAGCTCTGGCAGACCGCCGAGCGACTCACCGGGTTTACGCAGCGCGATCCCAATCAGGGGGCAGTGCCGACCGAGAGCACCGTCGTGTACGTCGCGTACGACGACGCAGCGCTGTACATCGGTGCCCGGCTCTATGACGCGCATCCCGACTCGATAGTCGGGCGCCTGGCGCGTCGCGATCAAGGCACCGAATCCGACCGCTTCCAGGTCTATATCGACTCCTATCACGACAAACGCAGCGGCTATTACTTCGGGATCAACGCGGCCGGTACGCTGTACGACGGCACGCTCTTCAACGACGACTGGGACGACGACACCTGGGACGGCGTGTGGGAGGGCAAAGTGACTCGGGACGCGTCGGGGTGGACGGCGGAGCTGCGCATCCCCTACTCGCAGCTGCGCTTCGTCAAACAAAGCCAGTACGTGTGGGGCATCAATTTCCGCCGCGACATCGCGCGCAAGAACGAGTTCGACTACATCGCCTACACGCCGCGGGACGGGAGAGGCTTCGTGTCCCGGTTTCCGGATCTCGTGGGGATCGAGCGCATCGAGCCCCCCAGGCGCCTCGAAATCATGCCCTATGTGACGAGCCGCGCGGGATTCACGCGCCAGCCTCCCGGCAATCCCTTCAACGACGGCTCGAAATTGGAGCCTGGGTTCGGCGCCGACGCGAAGATCGGGCTCGGCTCGAATCTCACGCTTAACGCGACCGCCAATCCGGACTTCGGCCAGGTCGAAGTCGATCCTGCCGTCGTGAACCTGAGCGATCGCGAGACCTTCTTCAACGAGAAGCGGCCGTTCTTCGTCGAAGGCTCGTCCATTTTCGAGTTCGGATTCGGCGGCCAAAGCAACTTCTGGGGATTCAACTGGTCGGGGCCGAGCTTCTTCTACAGTCGGCGGATCGGACGTTCGCTATCTGTGCCAGACGCTCCGCAAAACGGATATGTCGACGGTCCAGACGGGGCCCACATCCTCGGGGCGCTCAAGCTGACCGGCAAAGTCGCGGGCACATGGAACGTCGGTGGGTTGACGGCCGTGACGGCGCGCGAGCGCGCGACGCTGCAGGATAGCCTCGGCGCCCGGTGGGGTCAGGAGATGGAGCCGCTCGCGGGATACGGCGTGTATCGCGCCCAGAAAGAGTTCGACAAGGGACGGCAGGGCCTCGGCTTCATTTCCACGTTTGCCGGCCGGTCCTTCGACGATCCCGCATTGCGCGACTTCCGTAACAGCAATTCGCTGACGGTCGGGACGGACGGCTGGGTCTTTCTCGATACGTCCAAGACGTGGGTCACGACCGCCTGGGTTGCGGGCTCGCGCATCGCCGGGTCGCCGGCGCGCATCACGTCGGTGCAGCAGAACTCGGTGCACTACTTCCAGCGGCCCGACGCGCCGACGGTGTCGGTCAACCCCAACGCGACCTCGCTCACCGGCACGGCCGCGCGGTTCACGCTCGCCAAACAGCGCGGCAATACGTTCGTGAACTCTGCGTTCGGCATCATCTCTCCCGGATTTGACGTGAACGATCTGGGTTTCATGTCGCGCACCGGCGTGATCAACATGCATCTGGGGGGCGGGCGTACCTGGAGCAAGCCCGGCAAACTCTTCCGTTACGCTGAGACCGGTGGCGCGCTGTTCCGCAACTACGACTGGGACGGCAACATCAACTGGTCCGGTGGATTCAACTTCGGATACGTGCAATTCAAGAACTACTACTCGGTAAACTGGAACGTCGCCTACAATCCCTGGACCGTCGACAATCGCCGCACGCGCGGCGGGCCGCTGATGCTGTTGCCGCCGGGTTACCAGTTCGGCCTCGACCTGGGTTCGGACAGTCGGAAGTCGCTCACCCTGACCGGCGGTGCGTTCACGTACTTCCGCTCGTCACGGGACATCGAGTGGTCCACGTACGTCAACGTCCAGTACCGTCCCGCGGCGAATGTGCTGTTCAGCGTGGGACCGAACCTGTACAAGCAGACTCAGCCGTATCAGTACATCGCGGCGATTGCCGACACGACGGGCGGGGCGCCCAACACGTACGACACCCACTACGTCTTCGGTGGGCTCAATCAAACGGAGTTATCGGCGGCCATTCGGTTCAACTGGACATACAGCCCGACGCTTTCGCTACAGCTGTACGCGCAGCCGCTGATTTCCGCGGGCCGGTACGACTACTATCAGGAGCTCGCGCGGCCGCGCAGCGCCGACTTCACGCGCTACGGGCGCGACAACGGCTCGACGATCAGCTACGCCGATTCGACCAAGTTGTACACGGTCGATCCCGACGGCGCCGGTCCGGCGCAGCCGTTCGCGTTCGACAAGCCCGATTTCAACTTCAAGTCGCTGCGCGGTAACGCGGTGCTCCGCTGGGAGTACATGCCGGGTTCGACACTGTACTTCGTGTGGACGCAGAGCCGGTCGATCGCCGACGACAACGGAGATTTCCGGTTCGGTTCGTCTGTGGGAAGCATGCTGCACGCGCCGGCCGAGAACATCTTCATGATCAAGGCGACGTATTGGTGGAATCCCTAGACTAGAGGCCTTCCGTTGGTGGTCGAGGGGGCGCGGGCACGAAGTGGTTCAGTGGCCCGTGCCCCTTCGTGCTGCCGAGCCCGGGCGCGGCCGCGATCGCGCGATGTACGAAGTCGAGCCCATCGGCGACGGCGCGTTCCAGTGGCCGGCCCAGGGCGAGTCCCGCCGTGATCGCCGCCGACAGCGTGCACCCCGTGCCGTGCGTCGATGTCGTCTCGATGCGCTCATGCGTGAAGCGACGCACCCCATCCGCTTGCACTAGCACGTCGACGATCGTCGTCGTGTCGCGGAGATGCCCGCCTTTGACCAGCGCGGCGCGCGCGCCCATCGCTACTAGCGCGCGTCCCGCCTTCTCCATCTGCTCCGGCGTCCGCACCTCCGCGCCAACGAGAATCTCCGCCTCGTTCAAGTTCGGGGTCACGACGAGCGCGACGGGTACCAGCAAGCGGGTAATTAGCGACTCGGCGCTGCGATCGAGCAGACGGTCTCCCGATGTCGCGACCATCACGGGGTCGAGCACGTAATTCCGGAGCCGCTGTTTGCCAATGCAGCCGGCCACTGTCTCGACGATCTCGGCGGATCCGAGCATCCCGCTTTTGACGGCTTCCGGGAAGAGGTCATCCGCGACCGCCTCGATTTGTTTCGCCACGAGTGCCGCGGGCAGTGCCTGCCAGTCAGACACGCCGAGCGTGTTCTGCGCCGTGACGGCGGTGATCGCACTCGTGCCATAGACGCCGAACTGGTGGAACGTCTTGAGATCGGCCTGAATACCCGCTGCGCCTCCCGAGTCCGAGCCGGCGATGGTGAGCGCGATTCTCATGAATTCCGGAGCCGTGCCTTGGCGAAAACAAGGACGGGCGCAATCTTAGGGGCACCTGTGACCGGCACGAGGACACGCATTCGCAGTAATCTGCAGTCGACCGTGCGCGATCTCCAACGCCGCAAGGCGCGTGGCCGCCGCGGGCTGGCCGTCTTGGAGGGCGTGCGGCTCGTGGAGGAAGCGCTCGCCGCCGGCCTCGAGTTCAAAGGGGCGCTCGTGTCCCCCGAGCTCGCGCGTACGACGCGCGGCCAGGCACTCACCGCCGAGCTGGCGAGCCACGCCGTCGTCGTGGAAGAAGTCGGCTCTCGCGCGTTTGGCGATCTCGCGGGCACCGACACGCCACAGGGCATTCTCGCGATCGTGCAGCCGCGCACGTGGGCGCTGACGGATATCGCTGCCGGCCCGCTGCTCGTTGTGGACGGCGTGCAGGATCCCGGCAACGTCGGTACGCTGATCCGCACCGCGCACGCGCTCGGCGCATCGGCGAGTCTGTTGCTTCGCGGCAGCGCGGATCCGATGAACCCGAAAGCGTTGCGAGCGGCGATGGGCGCCACGTTCCGACATCCCGTCGTGCAGCTCGATGACGGCCCGTTCATCACGTGGGCCCGGGGGCACGACATCACGTTGTGGGCGGCAGCGGCAGATGGTGTGCCACTCGCCCGCGCACTCGATTCCACGTCAGGTCAGGAGCTCATTGCGGTGATTGTCGGCAACGAAGGCGCGGGAATCCGCCCGCAGCTCAACGCGATCGCAGCCCAGCGCGTCGCGATTCCCTTGGCGCGCGGCGCCGAGTCGCTGAACGTCGCAGTGGCGGCAGGGATCCTGCTGTACGAGGTCCTGCGTGGGCGTTGATATCGTCATCCTCGCCGGCGCGGTGCTGCTCGGTCTGTGCATCGGCAGCTTCCTCAACGTGTGCATCTTGCGGCTGCCGCGCGACGAGTCGCTGATGCGACCGCGCTCGACGTGCCCGAATTGCAAGCAGCCCATCGCCTGGCGCGACAATATCCCCGTCTTCTCGTGGTTGTGGCTGCGCGGCAAATGCCGCTGGTGCCACCACCCCATCTCCAAGCAGTATCCGCTCATCGAGGCGCTGGTCGGCGTATTGTTCGGCGCCTCGTTGCTGGCGTACGGCATGACGTTGCACGCCGTCGCCGCGTCGCTGTTCGGCACGCTGCTGCTCGGCATCGCGATCACCGACGCGCGCCACTACATCATTCCAGACGAGTTTACCTGGGGTGGACTCGTCATCGGTCTGCTGCTCGCACTCGGCGGCGGCGTCGACGGCTTCCTGCAGGCGTTGCTCGGCGCCGCCGTCGGTTTCGTATTGCTGTGGCTCGTCGGGATGGCGGGTACGTGGGTCTTCAAGGAAGAAGCGATGGGCGGCGGCGACGTGAAGATGATGGCGATGGTCGGCAGTTTCGTGGGGTGGCAAGGCGTGATGCTGACGGTGTTCGCCGGCGCGGCGCTGGGCTCGCTCATTTTCATTCCGCTCTCGATCAAGAAGAAGCGACTCGTGCCGTTCGGGGTATTCCTCGCAGTAGGTGCCGTCGTCGCATTTGTGTTCGGTGACGCGATCATTGCCTGGTACGGGCATTTTCTCAAAGGCGACTGATAGATGGGTAACCCCTTCGAAGGGCTGTTCGATTCAGGCGACGTGCTGGAGCGCGTCGGCATCGACCTCACGGCGCAGGCGCGCCGTGGCGATCTCGAGCCCGTGCGCTGCCGCGATGCGGAAGTCTCTCGCGTGATCGATATTCTGCTGCGACAGGGAAAGAACAACGCGGCGCTCGTCGGACGCGCCGGGGTCGGCAAGACCGCGGTCGTCGAAGGCCTGGCGCAGCGCATTGCGTCGGGCGACGTGCCGCCCGCCCTCAAGGATGCCCGCATCCTGGGACTGGACCACGTCTCGATGCTCGCTGGTACATCGTTTCGCGGCCAGTACGAAGAGCGCGTCCGCCGTCTCGTGCAGGCACTCCAGGCCGACCGCAATCTGATCTTGTTCGTCGACGAGCTGCACAATCTCATCGGACAGGGTACGGCGATGGGCGCCGCGATGGACGCCGCGAACATGTTGAAGCCCGCCCTGGTGCGCGGCGACATTCGCGTGATCGGAGCTACGACTGGCGAAGAGTACGCCAAGTGGATCAAGACCGATCCCGCGCTCGAGCGGCGCTTTCAGCCTGTGACCATTGAAGAGCTCGACGCGATTCAGACCTGGGAGGTCCTCGTGGCCCGCCGGGGACGGCTCGAGCGTCATCACGCCGTGGCGATCGCGGATGACGCGCTCAAGGCGGCGATCGTCCTCACCGATCGCTTTGTGACCGACCGTGCGCGGCCGGACAAGGCGATCGACGTGCTCGACGAAGCCTGTGCCCACGCGCAGGCCACCGCCCGCGTGACTCCGGAGCTCGATACGCTGATTCGCGACCGCAAGAAGGTCGAAGCGGCGATTCGTCGCGGCCTGACGGAGGAAGAAGGAGAACCGGGTCCGCAGGAGCCCCTGCCGGATCTCGCAACGGTGCTGCAGAGATTCGGTGAGGAGATCGAGGAGTTATTGGGCGGTCGAAGACGGTCGAAGGCGGACGAGGCTGGCGAAGTGCCACCTCCACGGACCTCCCCCGAAGTCGACCGTCCTCCACCATCCTCGCTCGAAGCGCAGCGCATCGATCTCGACCGTCGGCTCCGCGCCGAGCTCGAGCGCCAGGGACTCGTCGTCACGGGCAAGGATGTGGCGCGCGTCGTCGGGCAGGCGGTTGGGAAGGGGATCGAGTGGGCCGGTTGATCCGGCTCGCTGCCGCCACGGTCGTCGTGCTGACCCTTGGGTGCCGCGAGCGGGCGCAGGCGGTGCAGGGCGAAGCGGAACTGAAGGATATGGTGCACCGGATGATGCCGATGGTCGCGCAGGCCACCGGGTTGCAGTTCAAGCGCGAGCCGCTCGTGCTCCGCCGCAGCCGTGCGCAGGTCCGCGACTATGTCATTCACAAGTTCGACGAGGACCTGCCATCGGCCGAGCTCGCGGGACTGCAATCGGCGCTTCGGCTCTTCGGCCTGATTCCCGATTCACTCGAGCTGCGGCCCACGATGATCGACCTGCTCACCGAGCAGATCGCGGGCTACTACGACCCCGATTCCAGTGCGTTGTTCATCCCCGCCGACATCGAGCCGTTTCAGCTGCGCATCGTCGTGTCCCACGAGCTGGTGCACGCGTTGCAGGACCAGTACGTCCATCTCGATTCGATCATCACGCAGCGCCACGCCAATGACCTGCGCTCGGCGGCGCAGGCGATTCTCGAGGGACAGGCGACCGTCTCGCAGATTCCCGTCCTGATGCCGGAGCAGAAGCCGGACACGTTCCCCCTGGGCTGGTTCTGGAAGCAGCGAGCGGCGATGGCGGCGCAACAGGCGCAGATGAAAGAATTCGCGCGCGCGCCGTTATGGCTGCGCGAAGGCCTCGTGTTCCCGTATCTCGGCGGGGCCGACTTCATCGTCTGGTTCCGGCATCGGTACTACGGCCGCTCAGTGCTCGACTCCATGCCGCAATCGACGGAGCAGATCCTGCATCCCGACCGCTACGCCGCGCACGACGACCCCACGGACGTGAGCTATATGTCGGGTGAGCCGGATACCGTTCGGTGGGAAGACAACCTGGGCGAGTTCGAAACACGCCTGCTGTTCCAACAGCTGCTCGGCAACGAGGCGGAGGCCGCAACCCTGGCGACCGGCTGGGACGGCGACCGGTATCAGGTACTCGGGCCGAAGAGCGATGTCCTCGTCTGGTACAGCGTCTGGGACGATGCCGCGTCCGGGAGCCGTTTCGCGGCCGGACTACAACGAGCTTGGGCGAAGCGGCGTGCCGGCGTGCAGACGGGCCGACGTGCAGACGTGAAGCAACTCGTGATCGATGGAAGGTCCGTGGTGCGACTCGTGGATGCGCCGGCGGACTGGAAGGGATGGGCTTCGCTGCCCGTCGTTCGTCTCAGCGCAAGAGGCGGGTGATCGTGTAGATCGCTAGGCCGACGAGCCCGCCGACGAGCGTGCCGTTGATCCGCACAAACTGCAGGTCCCGTCCCACCGCCAGCTCGAATCGCCGCGATGTCGCTTCAGGATCCCAGCTCGCCACGGTCTTCGCGATCAAGTCGCCGATCTCGTGGCGATATTTTTCGACGACACCCGCGGTGACATCGATCAGCAATTCGTCGAGCTCGCCGAGCAGCGTGGGATTCGAGAGCAACGCGATGCCGAATTCGCTCAAGCCGCTGTCGAACGGGCTCGGACCGGCAGTGCTCCCGCCGTCGGTACCGGTCGCGTACTTCGTCACCGCCTGCCGGACTCCCTCCCACAGCTTGCGCGCCAGCTCGTCCGTCTGCGCGCCCATCAGCCACTCTTCTTTCAACGCCTCGGCGCGCGCGATCACTTCCGGCGAATGCTGCAGCCGCTCGATGAAGTCTCGAATCGCGTTGTCGAACGCGGTGCGCAGCGGATGCGCCGGATCGTTGACCATGTCGTGCAGCAACCGTTCGACCGCCTCGATGATCTTTTGATAGATCTTGTCGTCGAGGACCGGCGGCACCCACCACGGCGTCTCGGCCCGCACGCGCTCGCGAATCAGGTCGCGGTTGTTCCTGACCGCCTCCGCCGCAAGTCGCACCGTCGCGTTCAGCAGCTCTTCCTGGCGGTTGTCGCCCAGCGCGAGCGCCAGCGTCTTGCCCAGCGCCGGCGCCACACGAAATGTGCGCACGCGGTTTCGCACGACCTGACTCACGAGGTCCTGGAGCTCGTTGGGCGGGAGTCCATCCAGCGTTTTGACGAGGCCGCTGGCGAACTGGCGGGAGATCTGACGCGCGTGCTCGCGGTCGGCAAGCCACTGGGACGCCCGCTCGGCCGGATGCACCCGGCGCAGGTTCGACGCGATGACCTCGCGCGACAGGAAGTGGTTCTGCACGAAGTTTCCGAGGATCTGCCCGATCCGCTCTTTGCGTGTCGCGACGATCGCGGTGTGGGGAATCGGGAGCCCCAGCGGATGCCGAAACAGCGCCGTCACGGCGAACCAATCTGCCAGTCCGCCCACGAGCGAGGCTTCAGCGGTCGCTCGCACGTAGCCGAGCCAGGGGTAGAGTGGCTCGTAAATGCTTGCGACCACGAATACGAGCAGCGCCACACCCAGAAGCGCTGTGGCGCGCCGCTTCATGGCGTCCAGGCGGCCCTGCCGCTCGGCATCGTCCGGCCGGGACCATTGCGGGGTTACCGGTTGCGTCTGCTGCGTCTGTTGCGTCTCACGGATGTCGCCTGCCATAGATGCCAAAATAAGAGGCCCACTTGGTTTAAGGGTACTCGCCATTTAGCTTGCTACGCTTATGTTTACGGCCCTTTCCGAGCAGCTGACCGGTGTATTGAACCGGCTCAGGGGTCGCGGGGTGCTCTCGGAAAGCGACGTCACCGACGCGCTGCGCGAGATTCGCCGCCACCTGCTCGAGGCGGACGTAAGTTTCGAGGTTACGCGCGGTTTCGTCGAGCGAGTGCGCGATCGGGCCGTCGGCGCGCTGGAGGTCAAAGCAGTCAGTCCCGGCCAGCAAGTCGTCAAGCTGGTGCACGACGAAATTGCGGCGCTGCTCGGCGGCACGAAGGCCGGCCTCGAATTCGCCTCCGTAGGTCCGACGGTCATTCTCCTCGTCGGGTTACAGGGATCGGGGAAGACCACCACCGCGGCCAAGCTCGCTCGGCGGCTCAAGCTGGAGCAGAAGGCGCCGGCGCTGGTGGCGGCCGACATTTATCGGCCGGCGGCGACTGAGCAACTGCAACAACTCGGGCGCCAAATCGACGTGCCGGTCCTGGGGACGGGTGAAGAGGGAAGAGGGAAGGGTGTTCCCGCGCTCGTGAAGGCAGCGCTGCGCGAGGCCGAGTCAGCACGGGCTCGCACGGTCATCGTCGACACGGCCGGCCGGCTGCAGATCGATGCCGAGATGATGGATGAGTTGAAGGCGCTGAAAGCGGCGGTGTCGCCGAAGGAAATACTGCTCGTCGCCGACGGCATGACGGGCCAGGACGCCGTGAAGATCGCGCGCGGCTTCCACGAGGGTGTCGGGCTCACCGGCGTGATCCTGACGAAGCTCGACGGCGATGCGCGCGGCGGCGCGGCGCTCTCGATTCACGGCGTTACGGGCGTGCCGATCAAGTACATCGGCGTGGGCGAGAAGACCGACGCGCTCGAGCCCTTCGATCCCGGCCGGATGGCGGGACGGATTCTCGGGCAGGGCGATGTGGTCGCGTTGGTCGAGAAGGCGGCGGCGACGGTCGATGCCGAAGCCGCCAAGCGGCTCGAGAAGAAGGTTTTGTCCAAGAAGGGCATGGACCTGCAGGATTTTCTGGTCGCGCTGAAGCAGATGCAGAACATGGGTCCGCTGAAACAGGTGCTGGGGCTCTTGCCGGGGATCAACGCGAAGGCGCTGCAGGGTGTGTCGATGGACGACAAGCGCCTCAAGCACGCGGAAGCGATCGTGCTCTCCATGACCCCCCAGGAGCGAGCCGACCCGAGCGTATTGAATGGCCAGCGCAAGCTGCGGATCGCGAAGGGGGCCGGGCGGCCCGTGCAGGAAGTGAATCGCCTGCTGGAACAGTTCCAGCAGATGCGCAAGATGGGCAAGTTCTTAAAAAGGATGTAGGGACGCTATGGCAACTCGAATTCGGCTGCGCCGTGTGGGACGCAAGGGTCAATCGTATTTCCGCATCGTCGTCGCGGACTCCAAATCGCCGCGCGACGGCCGCTTTGTGGCGGCGATCGGCCATTACAACCCGCGCGCCAATCCGGCGGTGATCGACGTGAACGCCGAGCAGGCGCGGGCCTGGCTTGAGAAGGGCGCGATGCCGACCGATACGGTGCGCTCGCTTCTCAAGAAGGCCGGCGTACTAGGCAAATCAGCACCGCCCGCGGCCGCGAAGCCCGCCGCGTAGTCGGGCGGCTGCGCAAGCCGCACGGACAGCACGGGGAGGTGGCGGTGATCCCCCTCGTGGAGCATCCGGGGACGGTGTTCGTGCCGAAGGCGCGAGTCTACGTCCTGAACGAGGAGCGCGAAGTACTGGCGGGTCCGTTGGTGGTCGCGCGCCGCCGCTCCTATCATCGCGAATGGCTGCTCGGCTTCGAGGGCGTCACCTCGCGGGCAGCGGTCGAAAGCTGGCGTGATCAGCTCGTGGCGGTGGACACGTAGCGATGTTGCGGATCAACGTGGTGACGCTGTTTCCGGAGTGGTTCACCGCGCCGCTGTCGTCCAGTATCCTCGGACGCGCCGCGGCAGCGGGACTGGTGAAATACCGGGTCGTGCAGCTGCGCGATTACACGCACGACAAACATCAGACGGTCGATGATGCGCCGTACGGCGGCGGCGCGGGGATGGTGCTGAAGCCGGAGCCGTTTGTGGAGGCGATGGAGGATCTGAAGGTTGCGGGTCCCACCGTACTGCTGTCGGCTCGCGGGAAGCTCTTCACGCACGATGCCGCGGTGCGGTATTCGCTGGGCAGTGAGCTGACGTTGTTGTGCGGGCATTACAAGGACGTCGATCAGCGCGTCGCGGATGGGTTGGGCGCGGAAGAGGTGTCGATCGGCGACTTCGTGTTGTCGGGTGGAGAGCCGGCGGCACTGTGCGTGGTGGATGCGGTCGTACGGCTGCTGCCCGGCGCGCTCGGGGATCACGAGTCGGCATCGAGCGATTCGCATTATGAGGGATTATTGGCGCCGCCCAGCTACACGCGGCCGCCCAGCTATCGCGGGCTCGATGTCCCGGACGTATTGTTGAGTGGCGATCACGATAAGATTGCGGCATGGCGGGCGGCTGAGGCCGAGCGCCTCACGCGCGAACGAAGACCAGATATCTGGCTGAAACACGGGGAATAGGTATGGAGAGACTGAGAGCAGTCGAGCGCGAAGGCCTCAAGACGGACATCCCGGCCTTTGCTCCCGGCGATACGGTGCGGGTCATGGTGCGCGTGCGCGAGGGTGAGAAAGAGCGTCTCCAGGCGTTCGAGGGCATCTGCATCGCCCGGCGCGGGGGCGGCATCAACGAGACGTTCACTGTCCGCAAGATTTCCGCAGGTGTGGGCGTCGAGCGGATCTTCCCGCTGCATGCGCCGTTGATCGCCGAGATCGGCTTGATGCGGAAGGGCCGCGTGCGCCGCGCGAAGCTCTATTTCCTGCGGCGGCTCGCGGGCAAGGCCGCCCGCATCCGCGAGAAGCGTGGAGCGACGCAGGCGGCCACGGCCACTGAACAGCAGAAGGAGCAGTCGGAGACGTGAAACACCGCCGCCCGTCGCTGAAACGCGAGGCGGCGTTGTGGTGCGAAGGTCGGAGCATCGTCGCCGGAATCGATGAAGTCGGCCGCGGTCCCCTGGCTGGTCCAGTGGTGGCCGCGGCCGTCGTGTTTCCGATGGGCGCGAAGCCGATTCGCGGGCTCGACGACTCGAAAGTGCTCACGGCGCGGCAGCGTCAGAAGTTCGTCCCGAAGATCCATGAGCGAGCGGCTGCCTGGGCGGTGGGGGCCGCCAGTGTCAGGGAGATCGACCGGCTCAACATTCGGCGCGCGTCCATTCTGGCGATGGAGCGCGCGCTGCGGCGGCTCGGCATCGTCCCCGCGCACGTGCTCATCGACGGGATGCCCTGTCCGGAGCTTGGCTGCGAGCACGAGGCGATCGTGGACGGCGATGCGCTGTGCCATTCGATCGCGGCCGCGTCGATCATCGCCAAGGTGATTCGCGATTACCTGATGGACCGGCTCGCGGCCCGACATCCAGGCTACTGCTGGGAAACGAACAAGGGATACGCCACGCCCCAGCACCTCGACGCGATTCAGCGTCTCGGTGTCACCCGTCATCACCGCTTCAGCTTCGAGCCCGTCGCCCAGATCGAGCTGCTAACGATTTCGGCTACGACGTAATCCTTTCAAAAACTCAGGGAGCGGCCGTGTGTTCAGGATGTCGGCCGCGGTCAACCCCGCGCGGCGCGCCACCGCGACCGCAAACTTCATGAATCCCAGCTCGCGCTGGTTATGCGCGTCCGTCGACAGCACGAACCGGACCCCATGCGCTTTCGCGGCGGCGGCCAGGGTGTCCGGTAAATCGAGCCGTTCGCTGCCGTTGATCTCGAGCAGGCACTTCGCGTTCGCCGCCGCCTTCGCCACGACGTCGAAGTCGAGCGGATAAGACGGACGGACCGGCACGATCCGCCCGGTTGGGTGTCCGATCGCATCGACCCAGGGATTTTGGATCGCGGCGAGGAGCCGGTCGGTCAGTTGACGCTCGCTCTGTTTCAAGCCGTAGTGAATCGTCGCCACGACGTAGTCGGCTTCGGCGAGCGCGTCGTCGGGCAGGTCGAGCTTCCCGCTCTCCAGGATGTCCATCTCGACGCTCTTCAGGATGCGGAAGCCCCGCAGGCCTTTGTTGAGCCGGTCGATGCTTTTCCATTGCCCGCGGATCTCCGCGGGCGTCTGCCCGGCCATCGACATCCGCGGCGAATGGTCGGTGATGGCGATGTAGGCGTACCCGAGCGCACGCGCGGCTTGGACCATCTCCGCCATGGTCGCCTTGCCGTCGCTCGCGTCGGTGTGCATCTGCAGGTCACCGCGGATCTCGTCCAGCGTGACGAGCGCGGGAAGTGTGTGCTCCCTGGCCAGCGCGATCTCGTTGCGCCCCTCGCGCAGCTCGGGTGGAACCCAGTCCAGGCCGAGGGCGCCGTACACATCCGCTTCGGTACGTCCCGCAATACACTTCGTGCCGCGATATACGCCGTACTCGTTCAGTTTCAACTGTTTGGCCTGCGCGACTTTGCGGAGCTCGATGTTGTGGGCCTGCGACCCGGTGAAGTACTGCATTGCCGCCCCGAAGGCAGCGGGCTCCACGACCCGGAGATCCACCTGCAATCCGCTGGAGAGCCGCACCGTCGATCGCGTGTCGCCCTGCGACGCGACGTGAGTGACTTCGCCGAACTTTCCGAACTGCGCGATCACGGCGGCGGGATTGCGGCAGCTGACCACGATGTCGAGGTCTCCGATGGTTTCCTTGCGCCGGCGGAAGCTGCCGGCCACGTCGATCTCGTCGAGGCCGCCACCGGCCTTCAGGTAATCGACGATCGCCCGCGCGTACTGCTCGGCGTCGTGGAGCACCATGCGCTTCTGCGCCGTGGTGCCGGTATCGGAGACGCCTTCGCGAATCTTCTCGAGCAGCTTGGGGCCGAAACCGGGAAGCTTTGCGATCTTCCCTTCTTCCAGCGCCGCTTTGAGATCCGCGACGCTGTTCACCTTCAGCTCTTCATGAAACAGCTTGACGCGCTTGGGGCCGAGGCCGGGGATGCGGAGCAGATCGAGCAGCCCCGGGGGGATCGTGGCGACGAGCTGTTGGCGTTGGGGCAGGGAACCCGTCTCGATCAGCGCCGTGATTTCTTTCGCGATCCCGCCCCCGATTCCCGGCAGATCGGTGAGGTCGAACTCCTTTCCCGACACGAGCTCGGCGATCGGATCCGGGTGGTCGGCCACGGTGCGGGCGGCGTTGCGGTACGCGCGCACCTTGAACGGATTGCCCGCGGAGATCTCGAGCAGATCGGCGACATCACTGAGGAGGCGGGCGATTTCCGGATTTTGCATGCGCAGGAAAATCTACAGGGAGAGGCCTTCTTGCCATCCCGCATTTCAAGTGATACGCTAGCCGTCCCGAAACATCCTTCCCATCCGTCGGAGGCCGAAGCAATGGTGCGCAAGCTCCTCGGGCCGGTGGTTTTGGCTCTCGCATTCCCCGTTTTGCTGGCAGCGCAGTCGCAGGCGACCACCGGCGTGATCCGCGGCACGGTGACCGATCCTTCGGGGACGCCGGTCGCGGGTGCCACGGTCGTCCTGCGCGAGTCGCAAACCGGGTTCCAGCGCCAGGTCACGACCAATGAGCGCGGTGTTTTCATCGCGCCCCTCCTGCCACTCGGCACCTACGACGCCACCGCACGTGCCGTCGGCTTCAGCGAGACACGGCGCACCGGTGTTCGGCTGGGCGTCGGCGAGACGGTGAACCTGAACCTGCCGCTGGCGGCGGTGCAGCTCCAGGCCGTGGTCGTCGAGGCCACGCAGCCGGTCGTGGATGCGACCCGGGTGGAGAACTCCACCAGCCTGCCGGACGCCGCGGTGGGGCGTCTGCCAAACAACGGCCGCAACTACCTGAACCTGACCTTGCTCACACCGAACGTCGCGATCGTGCAGGGTCCCGACGGCGACGAGCTGTCGATCGGCGGGCAAAAGGGAATTCACAACAACGTTTCGGTCGATGGCGCGGACTTCAACAATCCGTTCTTTGGCGAGCAGCGCGGTGGCCAGCGCCCGCCGTTCACGTTCAACCTCGATGCGGTGCAGGAGATCGTCGTCACGTCCTCGGGCGCCAACGCCGAGTTCGGCCGGTCGTCCGGCGGGTTCGTGAACGTGGTGACCAAATCCGGCACGAACAACCTGCACGGTTCCGTGCACTACTATGGAAAGGACGGCGCGCTCTCGGGTCAGCCGCGCCATTCCGGTGTGACGCTCCCCCCGCCCGATTTCACCCAGCACCAGTTCGGCTTTACGCTCGGCGGGCCGGTCAAGCGCGATCGCGCGTTCTTCTTCCTGGCGTACGACCAGCAAATCTACGATGAGACCAAGCAGACGAATCCCAGCCGCATCGATCCACTCCTGCGCGCTTGGATGGACACCGCATTCAGCGGCGCGCTCCGAGGCGACTATGGCTCGATCGCGCGCACGAACAACGCCCGCGCCCTGCTTGCCAAGTTCGATTTCCGGTTGTCCGACAAGCACAACGCGTCGCTCAAGTACAACTACACCTGGTCGGAGCAGGCGAACGGCACGTTCGACGTCGACAGCTGGGGCCGCAGCGCAAATGGACTGGAGCAGGATCACTCCAACGCAATCAACGGCAGCCTTGTGTCGTATTTGACGCCGCGCTTGGCGAACGAGTTCCGGTTCCAGTACTCGCGCGAGGATCGCCCGCGTCCCTACGACGGCGCGCGCAGCGGTGCGTTGGGGACTGATCCGACCGGCACGGGCCTGCGACCGTTCCCGGATGTCGCGATTGGCCCGAACTATCGGTTCGGGATGCCGTTCTTCCTCCCGGTCGACTATTACGACACGCGGGTCCAGCTGCTCGACAACATTTCGATCGCCAAAGGCGACCACCTCTTCAAGCTGGGCGGCGAGTACAATCGCGTGAACTCGGTCCAAACGTTCATCGGCTTCGCGAATAGCCGCTACATCTTCAGCTCAGTGAATGGATTCCTGAATTACGTCGCGAACTCGAACTACGTGGAGTGCCCGGGCGGGAGCAGCAATACCACCGGCGGGAGCACCCCTTGTGGGGTGGATACCACGGGGGCACCGATCCTGCCTGCGGGTCCGGTACTCCTGTATCTGCAGCAGGCCGGCGTGAATCGCAGCGTGCGGGACGCGGGAACGCAAAGCATTCCGCAGACCGACCTCGACTTCTACATCCAGGACACGTGGAAGCCGAATTCGAACTGGACCTTCGACTACGGGTTGCGGTGGTCAGCGCAGATCGAGCCCAGCCTCCTATCGCCCAAGGACTCGGTGGCATACGCGTCGCTCTACGGGACGACGGTGACGAATGCCAAGGGCAGCTTCGCATTCCCGTCCGATGGCACGATCCCGTCGGATAAGAAGATGATTCAGCCGCGTCTTGGGATGGCGTGGGATCCGCACGGCGATGGCCGCCAGGTGTTGCGCGCCAGCGCCGGCTTGTATTACGCTCGCATCCCGGGACTGAACCTCGCCTCCACGCGGTCCACCGACGGCTATCGAGGCGTGACGCTCTTCGGCTCGAGCGGCACCGTTCCGTTCGGGTTGCCGGCCCCGTCGTTCCCGAACCTGTTCCCGTCGACCATCCCGCTGAGCGCCGTGTTTGCCCCATCGGTGTTCGTGTTCGACAAGAACTTCCGCAATCCGCGGACCTTCAACGTGACGGTAGGATACGAGACGCAGGTCGCGAAGGATCTCGGACTCTCGCTCACCTTCACGCATGCGAAGACGGATTTCGTGACGCGGTTCATCAATCGGAACGACTCGCTGTTCGGGGTGGCGAATGCCGGCCCGTTCTCCGGCATCGGGACGCTCACGACGGTGGAGTCGAGCGCGAGGTCGAACTACAACGGCTTCACGATCGGCCTCAAGCGGGTGCTCGATCCGAACTTCCAGTTCCAGGTCAACTACACGCTGTCATTCGACAAGTCGGACGACGACAACGAGCGCGATCCATTCACGTTCCGCTACGCGCGCGCCGACAACCTGGCGCCCGAGTACAGCTGGAGCGACCGCGATCAGCGGCACCGCTTCAATGGCTGGATGATCGCGCACATCGGTGGCGGACTGTTCCTCAACAACCGCCTCAGCATCTACTCGGCGCAACCGACCTCGGCGAGCTGCGGTCCGACCCCCCTCAGTCCGTTTGCGCCTGCCAAGGGTCAGCGGGCGACGTCGGCGGCCGACCGCAACTGCCTGGATGGCACCGTGCTCCAGCGGAACACGCTGCGCAAGGACAACAGCTACTTCTCGTGGGACGTGGGGCTGACCTGGCCGTTCAACGTAGGGAAGGGCCGAGTGGAGCTCGTGGCGCAGATGTTCAACGTGCTCGGCAACGAGAACTTCCGCGATCCAGCGGCGACGAGCCTGCTGTTCAACTTCGACGGTACACTGCGGAGCGGGTACGGAGATCCGCAGCAAACCCAGATCGGCTTACACTGGGTCTTCTGAACACTGGAGACGTCGAAAGAACATCGTCACGTGAACGACGTCGAGAGAACTGCGTCAAGTGAATGGCGTCGAAAGAGGCGTCCAATCAAAGACGTCTGAGAGACGTCAAAACCACGGCGTTATTTGTCTGGTGGCGGGTGCTCGTACAGTCGGGTGAGCATCTTGAGGATCAAGACCGTACTGCTCTGGAGTGAACGCACTGTTGAACGCTGCTCGTCAGCTGTTGGAACGACGAGGCGTAGCAGCGTGAGCGTCTCTTGCGCCGAGCCACGAGCTTGCAGCAAGAAGCGTCGAAAGTCGGCCACGCTGCCGCGACCGCAGCCCTCGACGATGTTCAACGCGGTTGACGTCGAGGCGCGGACGATTTGATCTGCGCGTGAGAGCATGCCGGGCCCCCGAAACGTTCGTGCGAGCTGGGCGCACCCTTTCGCGACGTGTTCCGCGACCTGCACCACTCGCAGGTTTGCCGGATTGGCTCTTAGGACCATCCGCGCATGATCGCGCCAACTAGCTTGGATGCTTCACCGTTTTCACGCCTTGACGGTGTCTTTTGACGCCTCTTGCGACGCTTGAAGCCTCCCTTCGACGGTTTAAGTTTGACGGGGTTGTAGTTGTCAGGAGGCGGTAGCTCAGTTGGTAGAGCAACGGACTTTTAATCCGTAGGTCCTGGGTTCGATCCCCAGCCGCCTCATCGAGTCTTCCAGCCCCCGTTGTCACGGACGGACCTAGGAGCCAGATTCCCCTCATGCCCTCCATCGTCTGGATCGATGGGACGTGGTACGACCGCGGCAGCGCGGTCGTTTCCGTATTCGACCACGGCCTTCTGTACGGTGACGGCGTCTTCGAGGGTATCCGTGCCTACGGCGGCCGCGTCTTCCGGTTAGACGCCCACCTCGATCGCCTGTACGCGTCCGCCAAAGCGATCTGGCTCGACATCCCGCTGACCAAAGACGCCATGGGGCGCATGGTCGAGGAAGGCGTCGCCAAGAGCGGGATCCAGGACAACTACATCCGACTGGTCATCACCCGCGGCGTCGGGGACCTGGGGTTGGACCCCCGGAAATGCCCGAAGCCCACGGTCTTCTGCATCTTCGACACGATCAAGCTGTGGCCGCAGGATCGGTATGAGAAAGGGCTGACCGCGCTGACGGCCGCCACGCCGATTCTGCATCGTGAGTCGCTGTCGCCCCGCGTCAAATCGCTCAACTACCTCTCGCACATTCTCGCCAAGGTCGAAGGCATCGCGGCGAACGTGGACGAGGTGATCATGCTCGACTCCGGTGGCTATGTCGCGGAGGCGAGCGGTATGAATCTCTTCGCCGTGTCCAACAGCACACTGAAAACACCTCCGCCGTACACGGGCATCCTCCGTGGCGTCACGCGCGACACCGTGATCGAGCTCGGCCGGGAGGCGGGATACAGCATCGAAGAGTTTCCGATGAACCGGTATGACCTCTATACCGCCGACGAAGTGTTCCTGACCGGCACCGCCGCCGAGGTCATCGGAATCTCAAAACTCGACGGCCGGGCCATCGGCAAAGGCGTGTCCGGACCCGTCACCCGAGACCTGGCAACC
>Ga0307312_10000359_pt1 | contig 20633 bp, 16 predicted proteins | sample ER_DNA_202_FD_194489 | JGI IMG/M metagenome (GOLD analysis project Ga0307312, IMG submission 194489) | Bulk soil microbial communities from the East River watershed near Crested Butte, Colorado, United States - ER_DNA_202 | ecosystem: Environmental > Terrestrial > Soil > Floodplain | place... | reverse complement strand
GATAGAGCATGGGAATCCGCTTCACCTCCGCGATCGGTAAAAGCCCGATATTTCCGATTCGTCAAATCCTAGATAGTGGTGCAGTTTGAAATTTGGAATCCAGCTAATCCTCACCGAGAAACTCTCGCCACCAAAAAGGAAATACGTATGTCAGCCCAGCAACAATCTCAGCCCACGCTCTATGAGCGCCTCGGCGGTGTCTACAGCATTGCAACTGTTGTTGATGACTTCATCGATCGAATCATGAGCGACGCCCGTCTGAACGCGAATCCTGCAGTCAACGAAGCTCACCACAAGGTGCTGCCCGCTGGCTTCAAGTACCTCGTCACGGAAATGGTCTGTTGGGCAGCTGGCGGCCCGCAGAAATATACAGGGCGCTCTATGGCCGACTCTCATCGCGAACTCAATATCACGCCACAGGAATGGGTGGCGTTTATGGACGACTTTCAGCAGACGCTCGACAAATTCAAAGTTCCCCCGGGCGAGCAGTCCGAATTGCGGGCCATCGTCGAGAGCACGTACGGCGACATCGTTGTCGTGAAGACATGATCCATGTCCGACAGTGGAGATTTAGCGGTTTCTCAAAGTCAGCTGCGACGATGAAAAGAAGCGCACGAGGAGTGCGCTGACAGCTCACGTGGTTCTCGTCCAAATTTAAAACCCGCCAGTGGTGCGGCAAGATCGACATTTTTTGCCAGTGCGAGAACTTGAAGGCTGCGGCCAAGCATTTCTGGATGCAGCAGCGTTTGCAGTCCGCGCTTCGTCTTTGGATCGACGTTTTCCCAAAGCGGACTGTGAGTCAGTTCGGAAAGTATTCCGGTGATGAAGTGATGTTGATCGGTGGAGCCTTTAACTTGTAAACTGCATGCCTCCGCACGCTCAGTAACACTTGTCCAGTCGACATGCGCGGTGATGTCGGCGTGTCCGATTTGTTCAAATGGCGAAGCGAGAAGACGATGTTGCGCGCGAACCTGCAGCGTTCCCGCAGATCGGTGCGGTGCGTAAAATTCGTCACGCGGATAACCGTAATCGACTATGATGACGTAACCGCGCGCCAGCTTGCGCGAAACATTCTCAATCCAATCGAGCGCGGCGAGATTCACTTCGGTTTCATAAGACGCCGGGCGAGCGGGCAATTTTTGCAGATGATCTCGCACCTTTCGATTGTCAATCGGCTGATGGAGGAATGCGAATTCGTCGCCATTCAGGGTGACAAATTTTTCCAGCCAATGGGTTAATCCAGTTTTGGTTTCCACCGACACGAGCAGGTGCACCGGCGCGGCATCGAGAAGCTCATTGGAAAAATGAACTCCGGCAAATGGCTCGAGCGCATCGATTGATTCACGCCATTCGATTTTGCCTTCAAATCCCGCCAGTGTTTCCGATTGCCGATCTTGCAAGACCGGAAACGGCTCGATGATTCGGTAACGCAAAGCTGCGAAAAAATCCGGCCAGCTTTTGCGCGCGGACTCAAGCACGTCGCGCGCAAATTCGCCATGATGCGCGCCTTGCTCGACAATGATGAAGTTGTCGATCTTGCCAAGGTGTTCCCAAATTTCGGTGAATTGAACGGCCAGTAATTGCCCGAAGACCGGACCGACGCTAACATTTGTGAAGTAATCTCCACGGCGCCCAATCGCGCACCGGCCGGAGGAATAGTATCCGTGCTCGGGATGATAAAGCGCCTGTTGCATGAACCAGGCGAACGATTGGGGGCCACGCGCGCGAATTGTTTCGCGAATGAATTGGACGAGTTCAGTCTGCAACTAGAAAACGTCCAACGTCCAACGCCTAACGTCCAATGAACAGAGAATACTGCGGTTTGAATTCGGCATTGGATGTTGAGGGTTGAGCGTTTGCTTTCGTCTTCTTCGACTTGGCTTTTGATTGGACTTGCGCCTAAGTTTCGCCACTGATTCCCTTTGCCCCCACCGCTTTAGAATGCCAGTTACACACTTCATGCCGCCCCCGGGTTATCGCTTCCGGCCTCCCTGGTATGCCCGGCCACAATGGTACATTCCAATGGGGCTCGCTGCGGTGGTCGCCGTTGTCTTTGCCGTTTATATTTCCATTCTCGCCTCCGACCTCAACAGGCAGGCGGCGACGTTCGATCTGGGCAAACTCGAACAAATGGAATCAGCGAGTGTGATTCTCGATCGAAACGACAAGATTTTCGGCCAAATCTACGTCGAGAACCGCGAAACGGTGCCGTACGATCAGTTGCCCCGCGACCTCGTCAACGCCGCCGTCGCGGTTGAGGACGCAAAATTCTATCAGCACGGCGGCTACGATTTCTTCGGAATCATCCGTGCAGCGCTGAAAAATTTGATAGCCGGTCACGTCCGCCAGGGCGGGAGCACGATTACGCAGCAATTGGCACGTAACAGTTTTGCGCTTACGCAAAAGACATTCCGCCGCAAGCTGCTGGAAATTTTTCTAGCACGCCGAATCGAGGAGAATTTCGGCAAACAGAAAATCATGGAGCTTTATCTGAACCGGATTTATTTCGGCGGCGGCCTCTATGGCGCGGAAGCAGCGGCGCGCGGTTACTTCGGTAAATCAGCGCGTGAGATGTCGCTCGCGGAATGCGCCACGCTCGCCGGTCTGATTAAGAGCCCAAATAGATTGTCGCCCTGGACAGATCGCGCCGCGTCGCGGGACACGCGCAATTACGCGCTCGATCGCATGCGCGAGCTTGATTTCATCAGCCGCGAACGGTGCGCCAGTGCGCAAGCGGAAGAGATCGTCACTGGGAGCCGCCAAAACGCGCAGGGGCAAACCTACGCTGTCGATTACATCCGCCAGCAAGTGATCGCCGCGGTCGGGTGGGACCGCGCGATGAATGAAGGTTTTCGCATCCACACCACTATCGACGTCGATCTTCAGACAGTCGCTGAAGATTCCCTGGGCTCGAATCTCGAGCGGGTCGAACAACATCCCGATTACAAACATCAGACTTATGCGGAGTACGCGGCGAATTTTCGCAAAGCGAAAGCGAACGGCACAATGTCCGATCAGCCAACGCCCGAATACCTTCAGGGCGCGGTCATTGGGCTCGATAACGAGACCGGCGACATCCTGGTCCTCGTTGGCGGCCGCGATTTCGAGCACAACCAATACGACCGCGCGCTGCAAGCGAAGCGACCAGCCGGAACCGCGATGCTGCCGTTCGTTTACGCGACCGCGTTTGAAAAAGGAACGTTCCCGGGATCGCTGGTGGAAGATTCGCCGCTCGATAATCGCGCGGTCATGATTGGTGGCACAACCGGAATTCTCGGTGAATGGGGGCCGGAAAGCGCGGAGAACCGCTACGAAGGTGCGATGACGGCGAGGCAGGCGTTCGCCAAATCAAAAAACGGCGCAACCGTCCGGATCGGCATGAACGCAGGCGTCGATTCAGTCTTGCAGCTTTGTTCGGCGGCGGGCATTCGTTCCTCGCTTCGTCCGTATCCGGCCACATTTCTCGGGAGCAGCGAGATCACGCTGGCCGAGCTCGCGCTCGCTTACACGATATTTCCAAACGGCGGTTGGCGACCAAACACGGCACACATTTTGGAACGCATTGAAGAAAAGGACGGGACGGTGGTATGGGATGCAAAGCCAACGCGCACCCGGCAAACTGTCATCAAATCCGAAACAGCTTATGAAGTGCATTCCTGCCTTGTCGATGCGCTCGAATCCGGAACGGGCAAAGCTGCTCGCACACAATTTGGCTTGAAGAAATTGCCCGCCGCGGGGAAAACTGGCACCGCCTACGATTTCACGGACGCACTTTTCGCTGGTTACGATTCCAACTTTACCTGCGCGGTTTGGATGGGCTTCGACAAGCCTCAAAAAATTTACCGCGGCGCGTTTGGCGGTGAGCTGGCCTTGCCGGTCTGGGTCGACATCATGAACACGGCGTCCGAGCATTATCCACCGCGAGAAATTACGCGCCCCGCAAATTTAAAGGAGGTCGAGATTTGCTCTCGATCGGGTTTGCTCGCCACCGATAAATGTTACGATGCCGTTGCAACCGCGAGTGGCAACGCCGTTCAGCGGCGCACCACTTACATGGAAATCACGACACCGACGCAGATGCCGACCGAACCATGCAACGTCCATGGCGAGCCGCGCACTCGTCTTGTCCGCGACCTTCCTTCAGGGGATTTGCCGCGCGCAGAGCTGGCTGTCGATCTTAGCGAAGTCACACCGGTAATCGTAAAAAGCCCGACATTGCTGGCGGACAAAGATCCGTACAATTCTCTCAAGCCAACTTTGAAGCCAGAGCCAGAACCTGAAGCGAAAAAGGAGGTGGCGGAAAACGCAAAGCTCGACAACAGCGCTAGCGAGAGCCGAGTGACATCGACGAAGCCCGAAAAAGTTAGCGGACCGGCAAGCGAGTCAATCAATCAAGCGCCCGACTCCGCCGCGCCGATCAGGAAAGCGATACCGGTCGAGCCGCAGGAGAAAAAACCAGTAGAGATTCGGCGCGCGATATCGGTCAAGCCGCTCGATCAAGTGAACGAGGAGGAGCTCCTGAAATCAGCGACACCGCCTCCGACCGATCTCGGCGAATAAGCCATGGCGTCGCCGGGCGCAGACCATTTTAGATTGACCGTCCTCAACCCGGGCGGCCGCGACCCTGAACAGCATTTTCACGAGGCAGCCAGCCCGGGCGGGCAAGAGCATCCACCCATCAATTTCCACGGTTACGCCGCGTGCACGTGCGGCGCTTTTCATTACGATACGCGTCGCGCGATCGCGGAGGCCACGCCGGTTCTTCTCCTTTTGCGTCGCGATTTTAGAAATTCAGAGCGCGCCTTGAGCGAGGTCAAAAAGCACGGACGGACAGTCGCCGTTTCCCTCAAGGAGACCGGCCTGCACCAGATCGCTCAACAACTATGCGATCACGAGAAGTTATCGCGCTTCATGAAAATTGTGGGACAAGCCGATGGCTGCATTGCGACGACACCGGAAGCTGCGGAGATCTATCAGCGCGCACGTTGCAAACACAGTCCCGCCACAGTCGCCTTCGTTCCAACACCATACCCGCTGGAAGATCGACAATGGAACTTCTCGGTGCCGCCTAACGACCAATCGGGAATTTTTCTCGGCACACGCGAATGGGACGTGCCCTCGCGCAATCATTTCGTGGCTCTGCTGGTCGCTCGGCAGCTTTGTGAAGAGACGGGCGAGCCGGTCACAGTAGTCAATCTGGATGGGTATAAAGCGCGACGATTGCTGTGGGAGTTAAAATTTCCAGAGGGAAAATTCCACATAATCGAGCAAGAAAAACCGTATCGCGATTACCTGCGAGAGGTGGCCAGGCATAAGATCGTTTTGCAACTGGACCGCAGTCGCGTGCCTGGTCAGGTGGCAGGCGACGCACTTCTCTGCCGGACCGTTTGCGTCGGCGGAGACGGTGCGGTTGAAAGAATCGCTTTCCAAAAAACTTGTGGCGTTGGACGGCAGATCGGCGAAATCGCTTCCATCGCGCTCGAGTTGTTGAAAAATGCCGAGTCGCGTGCCGCGATTATCGCCGACTCGCAAAAGCGCGCGCTGAAGCGGCTTTCTTTTCAGTCGGTGCGAACGCAGCTGGAAAACTTTTTCGCGCAGATCGCCCTAGACGATTGAGGTCGATCGCCCCTACCTTCCCATCGCGCGCAAATAAATATCTTCCAGCTTTCGAACCTGAACTCGCAGGTCAAACTTTTCCGCCACAGCATCCGCACCCGCGCGTCCAATGCATAAGAGAAAATGTCGATCTTGCGCTGCCTCGAGCAACGCGCGCGTAAGCGCTTCATCGTCGCGCTCGGGCACGAGCACACCGCTCACCCCGTGTTCGATTGCTTCCGGAATCCCGCCGTGCTGCGTCGCGAAGACCGGCAGGCCGCTTGCCATCGCTTCCAGCATTGAATTTGGAACGCCTTCCTGATTTCCGTCGGGACCTGTTTCGCTCGGATGAAGGAAAATGTGTGACGTATAAAAAATATCGCGTAGTTGCGCCTGCGAAACAAAACCGGTAAACGAAACCCGCTGATCGATCTTGAGGACATGCGCCAGCTCTCGAAGGTGGTCGAGCAAAGGCCCCTCCCCGGCAATAGTTAAGGTTGAGTTCGGATATTGCCCCAGAAACCGAGCGAACGCGTGGAGCGCGACCGATAGACCCTTTTTCTCGATTAAACGGCAAGCTTGCACGAATCGCCATTCGCCATTTTGTGGAAAGCTCCGTCCGCGAAATGGAAATTCGTCGAGGGGAATCCCCGTCCGCTGGAGCTGGATCTTTTTTTCCTCGCAGCCTAGATCGACAACTGCGCGTCGCAACGATTCCGAACGGACCAAAACGAGTTTTACTGCCTCGAGCATTTGCCTTGTGGCGCTTCGGTACGCCGGCTTGTCCATGTCCACCATCACGTCGGCGCCGTGAAAGGAAACAATCGATGGCTTTGGCCACGCGCGAATCAGCGGCCAGAGATGCACGGCGATGTGACCGAAGTAAATGTGCAAAAGGCGCGCATCGGTCTTTGCTAAAATTCGTAGCAACGCGTGAAGCTCCGGCCCGGAAATTTGCCACGGCGCGTCGCGCAATTGTTTGAACCAAAAACGTCGCAGAAAATGCGTGGAGGGTTTCGCGATGAGGTGGACCGGCTCAAACGGATAGCGGCCGGCTTCTTCGCGCTTCTGCGCGATCACCACGGGCCGGCATCGCCTTAGGGCTGTTATTTGCCGGTAGATGTGCAACATCTCCGGTTTTAGAAACGTTGCGCAAAAGGAAGCGACGACGGGACGCGAATCAGGCGGAACGCTCAACGCTCAACGCTCAACGTCCAACGTCGAACTTCAAATAGTTTCAAAACAAAATTTCGAAGAGCTTAATGCCCTTCCACTTTCCCGGAATGTCCGGATCGAACACCGTACTTTCCACCCAAGTTCCATATCGCGCCGGCGCTCCTGGGTTGAGCATTTGGAGTGGATTCCCGCCACGGGCTGCTCGCGGAACCACTCCCTGGACTTCAGGGCGTTGTAAGAGCGGCGGCGGTGTGGGCATTGCTCTCACCGGTTGTTGTGGTCCGATCGGCGCCCTGAAACTTTGTGCGGAAGCGCTCGTCACCAGCGCAGCCAGGATCGAGATGATTAATGTTTTCATATTTTTCCTTTCCAGCGAGACGTGCAAGTTCTTGCCCGTTACAACGCCTACCCACATTATATACTTCGATGGACTATATTGAAAAGGCCGCACGTGTCTTGGATATCGAAATTTTTGAGCTCAAGCGGCTCCGGGATCGTTTGGGCGAAAATTTCTCGCGTGCCGTCGAGCTGATCAAAGAAACAGTCGATGCGCGCGGGAAAGTTGTCGTTCTCGGAGTGGGGAAATCCGGATACATCGGCGCAAAAATCGCCGCCACGCTCACAAGCACGGGATCGCCGGCCGTCGTCCTCGATTCTTCCAACGCTTTGCACGGCGACCTGGGCGTGGTCGCCGACGGCGATGCCGTGCTGGCGTTAAGCGCAAGCGGCGAGACGGAGGAATTACTCCGGATCCTACCGGCGATCGCGCGGTTTCAAGTGCGAATCATTGCGTTTTGCGGCGATCCAAAATCGACCCTCGCGCAAAACGCCCATGTGCTTCTCGATGTAAACGTGGAGCAGGAAGCATGTCCGCTCAATCTCGCGCCGACTTCGAGTACGACGGTGATGCTGGCGCTGGGTGACGCGCTCGCCATGGTGCTGCTCGAGGCGCGCGGATTTGATAAAGAAGATTTTGCCAAGTTCCATCCCGCCGGCGTGATCGGCCGCAGCCTGCTTATGCGTGTGCATCAAATCATGCGGCCACGCCAATCGATGGCCATTGTTTCAACCGATACGACGATACGCGACGTGCTCAAAGCAATGACGAGCGTCCGGGCCGGCGCCGCCGTCGTGGTGGGTGAAGATCGAGAACTGCTCGGGATTTTTACGCACGGCGATTTTGCGCGGCGTTTCCAAGCGGATTCCAAGATCGGTGAACGGCTGGTCGCAGATTTGATGACGTTGAATCCGGTCACGGTGCACAAAGACAAACTCGCGGTCGAAGTCCTGAACCTGCTCGAGCGTCACCGGATCGACGATCTTGTCGTTATCGATGACGAGAGCGTGCCGGTCGGCATCATCGATTCGCAAGACCTCACGCGCTTGAAGTTGCTCTAAGCGGGTGTAACGTCGGCGCTCCCTCAACTCTCAACGCTCAATCTCATTCCATGGCTGCAGCAAACGATCTTCGCAAAGGAATGGCGATTAAGTACAACGGCAATCCTGCCATTGTGCTCGAAGTTCATCACCGCACGCCCGGAAATTTGCGCGCGTTCGTCCAGGCGATCATCCGTTACATTAACACCGGCAAGAGCGCCGATGTCCGTTTTGGTTCCACCGACAAAGTGGAGCTGGTTGAGATCGAGCGAAAGAATCTCGAGTTCAGTTACAAAGATCGTAACGGGTTTCATTTCATGGACCCGGAGACGTACGACACGATTACCTTGCAGGAAAATCTGATCGGCGACGCCAAAAATTATCTCGTGGAAAATCTCTCGCTGCAGGTTCTCTACGCCGAAGGCAAACCGGTGCAGGTTGAAATGCCCGCCTCCGTCAGTCTCAAGGTCGTTGAATCCCCGGAAGGCTTGCGGGGCGATACCGCAAGCAACGTGACCAAGCCGGCTGTGCTCGAGACCGGGAAGACGATCAATGTCCCGCTCTTCATCAAAGAAGGTGAAAATATCAAGATCGACACCCGCACCGGCGCCTACATGGGACGCGCCTAGCTAGGGGCGACGCCTCGTCGCGCCCTGCGAATTTGTCTTTCGCAAACCTGCGTCAATCTGCGTAATCTGCAGACGATTTGGCAGCGACGAATCGAAGATCGAAAACGTATCGCGGACGCAGATCGCGTGGCCGGGTAAAGATTGCTCCGCGCTTCGTGTCGACGACAAGAATCGTTCCCGCCCCTGATTCACTTCTGGTGCCGACACGGTGGGTGAAGTTTATCGTCGCGATTTTTTTGCTGCCGGTTTGCGCAATTCTTAGCCAGACATTTTTCACCGTCTTCGCGAGCGCGACCGTGACGCAGCGACTTTGGGCCGGCGAAGAATTTTGGTTCTTCTCGTTGGGCGCGGTCCTCTGGTTGATCGCTTTCCTCGGCTTGCCTCGCCCGATTGTAATCTATGTCTTCGGGCACGAGCTGACCCATGCGCTCTGGGTTTTGCTGATGGGTGGCCGGGTCAGCCGGTTTCGAGTCGGACGCGATGGCGGGCATGTCGTGACAAACCGAAATAACTTCTGGATCGCGCTGGCGCCTTATTTTTTCCCGCTCTACAGCATTCTCGCGATCGCCGCTTACGGCGTGCTCAGCCTGTTTCTAAATGTTCAGCCGTACGGCCGCCTGCTTTATGCGGTGATCGGTGCGACGTGGGCATTCCATTTCACGTTCACCTGCTGGATGATTCCGAAAAATCAGACCGACCTGAGCGATCAAGGTACCTTTTTTTCGCTCGTCCTGATCTATCTCATGAATTTAATGCTGCTGAGCGTGATGCTAGTTCTCGCGTCGCCGCAAATTACCTTTGCGGCGTTCGGCGCCGATCTGCTGACGAACGTCAGTAACTTCTCGCAGTGGGTTGTCGATCTTTTCAACCGCTTCAGCCAGGGCGTGCACCTGTAGGTAGGGCGATTAACTCCAATTGTCCGGGTGGTTCAGTCGACCATCCTACCCAAGGTTCGTCATTACCGCGAACGGCAAAATCGGCAGTGCGTCAGCTATCGAAATTCGCCGGCTTTCGTGGTGAAGCTTGCGACAAGTGAAAAGATTGTGTGCATGCTCGAGCGAGAGCGTTTCGGGAAATTCGAGCGTTGTATCTTTCCAACGTTCAGCAATTGGCGGAAAACCGGTGCGCGAAGAGAGCCGCGGCGCGATTACAACGATCCATTGATCGCCAAAGCGTCTTGCGAAACTGACACAACATTCTGCAAACGTCCCGCTCGCGCCGAGCGGCAGATATTCTCCCCGCTGGAAAAGGTCGACATGTTCGCGTCGAAATTGCAGCATTCGCTGCGTCAAAAACATTTTGATCCGCCCATCAGGCCAGTTCCGCGTCAGCTCGTCGGGACCGGAAGCTGACAACGCTTCGAGCATCTCGCGGCGTCGTCCGTAATCGATCGGCCGCCGGTTATCAGGATCGACCAGGCTGTAATCCCAAATCTCGTTGCCTTGATAAATGTCCGGCACTCCCGGCGAAGTCAGCTTGAGCAGCGTCTGGCTGAGCGAATTGATCGCGCCGAGGCGCGCGATCTCGTGAACCACCGGAAGAAAGCCCGGAAGGAATTTGTTCCGCGGTGAGGAATCCAGGATCTTCGCGGTGAAATCATGCATGGCTGCGTCCCATTCTTCATTTGGCTGGATCCAGCTCGTGTTCACCTTCGCTTCGTGGAGCGCCTTGGCCATATAAGTTTGAATCCGTTCGATATACTCGGCTGTTGCCGCTTCTTCTGGTAGGCCGGAAGGCTGCACCGGCCAAGTCCCGAGCAATGTTTGATAGAGCAGATATTCCTCGTTTCCGTCCGGCGCTTCGACGTCATTGATAGTGCGTTTCCAGCGGCGATTGGCGAGGCGCCAGCGTTGCAACGAGCGCCGCCAAAGCTCCGGCATTTCGGAAATCGCAACCATCCGCGCGCGGACATCTTCGCTGCGTTTTGTGTCGTGAGTCGAGGTTGCGAGCAGTGTCGCCGGCCAATTGCGCTGTCGATCAAGATTGCGCTCGTGAAATGCGTCAATGCTTAAACCGAACTGCTGCGGCTCGCCGCCGACTTCATTTAACGCGGCTAATCGGTTGTAAATGTAAAACACGGTGTCCTCCAGTCCCTTGGCCATGATTGGTCCCGTGGCTTGCTGGAACTTCAGAACAAAATGCGTGTGCGCGGCCCGCGCTTTGGCATCGAGGTTTTCCGGAAAGCGGAAGAGCAAAACGTCACGTAGAAAATTAAAGATGGATTCTTCAATCGCGGGATTCCGGCGCTTGGCTGCGGTGACCGCGCGTTCGATCACTTGTCGATCTTCCTCGCTCACCGGCCGCCCGGGTGCGAGATAAGTTCGATAAACTGGAAAACAGGCGATCGTCTCTCGCACCGCCCGGGCCAACGCGCCGAGGGTGAAATCGCGATACCAGCGATTTTGCTCGGACAGTCGATCGACCATGTTGCCCAGGACATCAACGTCATTGGCCAACGCCAATTTCATCACTTGCAATTTCTTCGCGTAGACCAGATGACCGAAATGCAAAGAGTGACCGATGAAACGATGGAATGTCTTTGTGATCGCCGTCTCCGCTGAGGAATCGACAAGCAACTGCATCACCTGATTTGCAAAATCGTAGCCGGTGGTCCCGTGCAGGAGCCAATCCTTCCGCAGCGTTTCGGTGCCGGTGAGGATTTTTTCCGCGACCATGTAACTAGCGCGCCCATCCTGGGGCAGGGCGATCGTCAGCGCCTTCGCGCAACGTTGCTGAAGCTTCTCGAAATACTCGCGCGGCAAATAAAGACCATCCGGATGATCGATGCGCAGACCCGTCACCGCGCCGGTATGCATCAACTCCAGGAGCAACCGATGAACAGCGTCAAAAACCTTGGGATGTTCAACTCGGATCGCTGCGAGATCGTTAACGTCAAAGAAGCGGCGATAATTGATTTCTTCAGCCGCGACCCGCCAAAACGCCAGCCGATAGGACTGCGCGTTGAGCAACTCATCAAGCGCGTCGAAGCTGCGCGGGTCCCCCGGTTCTCCGTTGATCCGCGCTAATGCCTTTTCGATTGCCTGCTGCACTTGCGGTGCTTCCGCGCACCGGCGCTCGAGACGTCGCTTGATGATCTCCTTTTCCCGGATGCGCTCGGCGATGCGCTTCGGATCGGTTTCAGTGCGTTTCGGCAAATATTCGAGCGCGGTCAGAATGCTTTGCACTTCCGCGTAAAAGTCTTCGTCCTTATGTTCGGCCAGGTTTTGTAACGCGATCTCCAGAATGTATCGATACGTCCCCGGCGCGATCGGCAGTCTGCGATCACCGTAACGAAGATAAAAGGTGCCCTCCTCGAAGTGGACTTGGAGCTCGCCGCGCTCGAGAACGCGCCCGTATTGGTCACTCAAGATCGGCAACAGAACTTTGTCGCGCAGATCCGATTTCAGCGGGTGCCAGTCAATATCGAAATAGGGTGCATATCTTGAGCTGGGCCCGTTTTCGAGCACATCCATCCACCACTCATTCAGCGGCTCGGCGATCCCGACATGATTCGGAACGAAATCGAGCACCTGGCCCATCGAGTGCGCGTGCAATTCCGCAATCCACGAGTCGTACTCTGCGCGGGAACCGACCGCCGAATTGAGTTTATTATGATCGGTAATGTCGTAACCGTGCAGGCTCTCCGCGCCGGCCTGAAAATAAGGCGATGCATAAGCGTCGCTCACACCCAGCGCGTGCAGATACGGCACGATCTCGCGCGCCTGGGCAAAAGTGAACCAGCGGTTGAACTGCAACCGGTAGGTCGAGCTAGGGATGCGCGGATGTTCGATAGTCACGCAAGAGAAAATCTTAGACAGAATTTACAGAATAAACAGGATGAGCACCGGTCAATACAGCACAGATCGATTTTGAGATTCAAATCCGCTCCATTCTGTCAATTCTGTCTTATCTGACGTGTTACATTTTTTCGGGAACTTTGATTCCAAGAAGATCCAGCCCGCGTTGTAAAACGCGCCCGCTAAGATCGCACAGCGCCAGACGCGAACCACGGACTGGTTCGTCCGATTTCAAGACCGGGCAAGCTTCGTAAAACCTGTGAAAACTATTCGCGAGCTCGAACAGATAATTTGCCACAATGTTCGGGCGAAAATCATTCACCACCTGCGGAACGATTTCGGCGAACTGGCAGATACGTTTGGCGAGGTTAATTTCGCTGGGATCGCGAAGCGTCAACTTGTCGATCTTCGGCGGAGGTTCGCCGGATTTCCGAAAGATCGAGCGAATCCGCACATAAGCGTTTTGTAAATATGGCGCCGTGTTTCCCTGCAGTGAAAGCATCCTGTCCCAGGAAAATACATAATCGGTCATCCGGTACTGCGAGAGATCGGCATACTTAACCGCACCAATCCCAATCTTTTGCGCAATGTCGACCTTGTCCCCCTCGCTGAGATCGGGATTCTTTTCTTCAATAATCTTGCGGGCGCGTTTGCACGCCTCATCGAGAAGTTCGCGCAACGGCACGTTCTCGCCCGAGCGCGTTTTCATCAACTTGCGATCCTCACCCAGAATGCTGCCGTGCGTGATGTGGCGAAAATCAGCTTTGTAACCTTCCCGTCGCGCGATTTCGAAAATTTGCCGGAAATGCAGAATCTGCGGCGCGCCGGTCACGATCCACACCGTGTCGGCCTTTAAATCGTTGATGCGATAATCAACCGTTGCGACATCCGTTGTAGCATAATTGAAGCCACCGTCGCGTTTGCGAATAATGCACGGCTTATCCGCCAGCTGGGGAACGTCGCGAAAGAAAACGCAGACTGCGCCTTCACTGATTTCCGCGATGCCGGATTTGAGTAAGCGATCAACGACCGCGGGCAAGCGATCGTTGTAAAAACTTTCGCCGCATTGGATATCGAAACGAATGTCGAGCAATCTGTAAACGTGATCGAAATCCTGCATCGAGAACGCGACACACTCGTTCCAGATGTCGATATTTTCTTTGTCACCGGCTTGCAGCTTGACCAGTTCCTGGCGGCACGCTTCGCGAACTTGAGGATCGCCTGTCGCTCTTTCATTCGTCTCCTTGTAAATACGAACGATCTCGGCGAGCGGATCGCGCTGGAGTGATTGTCGATCCAACAGATTTTTCCAGCCGTAGATCACCATCCCGAACTGCGTCCCCCAATCGCCGATGTGATTGTCGCGAATAACTTCGTGACCGAGAAAGCTTGCGATACGCGCCAGGGCATCGCCGAGCACGGTGCTGCGGATATGACCGACGTGCATCGGCTTGGCTACGTTGGGCGATCCGAAATCGATCACGATCCTCTTTGTCGAGCTTGCCTTTGCAACACCAAGTCGTTCGTCTGGCAAAAGCTCCCCCGCTTTTTTTGCGACCGCGTCGCTCCGCAACGTGAAATTGATGAAGCCGGCGCCCGCGACGGTGGGCGGTTCGCAAAGATCGCTAACATCAATACCGGCGAGAATCTTCTCGGCGAGAGTTCTCGGATTTTCGCCACGCTGCTTGCCCAGCACGAGAGCGGCATTCGTCTGATAATCGCCGAAACGCGCGTCTGTGGCCGGCGTCAATTCGCCTGCAGTCGGTAAGCCGGCCTTTGCCAGTGCATCCGAAAATTTGTTTGCGAGAAGTGTTTGAAACGTCTCCATGGATTCCTAAGCCACAGATTCACACATTTTCGTGGCATCGGCATCTTGCCGCTGAAGCTCACGGGCCTTAAGCCCAGTGCCACTACACCTTTTGCGAGCGGTCGCGAAAGACCGACAGAATTTCGTCAGCCGATTTCGCCTCAGCCAGACGCTCGCGCGTAGCGCGATCATTCAAGAACTTGGCGATCGAAGCCAGCGTGCGCAGATGCGTCTGAAACTGATTTTTTGGCACGATAAACAGGACAACGAATTTCACCGGCGCATTATCCAAGGCGTCAAACTCAATTCCGCTTGTCGATCTTCCAAATGCCGCCACCACTTCCTCGATGCGGTCGGACGAACAGTGCGGAATGGCGATCCCGAAGCCAATGCCGGTGCTCATGGTTTCCTCGCGCTGTTTGAGCGACGCCAGAATGCTCTCCCGGTCCTCGGTTTTGATTTTGGTCAATCCAACGAGCAAATCGATCAGCTCGACAATGGCCGGCCAACGCTCCGTCGCCTTCATCTCCGGGACGATTTGCTCGGCGGATAATAAATTGTCCAAGGACATGCAGAAATCCCGTCGGGAGCGGAAGCTTAGCGGGGGCGGCTAGGTTGACAAGCGGGATTTCCGCCCTGGCGGCGGGGATTACGAGCTGCGTATTTTGTAGTTCAATCTGCGCGAAAGCAGCCAGCGCACGCCGAACATGTCGATGGTGGCACGAAGAGCACGATTACCCAGGCTATACTTACTTTGGCCGAAGCGACGCGGACGATGATTCACGGGAATTTCCACAAGCCGATATCCGGCGGCCTTAACGAGCGCAGGGATGAAACGGTGCATGCCTTTGAATGGGACCAACACGTTCGCGCATTCGCACCGCATTGCCTTCAGCGTGCAGCCCGTATCGCGCACGCCATCTTTTGTAAAACGGCTGCGAACGAAATTGGCGATCCGGCTTGTCAACCGTTTAACCAGTGTGTCTTTGCGCTGCGCGCGATAACCACAAACGAGATCGGCGCCGCGGTCAATTTCTGCGAGAAGTCGCGGAATGTCGGCAGGGTCATTCTGCAAATCGCCATCGATGAGAACAGCAGTCGCGCCGCGAGCCGCCTCGAGGCCGGCGTAAATGGCGGCGCTTTGTCCCGCATTTTTTCCGAAACGAATCACTCGAATGTTCGGTGCAGTTACGATTCGCTCGACCGTGCGATCGACCGATCCGTCGTCGACAAAAATGATTTCGTGATCAATTCCACCCAGCGTCGCGTTCAACTCCGATTGCAAGATCGAGATGTTCTCTTCCTCATTGAAAAGCGGCACAATCACGGAGACAGCCGGTGATTTTGTCGGCTCCGTCATAGCGGAAGCGTGCGATAATTTCGGCAAAGAAAAACCTGCCAGATGCGCAGCAGCTTGCCGTAACGGCGCACTTCAATTGTGCCAACCGGCTCCGTGGATTGAAACCCGACCCGGATATTGTGCGGCACGCGCTCTTTTTCGCCCTCTCGAATGAAGAGCGCGCTGCGCCCAACGAATGGATTAATGCCGTTCTCCTCAGTGTAAACCTCACCCTCCGGGCGGGGAGTGCCGGGCTTGATCTCGACGAATTCATCGTAGCGCGGCCAGAACGAAAACTGATTTACCATGTCCTGCGATTCGGTGATGTAAACGGGCGGATGACCCGGACCCTCTGGCCGTTTGTCGCGCAGATAAAAGGAAATTTCCGACGCGCGATCGCGTGCATCGGCGATGAGAAACAATTTCTCTCCCAGTTTCGCTTCGAGATCGTTGCGTGTCTTTTCGACCGCGCCGGTCGCGCTTTTCCATCCGCGCATCCGGTCACTCGGATCACTTCGCTGCAACTCGACGCCCGCCGTGCGCAACAAATCTGTGTCCAGCGCGATCACGCTCATGATTAAGCCAACCAGCAACGCCGCGCCGGCGCCGAGTCGCAAGATCAAGCTCCTTTGGAGGCGTTCCCACCAGAAATAAATTGCCAGCAAGCCGAACCCTGGGAAGGCGAGTGCGTCCCAGTTCGGCGCGGCACTTTTGTTAATCGACAAGAGGAAGTAAAAAACGAACACCGGCAAACCAAACCACATTAGAAACAACACTTTGAATTGTTGATTCACACGCCGCCAGCTGGCGATCACGCCCCAGGCCAGTGCGAGAAACAGGAATGGCGAATACGCCAAAAAATGCTCGCCGAGAAATGACATTACCTCGAGTGGATGGAAGCCAACGCCCTGTTCAATACCTCCGCGCGACCGCAGATGGGTCAGCGTAATCCAGGCGTGCTGCGCGCTCCAGACAATCGGCGGGATCGTGCAAAGAGCGAAGACGCCAAGCAATAAATACAAGCCAGGCCGCGCAAACTCCTGTCGGAGCCGGCGAGCCAGCGCGAGCACGAGCATAATCGAAACAAGCTCAAACGCGTTCGTGTATTTGGAGAGAAATCCAAGGCCAATCAGTAATCCAGTGAGCGGCCAGTGCCACGACAAACGCGGGCTTCGTTCCAGTGCGAGCCAGAATGTGAACATCGCCGCCAACCAGAAGAAGACCGATAAGGAATCAATTGTCATAAGGAAGGCGCCGATGTTGAAAATCGGCGTGACGTTTAACGCAAGGACTGTCCATAATCCGGCGCTCGCGCTGAACAATCGCCGCGCAAAGTAAAACATGAGCAGGCTCGTGCCCGCTGCCAGCACTGGACTAAAAAAGCGCACACCGAATTCGTTCGCGCCGAAAATTGCGGTGCTCGCGCGCATCGCAAAAGCGATGCCCGGTCCTTTGCTGAAATACGCTGGCGCCAGGCGCTCTGACCACATCCAGTAATGCGCTTCGTCGAATTCAAGATCGGTCGTCGCTAACATCGACAATCGAATCACCGTCAGCGCGATGACAAAAAAACAGACCGAGCGCGTCGTGCTCATGAGATATGGCGCGAGTTTCCAGCTTCCGAATCTGGACCAGCGAAGGTGGAGACTCGCCTCCCTGTCGAGATCAAACTCGGATGGCGGGCGTAAACGTCCGGCGCCCATCTTCGCGCGGCTGTTCTCCAAATTAATTCAAACAATCCGAGCAAGAGCAAGGCTTCACCGGTTGCCAAAAACAGGGTCGCGACCACGTCGCTCGGCCAATGCGCGCCGAGGTAAATTCTCGAGTAACCGACGGCTGCCACGACGATCCAATAGAGCCAGCCACGTCGCCGATAAAAGAGCGTCAAATATACTGCGATGATCGTGTTGTTCGTGACATGTCCCGATGGAAACGATGGCCCGGAGCGGTTTCGATCGGATTGACCGGAAAAGCGGATGGTTGGTTTCTTGAACAACGTCATGAATTTCGGACGCGCCTTTTGCAATTCGGCCATTCGCACGCCCTGCACTTGCTTGGGACGACGACGATCAATGGCCGATTTCAATACGCTTGTAAACAGCTCCCCGATCAGCAAAGACAAGAGCAAGCATACCATGAACGCCCGCGCTTTGAATCCGCCAAAAAAGAGCGCGCTGAGCGCAATCGCGATGAGCAACGGGTTCCAAATCTCGCTATTGCTGAGCCCCGCCATGAACAAGTCGAGTGCCGGACTCGTCCATTGTCCGTTAATGAGATGAAAAATCGCCTGATCCATTCCGGAAGTCTTAAGCTTTAGATTTAAGCTTTAAGTATTCTGCTTCGATCCGCCGTTTAAAATCTAACACTTAACACTTAAAACTTGTCTTCGATGCGAAAAATAATCCTGCTCTATTTCGTCTCCGCGCTCTCGATCCACGGCGCCCCTGTTCCGTCAGCGAATGAAATTCTGGCTTCCGTTCGAATGATCGAGGCGCGACAGCAAATCGATCTCCAAGGTCAGCTCCGTGAAAACGATATCGTTATCCCGTTTCGCCTTATGCAAAACGGCCCGCTGATTCGCTATTCATTCACTAATCCTGACGAAGTTTTACAGTTGCGCCTCGGGCAAAACAGCTCGCGCCTCGATCTCGTCACTGACACAGGAACCGAAAAATTTGCCGCAGAAAAGCTCAATCAGAAAATCCGCGGCACCAGCCTTACCTACGAGGACCTCGCGTTCAAATTTCTCTACTGGCAAACCGCGCGCGTCGTGGGTGAGGAAAATGTCCGCACTCGCAACTGCTGGAAGCTGCAATTGCGTGCGCCTTCCCGCGAGTCCCAGTATTCCAATGTTCTCTTGTGGATCGACAAGACGAGCGGGGCGCTCATGCGGATGGAGGGTTACGATTGGAACGCCCAGCTCGTTAAGCGGTTCGAAGTGGTCTCCGCGCAAAAGATCGACAATCGCTGGTTCCTCAAACAAATGCGGATCGAGGAATTGCAGCCCGGCACGAATCATGCGCAATCGCGCACTTATCTCGAAATCAAAAAATAGTTGGCAGGTGCGGTTCGCCGAACCGCCTCAGGTTTCGATCATCGCCGTGCAAAGGCGATTGAGGTCAATTGCCCTACCCTTCTTCGCGGGCGGCCTGCACGATTTGAGCAAAGCTGCGTGGGTCGAGGCTGGCGCCACCGACGAGGGCGCCATCGATGTCTGGCTGGCTCATCAGTTCGCGCGCATTCTCCGGTTTAACACTGCCGCCGTATTGAATGCGAACACGCTCGGCCGTTGTATCATCAGCGATGGTGCGCAACGTGTGACGAATAAACGTGTGCGCTTCCTGCGCTTGATCTGGCGTGGCGTTACGACCCGTGCCGATTGCCCAAACCGGCTCATACGCGATCACCGTTTCCTGTAATTCCTTCGCGGTCAGACCGGCGAGGCTGCCGCGCAATTGGATCGACAAGATTTTTTCAACGTTGCCTCTATCGCGTTGCTTAAGCGTTTCGCCTACGCACACGATCGGGCGCAAGCTTGCCTCTTGCGCGGCGCGCACCTTGCGATTTACAATTTCATCAGTCTCACCAAAAAGGCTGCGGCGTTCGCTGTGCCCGAGCACGACATAATGCACAAATAAATCGCGCAGCAGCGCCGCGCTAATCTCCCCGGTGAAAGCGCCGCTCCGCTCCCAATGCATGTTTTGCGCGCCGACCTTGATGTTTTGCGCTTTGCCGAGCGCTTCCGTTACCTTCACGATCGCCGTGAAGGGCGGAACGATCACGACTTCGACATCGGTGATATCGCCCAGATCGAGAAGCAGCGACTCGATAAACCGCGCCGACTCCGCTTGAGTCATGTTCATCTTCCAATTGGCGGCGACGATCTTCTTGCGCATAGCATTTAGACAGAATGGACAGAATTCACAGGCTGAGCACGGTGACGGGGAAATCCCATTTGCTCCATTCTGTTAATTTTATCTAACTCTTATCGCTTAGCGCCGCGACGCCCGGCAGTTCTTTGCCTTCGAGCAATTCCAACGAAGCGCCGCCGCCGGTGGAGATGAATGTCATCTTATCGGCAAGCCCAGCCTGTTTTACCGCAGTAACGGAATCGCCGCCGCCGATGATGGTCGTCGCACCCGATTGGGCCAGCGCTTCGGCAATCGCAATGGTTCCTTCCGCGAAATCGGGAATTTCAAAAATGCCGACGGGACCATTCCATAGGATCGTTTCCGCTTTCGCTAATTCCTCCTGGTAAAGCGCAATCGTCGCGGCACCGATATCAACCGCTTGCCATCCGTCGCTGATCCCGTGTTCTGGCGAGAGCCGGCTCGTGTTTCGAATAGGCACGCCGGCGCGAATCTCCTCCGCTTCCAGCGCGTCGATCGGAAGCAAAAATTTCACACCGCGTTTCTTCGCCAGATCGAGAATTTCACGCGCCAGATCGACCTTGTCCGACTCGACGCGGCTCGCTCCGACCGGGATCCCCTGGGCTTTGAGAAATGTGTTCGCCATCGCGCCGCCGATCAAAATTGTGTCGGCCTTCTCCATGAGCGCTTTCAAAACGCCGATCTTATCGGAAACCTTCGATCCGCCCAAAACGACGACGAACGGCTTGGTCGGTTTGTCGAGGCCCTCGCGTAAATGTTTCAGCTCTTTTTCCATCAGGAAACCCATGGCTGATTTCGCTACGAATTTTGTGATGCCCGCTGTCGATGCATGCGCACGATGCGCCGTGCCAAAGGCGTCGTTCACATACAGATCGCCGAGTTTCGCGAGTGCTTCCGCAAATTTCGGATCGTTCGCTTCCTCTTCCGGCTGGAAGCGGACGTTCTCGAGTAGGGCTACGTCGCCGTTCTCCATGTGACCGATGATTTTTTCCGGCGCCTCTCCAATCGTATCGTGACTAAAGA
>Ga0307312_10000358_pt1 | contig 20663 bp, 18 predicted proteins | sample ER_DNA_202_FD_194489 | JGI IMG/M metagenome (GOLD analysis project Ga0307312, IMG submission 194489) | Bulk soil microbial communities from the East River watershed near Crested Butte, Colorado, United States - ER_DNA_202 | ecosystem: Environmental > Terrestrial > Soil > Floodplain | place... | reverse complement strand
GGGGACTGTCGCCGCCACGACTGCCGGAGCGCTGTCTCTTTCACGACGCCGGACAGGTCCTATGCGACGAAAGCGTGACTTTTCTTCCACAGACCTGGCGGGCGGCGACGGCTCACGTCATCGTTTCGTCGTTGAAGGCGGGAAAGAGGCGCAAGAAGGGCTGCGATCTCGTTCGGACGCCCCTGGGCGCGAACCCGGCAAACGGCAGGCGATTCGATGCTCGCCACGAAACCGTGCTCGATGGAATCACCAGCACGCGATCCCGAAGTCGAAGGCTTTCTCGCGCTCCTCGCGACCAGTCGGGCACCGAAGACGGTGGACGCATATCGCCGCGACCTCGCCGCACTCGCGGCCTGGCTCGACCGCCCCGTCGGCCGGATCACGACGGAGCAACTCGAGCAGTACCTCGCCGAGCTGCGCGCCGCCGGCCTGTCGCCTTCGACGATCGCACGACGCGTCGCCGCGATCCGGACTTTCTTCCGCCACCAGGCCCTGCTCGGCGCACGCACCGACAATCCCGCAGCCGAGCTCGACCTGCCGCGACGGCGCCGCACCTTGCCCCGCACGCTTTCCCCTGCAGAAGCCGAGCGGCTCGTCGAAGCGGCGAACGGCACCAGTCCGCGCGCGCTGCGCGACCGGGCTCTCGTCGAGCTCCTGTACGGCGCGGGCCTGAGGGTCAGCGAGGCCGTCGGTCTGCAGAAGTCGAGCGTCGATCTCGACGCGCGGATCGTTCGCTGCATCGGCAAGGGCTCGAAGGAGCGGATCGTCCCGATCGGCCGGCAAGCCGCGCAGGCACTGCGGCGTTACCTGGGACGGGGGCGCCCGTTCCTGGACGTGCGGCACCGACCCGAGCTCTTCCTCAACGCGAAGGGCGGCGGGCTCACGCGCGCCGGGGCGTTCCTGATCCTCCGCAAGCTGGCGGCCAAGGCCGGGCTCGAGCCGGAAAGAGTCCATCCGCACTTGCTTCGTCATTCCTTCGCCACGCATCTCCTCGAGGGCGGCGCCGACCTACGTTCCGTACAGGAGATGCTCGGGCATGCGGATCTTGCGACGACCGAGCTGTACACACACGTATCCGATCGGCGCCGTCGCGAGTTGTATTTCCAGGCACACCCGCACGCGCGCAGGAAGACGAAGTAGTCATGCATCTCGATCCGAACATCACACTCCTCGGCGCAGTCACGTGTGGCATCGGGTACCTGATGACCGTCGCCGGACTCAGCAAGAGCGCACTGGAGCTCAGACGTCGGCCCCGGGTGTGCCCGAGCTGCGGCCGAGTGATTCAGGCGCGCGTCTGCCGCGCCTGCACCAACTAGGACTTCGCCGCCGCCCGCTTCTTCAGGTCCGCGGCAACGGTGCGGGCCGCGTTGCGTAGCTCCGCTTCCTGTTCGTCGTCCTCGGCCAGCCCGGTCAACAGGACAATCGTCTCCCGCTGAGGAGAGCCGTTCCGGAGACAGACGACCGCGAGACGGCGCACCGCTTGATTCGCGTCCGTGGACACCATCGTGTGCAGGACAGGGCGGATCGCGTTGACGACGCCCGGGCTGTCCTTCGACAGGAGCTGCACCGACAGGAGCGCCGATCCGCGCGCCGCCGGGCTCTCGTCGTCGAGCCCGCGCCGGAGGAGCTCGAGCTTCTGGCGAAAGCGGAACTGGCCGATCGCCCGATACGCAATGGCACGCTCGCGATAGTCCGCACTCCGGGCCGCAGACTCGAGCTCGTCCTCCCATTGCTTGCGCAGCGTGGCCAGCTCGCGCTCGGCACCCGACTGCGCGAGCTCGTCGGCCTTCGCGGCTGCCTCGACGAGGGACATGCGGCGCGGCACTCTAGCGGTATTCGGGACGCAGGCAAAGCCCGCGTCCCTCTGATGCGGCATCGCAAGCGACGCCGCTGCGGATAGAGTCCGCCGCCGTGGCCCACAGAGTGACGCTCATCCCTGGGGACGGCACCGGGCCCGAGTTGACCGAGGCGACGCGCCGGGTCCTCGAGGCCACGGGCGTCGAATTCGACTGGGACGTCCGGGAAGCCGGCGCCGACGTGATGGAGAAGTACGGCGGCAATCCTCTTCCGGACGAAGTCCTCGACGCGATCCGGGAGACTGGCGTGGCGCTCAAGGGGCCGATCACGACCCCGGTCGGCGGCGGCTTCCGCTCGGTCAACGTCGCGCTGCGCAAGAGTCTCGACCTCTACGGCCAGGTGCGGCCCTGCAAGACCTACCCGGGCGTGCGCACCCGCTTCGACGACGTCGACCTGATCATCGTGCGCGAGAACACCGAGGACCTCTACGCCGGGATCGAGTACGAGCAAGGCTCCGAGGAGGTGCGCGAGCTGATCGAGTGGATCAAGGCGCAAGGCGGGGAACTTGCGCACAACGACGCGGGCATCTCGATCAAGTCGATCTCGGTCACCGGCACGCGGCGCATCGTCGAGTTCGCTTTCGACTACGCGCGTCGCAACGGCCGCCGCAAGGTGACGGCGGTGCACAAGGCGAACATCATGAAGTTCTCCGACGGCCTGTTCCTCCGCGTCGCGCAGGAGGTCGCCGCCGAGAACAGCGACATCGAGTTCAACGACCGCATCGTGGACAACATGTGCATGCAGCTCGTCCAGCGCCCGGAGGAGTACGACGTGCTCGTGCTGCCGAACCTGTACGGCGACGTCCTCTCCGATCTCTGTGCCGGAATGATCGGCGGCCTCGGGCTCGCCCCGGGCGGGAACTTCGGCGAGAGCATCGCGATCTTCGAGCCGACGCACGGCTCCGCGCCGAAATACGCGGGTCAGAACAAGGTCAACCCGATGGCCCAGATGCTCTCCGGCATGCTGATGCTCCGCCACCTCGACGAGCGAGATGCCGCGGACAACCTCGAGCGTGCGATCGCTGCGGTCATCCGGGAGGGCAAGAGCGTCACCTACGACATGAAGCCCACACGCTCTGACCCAAGCGCCGTCGGCACGAGCCAGGTCGCCGACGCGATCATCGAGAAGCTCGGAGTGCGCGTATGAGACGCAAGGTGACCGTCGTCGGCGCAGGGAACGTCGGCGCCACATGCGCGCAAGTCCTCGCCGCGCACGACTACGCCGACGTCGTCCTCGTCGACATCAAGGAAGGCCTGCCGCAGGGCAAGGCCCTGGACATCAACCAGATGGGCGCGGTGCTCGGGTACGAGCCGCGCGTGACCGGCTCGAACAGCTACGACGAGACGAAGGGCTCCGACGTCGTCGTCATCACGGCAGGTCTGCCGCGCTCGCCTGGAATGAGCCGCGACGACCTCGTCGCCACGAACGAGAAGATCGTCAAGGACGTGACCGAGAAGGCGATCGCGCAGAGTCCCGACGCGATTCTCATCGTCGTTTCCAATCCACTCGACGCGATGTGCCACGTCGCGAAGAACGTCTCCCGCTGGCCGAAGGAGCGGGTGTTCGGGATGGCCGGAATCCTCGACACCGCGCGCTTCTCGAGCTTCATCGCCTGGGAGACCCGGGCCTCCGTCAAGGACGTCACCGCCATGGTCCTCGGCGGGCACGGCGACCAGATGGTTCCGGTCGTCAGCGCGACCACGGTCGGCGGGGTCCCACTCCGAAAGCTCGTCGGCGAAGCCGGAATTGACGCCATGGTGCAGCGCACCGCGAAAGGCGGTGGCGAGCTCGTCGAGCTGCTCGGGACGTCCGCCTGGTATGCGCCCGGCGCCGCCGCCGCGCAGATGGTTGACTCGATCATGCTCGACGAGAAGCGTGTGCTTCCCTGTACGGCGTATCTCGAGGGCGAGTACGGCATCCACGGCCTTTACATGGGCGTCCCCGTCAAGCTCGGGTCCGGCGGCATCGAGGCGATCTACGAGCTCGACCTGAGCAACGACGAGCAGGCAACGCTGAACGACTCGGCCGGCGCCGTGCGCGAAGTCGTCGACCTGCTCACCTCGTAGCCATGGATCTGGGTCTAAAAGGCAGGACGGCGATCGTGAGCGGTGCCTCGTCCGGGCTCGGCCTCGCGACGGCCGAGGCGTTGGCGGGCGAAGGCGCGAACGTGACGATGTTCGCGCGCCGACGTGATGTGCTCCAGCGCGAGGCGGACCGAATCGGCGCCCTCGCTGTGCGCGGCGACGTGACGAACCCGCGCGATCTCGAGGGCGTCGTGCGCCAGACGGTCGCAGCGTTCGGGGGCATCGACATCCTCGTCTGGAATAGCGGCGGTCCCCCGCCCGGGCCGGCCGTCGGAATGAGCGCCGAGTCGCTCGAGGAGGCCGTCGAGCTGCTCTTCTTCCCGGCCCTGCGTCTGGTCGACTTCTGCCTGCCCTACCTGGTTCAGAGCGCGGGTGGCCGCATCCTGATCTTCACCTCGGTTGCTGCGAAGGAACCGACCGACCATCTCGCGCTCAGCAACGCCGTGCGGCCCGGTGTCCACGGTTGGGCGAAAACGCTCTCCCGGGAGCTCGGCCCTCGCGGCGTCACGGTCAACTGCGTCGCGCCAGGCCGGATCGAGACCGCGCGACTCGCACAGATCTACCCGGAAGGACCGACCGAAGCCGACCTGAAAGCCATCCCAGTGGGCCGCTGGGGCACCCCGCAGGAATTCGGCGACGTCGCGTGCTTCCTCGCCTCCGACCGCGCCCGCTATGTGAACGGGGCCACTGTGGTCGTCGACGGCGGGCTTTCGCGGGGCCTGTTCTAGTGGGCCTGTTCTAGTCCATGTCCGCGCTCGGCCGGTTGTTGTCGCCGTTACGGCTCGCCTCGGCTGGCCTCATCGTGCTGGTCGCGACGCTCGTCATCCTGGTGACCCGAGACAGCAACCAATACCTCGAGATTCCTGACAACGCTCATCCGCTGGCCGAGCTCGTGCAGGTGCAAGGCGCAAAACCGGACGAAGACGGCGGGGGGATCTACTACGTCGACATCCTGCTCAAACCGGCGTCGTTGCTCGAGTCCTACGTCAAGTACGTTCGACCCGAAGGCTCCGACCTGATCGACCGCACGCAGATCGTGCAACCGGGGATCTCGGACCAGCAGCGTTTCAAGCTCGACCTTGCGACGATGAAGGTCTCCCAGGCGATCGCTTCCGTGGTCGCCCTGCGCCAGCTCGGTTATCGCGTTCCCATCCGTCCCGACGGCGTCCGCGTCGTCGCCGTGACCTCGGGCTCGCATGCAGCCGGCGTGCTGCAACCCGGCGACGTCATCGTTGCGGCAAGCGGGAACGCAGTAATCACACGCGCCGATCTGGCCGCTGTGCTCTCTCGGCTCAAGCCCGGGGACCCGGTCAAGATCACCGTGCGGCGCGGCGGCAAGAAGCTCTCGTTCTCGATCCGCACGACCGCTGACACCCAGGATCCGAAGCGGGCGATCATCGGCGTCCTGCCGATCCAGGCCCTGAGCGTTCAGCTGCCGTTCGCCATCAAGTTCAACCTTCGTAAGGTCGGGGGGCCGTCGGCCGGGCTCGCGTTCGCACTCGAGCTGCTTGAGAAGAAGGGACGCGACGTCGACCACGGTTACAAGGTCGCCGCCACCGGCGAGATCCAGCTCGACGGATCGGTGACGAGGATCGGCGGCATCAAGCAGAAGACGATCGGGGCCAGAAAATCGCACGTCGACGTCTTCCTGGTGCCGGTCGATGGGGACAACGCACGCGACGCGAAGCGCTACGCGCGTGGCCTGCGGATCATCCCTGTGAAGAGTTTTCAACAGGCGTTGCAGGCGCTGGCAACACTGCCGCCAAAGAGCTAACACGGAGCAGTTTTCGGCAGGAAGGAATTGCCGGAAAATGCTTAGTTTTCATGTGCGGCAACCCTTGTGTACACGAGCGGCCTTCGTAGTATCCACCCGTTCGTTGCTGCGGCCTCATTCTCTAGGCAGGGGAGAAAATTGAGCAAGAAACCACTGACGTGCGACGACTGCTACTTCCGTCGTGCCGGGCTCTGTGCCCTTCCGACCGACGCACCCTGCCCGACCTTCCGGCTGCACAGCCGCGGGTCTCTCGTTCCACCTCGTCAGCCGCGCCTCGTACCGAGGCCGCTCGGCGACTTCGCTCAGGTAAGCGCCGCCTAGACGGTCAAAGGCTCGCGGACGAGGGCCGCCAGCCTGCGCACGCCTTCCCGGATCTCGTCCGGAGAAACGAAGCTGAACGCGAGCCGCGCCGTGTTCCGTGCGCCGCCGAAGTCCGCGCCGGGCACGAACGTGACGCCTGCCGCGGCTGCGCGCTCGAGCAACGCGGCGGCATCGCCGCCTGCCGGTAGCTCCAGCCAGATGAAGTAGCCGCCTTGCGGCCGGCTCCAACGCGCGTCGGGAAGCTCGCGTTCGAGCGCTTCGAGCATGGCGTCGCGACGGGCACCGAGGAGCCTCGCCACCCGTTCGAGATTCGGCTCGAAGTTCCCGCGGCGTAGGAACTCGAACACCGTCGCCTGACCGAGCAGGACCGGCGTGATGTACGTCGAGGTCGCGAGCGCCTCGAGGTCGTGCTCGAGGACCTGGGGCAGGACGAAGTAGCCGACGCGCAGCCCGGGGGCGATCGTCTTCGAAAACGAGGACGAGTAGGCGACGTTGTTGCCGCCTTCGAGCTCGAACAGGGTCGGCGGCGCTTTGCCGTCGAAGCGAACCAGCCCGTACGGATCGTCCTCCAGCACGAGCAGGTCGTGCTCGCGCACGAGCTCGACAAGGAGATGACGGCGGTCTTCGCTGAGCGTCCTCCCGCTCGGGTTCTGGAAGGTGGGAATCGTGTACAGGAACGCCGGCTTCTTGCCGCTCTCGAGGGAGCGTGCGAGCGCATCCAGGTCGAGACCTTCGTCGTCCATCGCGATCGGCGCGGTTTCGACGCCACGGGCCGCAAGAATCTTCAGCGGGCGATCGTAGGTCGGGGCTTCCACGAGCACGCGCTCGCCGGCAAACCGTTCCGCGAGGAAGACCATTCCCTGCAGTGAGCCGTTGGTGACCAGGACGCGTGCGGGATCGACGCCGTGACGCTCCGCGATCCAGCCCCGGAGCGGCCCGTAGCCCGCCGATGATCCGTACGACAGAACGGTCGCTCCGTCTCGCGCGAGTACCTCCCGCGCGCAGTCGGCGAGCTCCTCGACGGGAAGGCATTCGGGGGCTGGGACGCCCCGCGCGAAGGAGATCGTCTCCATCAGCAGTGAGTCTAGGTGCGGGCGCCGAAGCGCTCGGCCACGAGCTGCGCGACCTCGGTCGGCGTCGTCCCGACCTGGATGCCGGCTGCTTCCAGCGCTTCCTTCTTCGCCTGGGCCGTGCCCGAGGAGCCCGAGATGATCGCGCCCGCATGGCCCATGGTCTTCCCGGCCGGCGCCGAGAACCCGGCGATGTAGGCGATGACGGGCTTGGTCACATGATCCTGGACGAAGCGTGCGGCCTGCTCCTCCTCGTCGCCCCCGATCTCACCCACGAGAACCATCAGCTCTGTCTCGGGATCGGTCTCGAACCGCTGCAGGACGTCGATGAAGGACGAGCCGACGACCGGATCGCCGCCGATGCCGACGATCGTCGAATTCCCGAGCCCCAGCTGTGTGAGCTCGTGGCCGATCTGGTAAGTGAGCGTGCCGGAACGCGAGACGAGGCCGATCGCGCCCTCGGAGAAGATCTCGGCTGGGATGATCCCGACGTTCGCCTTGCCCGGCGAGAGCACGCCCGGACAGTTCGGCCCGATCATCGTCACGCCCTTGCCGCGGATGTACGTGTAGACGCGCAGCATGTCGTGAGCCGGAATGTGCTCGGTGATGCAGATCACGGTGCCGATGCCGGCGTCGACCGCTTCGTAGATCGCGTCGGTCGCGAACCGCGCCGGTACGAAGATGAGCGTCGTGTTCGCGCCGGTCTCCTCCACCGCATCGGCGACGGTGTTGAAGACTGGAATCCCCTCGACGTCCTGTCCCGCCTTGCCCGGCGTGACGCCCGCGACCACATGCGTTCCATAGTTGCGGTTGCGCAATCCGTGAAAGCGGCCTTCGCTGCCGGTGAGGCCCTGCACGACGAGCCGCGTGTCGTTGTCGACGATGATCGCCATTACTTTTGGCTCTTTCGGGCTTTGACGACGATGGACTTCAGCGTCAGCACACCGTCTCGGACGTGATCAGCAAGCAGTTCGCGGACACGGGCAGCATCTGCCGGCGGCGTCTCCACTCGCGCGAGCCAGTCCTCGACGACCGGGTGACGCTCGAAGCGTTCGAGCTGCTCGACCTCGAGGCCGGCCTCGGTGAGCATCGCCTTCCACTCGTCCTCGGAATAGCAACGCACGTGGGTCGGATCGCGCAGGCGCTCGGCCTCCTCGACGCGCTCGTCGGTGAAGACGTTGTCCTCGATCACGACGAGGTGCTGCGTGACGCGCGCCATCTCCGCGATCGCCCTGTGGATGTCCTGGAAGTGATGGGCCGCGATCCTGCACGTGACGACGTCGAAGCTCCCGTCCGCGAACGGCAGCTCCTCGGCACTCGAAACGACATCCGGCCGCATTCCCGGCGCCGGGTCGACGGTGACGACCGTGCAGCCCTCCTCGCGGAGCCGCCTCGCCACATGGCCTCCGCCGGTCGCGACGTCGAGCACCCTCACGTCGTGGCCCGGCTCGCACCACTCGACGAGTAGATCGAGGTCCGGTCCTTGGCGATGAGTCGGGCTCTCGCGGAAGGCCTCGGCCCGCTGCGACCAGACGTCCGTCATGCCGCCAGCTCGACTGCGCGCTGCGCCGCTTCCAGCATCGTCGGCTCGACGTGGAGATTCGGAGGCGCCGCCTCGGCGAGCAGCCGCCGGCCCTCCTCTGCGTTCGTGCCGTCGAGCCTGACGACGATCGGCAGCTCGATCTTCATCCGATCGAGCGCGGCCAGGATTCCGCGAGCCACTTCGTCGCCGCGCGTGATCCCGCCGAAGATGTTGAAGAAGATCGAGCGCACCTGGTCGTCGCTCGTGATCACCTCCAGCGCGTCGACGACGCCCTGTGCATCGCCGCCGCCGCCCAGATCGCAGAAGTTCGCCGGCCGACCGCCCGCGACGACGACGACGTCCACAGTCGACATCGAAAGGCCCGCGCCGTTTCCCAGGATTCCGACCTCGCCGTCGAGCTTGACGTAGGTCACGCCCTTCTCGCGTGCGAGCCGTTCCTGCGGGTCGGCGGCCTCGACGTCGCGCATCTCCGCGATGTCGGGATGGCGGAAGAGCGCACTGTCGTCGACCGTGAACTTGGAGTCGAGCGCGCGAACCTCGCCGGTTGGGGTGACGATCAGCGGGTTGATCTCGGCGAGCATGGCGTCCGATCGGACGAAGCAGTCGTAGAGCTTCTCGATGATGGCCAGGATCTGCTTCTGCTCGCCGGGATCGTCGATGCCTGCGCCGTAGACGAGACGGCGCGCCTGGTAGGGCTGGAAGCCCTCGAGCGGATCGACGTGCAGGCGTGCGAGCGCATCCGGATTCTCGTCGGCGACCTGCTCGATCTCGACCCCGCCCTCGGTGGTGAGCATGAAGAGCGGCTGTTTCGTGCCGCGGTCGAAGGTGATCGAGAGGTAGTACTCCTTCGCAATGTCGGACGCCTGCTCGATCCACAGCTTGCGCACGACGTGACCGTTGATGTCGAGGCCGAGGATGTCGCGTGCCTTCGCTTCCGCATCGGCTGGATCGTCGGCGAGCTTCACGCCCCCGGCCTTGCCGCGTCCACCCGTCAGTACCTGGGCCTTGACGACGACCGGGCCATCGAGGGTCTCGGCAGCCGCGCGCGCCTCCTCGGGCGACGTTGCGAGGCGGCCTTCGGACACGGGGATCCCGAAGCGCGCGAAGACCTGCTTGCCCTGGTATTCGTAGAGGTCCATCGGCGCGGCACTCTACCCGTGCCCCACCGCGTGTCGCCGCACCTGAATCTCCGCACGTCGAGAGGTACACGCGCGCACGCGTCCCCACCCGGGTGGGGGTTATCACCCACCACCCTCTGCGATCGACGATACCCGCCTACGGCCTACGCGTCTGTGCCGGTTTTGCGCCGAGATCTCACTCGGTCGTCACGACGCAGATCACCTGGCCCGTCTTGATCGGCTGGCCTGCGGCGACTGAGAGCTCGGCGACGGTGCCGGAGCGGTGCGTGTGCACCTCGTTCTCCATCTTCATCGCCTCGACGATGCAGATGACTTGTCCCGCTTCGACCTCGTCGCCCTCTGCGACCTCGACTGCGAGAACCGTCCCCTGCATCGGGCTCACCACGGCGTCGCGCCCTGCGCCCGCCTTCCCGCTGCCGCGCGAGCGTTCGCGACGGCGCCTCCCGAGCTCGGCGAAGGCAGGCTCGGCGCGGAGCACCCGCACCTCGAATCGACGTCCATCGACCTCGACCGAGCGGACTGCCTCTCGCACGGCGCCCGCGCCAGCTACCGGGCGCCCGACCGGCCGCCCATTCTCGAATTCGGCCGCGCGCGCCGCCAGCAACTCGGATTCGACCAGGCCGTGACACGTCTCGCCTTCGACGAAACAGGGATGCGTCAGCAGAGCCTTGTGGAAGCCGATCAACGTCTTCACCCCCTCGATCACGAACTCGTCGAGCGCGCGCAGCATTCGACGTCGCGCTTGCTCGCGGTCGACGCCGTGGACGACGAGCTTCGCGATCATCGGGTCATAGAGCGGAGAGATCTCGCTCCCCGCGACGACACCGGAATCGACACGCACACCCGGGCCGCCCGGCTCCTGGTAGCGCGTGATCGTTCCGGGCGCGGGGAGGAAACCACTCGAGACGTCCTCTGCATTGATCCGGCACTCGAGCGAATGCCCGTGCAGCTGCACGTCCTCCTGGCGCGCGGAGAGGGGCTGGCCCGCTGCGATCAACACCTGCTCGCGCACGAGATCGAGACCGGTCGCCATCTCCGTCACCGTGTGCTCGACCTGGATGCGCGTGTTCATCTCCAGGAAGAAGTACTCGCCTTCACGGGAGAGCAGGCCCTCGATCGTCCCGGCGCTTCGGTAGCCGACCGCGCGCGCTGCATCGACGGCGATCGCACCGATCCGCTCGCGCAACGCGCGGTCGACCGCAGGCGACGGCGTCTCCTCGACGAGCTTTTGATGGCGGCGCTGAATCGTGCAGTCGCGCTCGCCGAGATGGATGACGTTGCCATGCGCGTCCGCAAGCACCTGCACCTCTACGTGGCGCGGATCTTCGAGGTAGCGCTCGACGTAGACGGCCCGATCGGAAAAGTACGCCTCGCCCTCGCGTCGGGCCGACTCGAACGCACGCTCCACCTCCGCGGGATCGCGCACGACCTTCAGCCCTTTGCCCCCGCCTCCCGCGGACGCCTTGATCGCGATCGGCCAGCCGAGCTCGTCGCCGAGCCTGCGCACCTCCTCGGCTGATTCGACGGGCCGGGTGACACCCGGGATGATCGGGACGCCTGCCGCCTGCATTCGCTCACGCGCCTCGATCTTGGACCCCATCGCCTCGATCGCCTCCGGGGGCGGGCCGATCCACACAAAACCCTGTTCGCCGCAGGCACGCGCGAAGTCCGCATTTTCCGCGAGGAAGCCGTAGCCGGGATGAACGGCGTTCGCGCCGGCCCGTCGCGCGGCGTCGAGGACCCGTTCCTGATTCAGGTAGCTCTCGGCAGGAGGCCCGGCTCCGATCAGATGCGCCTCGTCGGCATAGATCACGTGCGCCGAATTCCGGTCGACGTCCGAATACACGGCGACCGTGCCGATGCCGAGCTCCCGCAGCGTCCGGAACACGCGGATCGCGATCTCGCCCCGGTTCGCGACTAGCACCTTGCTGAAAACGGCCACTGCGCCTCTATTCTTGCGAGAGTGGTCGCTCGCCTGTGGCTCGCTCCCGTGGTGAAAACCATGTTTCCCCCACGGGCCCCCTTCTTCACGGAGCGCCTCAGGCTCCGCGCCGCTGAGATCGCCGCGGCGCCCGAGGAGAGAGAGCGGGGAAACCTCCCGGTTTCCCCCGAAGCCCCTTCCACTCATCGGCCGGAAATCGGCCGATGAGTCTCCCGGACGGCCTGACAGTCGCGCGCGCCGCCTCCGTCCCTTTCGTCATCTTGCTGTACGCCTGGGACTTCCCCGGTCACGACTACTGGGCGACGGCGCTCTTCGCAGCTGCGATGGCCACGGATTGGTTCGACGGGCGCATCGCACGCAGTCGCGGGCACTCGTCGCCCCTCGGCTCGTTACTCGACCCTGCAGCGGACAAAATCCTGGTGCTCGCCGTGCTGATCATGCTCGTCGACGAGGGGGTGGCACCCGGCTGGATGGTCGCGGCGATCGTCGTCCGGGAGTTTCTCGTGACCGCGCTCCGCCTGGCCGCACTCGAACGAGGCGTCGTCCTCCACGCACGCGACCTGGGCAAGCTGAAGACCTGGTCGCAGGCGGTTGCCGCGGCCGTCGGCGGCTTTGCGGCAGCCGGGGCCTGGCAGGACGAGGTCGCCTGGTGGACGCTGCTCGTCGCGGTGGTGCTGACCTGGATCTCGGGGCTGGACTACGCCCGCGTCGCCCCACGCCTCTGGCGCGGCGGCGCAACCGCCTGATCGGCCTCGTCCTCTGGGCCCGGGCCTAGCCCGGCTCGGCGCCAGGGAGAGGGCGCCACGGCGGCCCCACCCTCCCTTTCAAGCGCCTCGAGGATGGCGCGGCGCTCGTCCTCGGTGGGCTCCGGCTTGATTTCTACGTCCACGGCGCTGTGAGCTAAGGCGCCGACTCGGCGACGCCGCATAGAGGTCGCGTGGGCTTAGCCCGGGCGACCGTCTTAACCAGCTCCCTTGGTTTCACAGGCTTCCGAAGTGTGCCAAACCACCACGGATTAAAGAGATATGACAGCCCGCCGATAGCACAGGCATGCGCCGCCGCCGCCTTGTGTACGTCTGCGCGCTCGTCATGCTCCTCACGCTGCCGTCGGCAACCGCCGCCGCCAAGCCGGGGACATCGTGGGCACAGGCCGAGCTCAAGACCGTAGTCGCTGCCGGAATAATGGCCAAGGCGGCGGCCGCGCGACCCGACGATCCCCTCACCAGCGCAGAGCTGGAGACGATCGTCGCGGGCCTGACGCATACGCAGACCGCCTCGCCCGCATCGCCTTCGGCGAAGGTCACGATGGCCGCCCTCGACGCCAGGCTCGTCGGCGCACTCGGCCTGACCGACAGCGCGAAACTCTTCACGCAAGCAGCCAGGACCGCGGCTCTCACGACTCCTTCTCGCTTCGGGACCGAAGCCGTTGCGCGGCTCCTCGGTCTCCGCACCAACCACCCGGCCGCACTCGACGCTCTCGAGCGCTCGCCGGGGGAACCGGCGACCCACGCGGAAGCTGCCTACTCCGCAGCGCGAACCTTGCGGCTCGGAGAGGGCGATACCCAGGCGATACGGGAGCTTGCAGCATCCTTTGTCCTCCCCGCACTGACACCGTGGCAGAAGAAAGTCCTCACGACGGCAGTCCGCTTCATCGGCTACCCGTACGTCTGGAGCGGGGAGAGCGAGTTCCCCGAATCGCCGTTCGGACCGCAGGTCCACGGCGGCTTCGATTGCTCAGGATTCGTCTGGCGCGTCTACAAGGTCGAGCAGTACGCGGAGGGCGGCACGCTGGCGGACATGCTTCAGGGCCGGACGACGTACGCGATGAGCGGCGAGGTTCCGGTTGCGGAACGAATTCCCTACGCGAAGCTTCAGCCTGCCGACGTCATCTTCTTCGGGGCGGGCGGCCCGAAATCGAAGCCCAGACAGGTCGACCACGCCGGCATCTATCTGGGGAACGGCTGGTTCATCCACTCGTCAGGCTACGGAGTCGCCGTCACGACCCTCTCCGGTTGGTACGGAAAGCGGTTCGCCTGGGGGCGCCGCCCGCTCGCCGAGGCGGGCCTCGTTTCCCCTGGTTAGAACCGGTATTTCCCCTAAATCCCCCTTAGGGGGGATACGCCGGTTCGACCCCAAAGGAAGAATCCGCTCGTCTGGCGTCTTTGTGTGGGGAGGTTTGGCAGATGTTGCAGTGGAAACCGAAGCTGATTGCCTTCGTGGCCGTCCTGGTGCTCGTCGCGGCAGTCTCGGGTCAATTCACCTGGGACTCGTTCGATCAATTCACCTGGTTCTAAACCTGACGTGAGCTCACAGGCGGTCACAACCCGCCGGCTTAACGCCCTCATTCTCCCTGTCTGCCTGGCGGGCCTCGGTGTCCTCATCGCGGCCGGTTACGTCTTCGCGACCACCGCGCACAGCGGTCGCGCCCTGATCAGCCTCGCCGCGCTCACCGCAGCTGCGACGCTCGCAGAACGCTTCCCCGTGCCGATCAACGCGGAGACCGGCGGTGGCGTCCTCTCGCTCACGTTCGTCTTCGCGGTGGCAGCGATCGTCCTGTTCGGCTGGGCCGCAGGCGCCCTGCTTCTGCTCGCGGCGACAGCCATCGTCCAGCTCGCCCAGCACAGGCCACTGCAGCGCATCGCCTTCAATGTCGCCGTCCTCGCCCTAGTCGCTCTCGCCGCAGGTGCGTTGATCGCTCCGATCCACGGCCAGAGCGTCGGCGCGGTCGTCGCGCGCGTCGTGCTTGCAGCCACCGCCGACAACGTCGTCAACATCGTCCTGATCTCGGCCGCGATCGCGCTCAGCAGCGGGCAGCCCTATCTCAACCTGATGCGAACCCACGTGCGCGCGACGATTGTGCCGTTTGCGTTCATGGCGTCCGCGGCGCTGATGCTCGTCGTACTGTGGGAGCGTTCGCCGGTCTTGTCGGTGGCGCTCGTCGGACCACTGCTCGCGATCGCGCTGTACCAGCGCTCGACACACCGCGCCTTGCGGGCGATGCGGTTGGCGCTCACCGACCCGCTGACGGGTCTCGGCAATCATCGTCACTTCCACGAGCGACTCCAGCGTGAGCTGTTGCGCGCCGAGGACGAGGCGCGACCGCTGACGCTCTGCTTCGTCGACATCGACGACTTCAAGAAGATCAACGACCGCTACGGGCACCCATCGGGCGACCGCGTCCTCTCGCAGGTCGGCGCGAGGCTTCGCCAGGGTGGCGAGGCCTTCCGCCTAGGCGGCGACGAGTTCGCGCTTCTACTCGACGATCACGACGAGGGGATGGGACTGGCAGCCGCGGATTCGATCGTGGAGCGGATCGCGACGGTCGACTTCGATCACATCGGCACCGTGACGGTCAGCGCCGGGCTTGCGACGTTCCCGATGCAGGGTCACGGCCGCGACGAGCTGATTCGCCTCGCCGACAGCGCTCTCTACTGGGCGAAGGAGCACGGCAAGAACCGCGTGCGGCTCTACCGCCCGGAAGTCGTCGAGCTCTCGGAGCTCAAGCGACTTGCCGCCGGGCCCGACAAGGCCGCGCGTTACCGAGCCGCAGCGTCCCTCGCAAAGGCGGTCGACGCCCGCGACACGTACACCGGGAGTCACTCCGAGCGGGTCAGCGAGCTGGCCGCAAAGGTCGCGAAGCGCCTGGGACTCGATGCCGAGCAGGTCGAGCTAACGCGCCTCGCCGGCAGCTTGCACGACCTCGGCAAGCTCGCCATTCCGGAGGAGATCCTGCGGAAGCCCGGCACGTTGACCGATTCCGAGCGACTCGTGCTCGAGCGCCACCCTCAGATCGGCTTTCGCATGCTCGACAGCCTTGGCGTCGACCCGGTCGCCGATCTCGTCCTGCACCATCACGAGCGTTGGGACGGCGCGGGGTATCCAGACGGCCTGCGCGGCGACAAGATCCCGCTCGGCGCCCGGATCATCTTCGTCACCGACGCATACGACGCGATGACCTCGGACCGGGTCTACCGGCCGAAGCGTTCTTCCCCGGCGGCGCTCGCAGAGCTCGGGCGCTGTGCGGGCACTCAGTTCGACCCTGGCATCGTCGCGGCCTTCGCGGAGGAGCTCGGAGAGAGCGCCTCCCTGGAAGCCGCGCCGGCTCTCGCTTCGTAGCGCGCCGTTACCGCCCCTCGGAAGAGGATCCCTTTGTGATCATCATGGCGCGCGCAGCGCGCCGGATCACAGAGGGATATTTCCGTGCTTGCGACGCGGGCGAGGCTCTTGCTTCGTCAGTGAGGTCTCCAGCGCGTCGATCAGCACCGGCCGGGTGCGGCGCGGCTCGATCACCTCGTCTACGTAGCCCCGTTCGGCAGCGGCATACGGATTGGCGAAACGCTCGCGGTAGTCCTCGATCAACTCCGCCCGCCGAGCCTCGGGATCGTCGGCCTCCTCGAGCTCCTTGCGGAAGATGATGTTCACCGCGCCGTCGGGCCCCATCACTGCGACCTCGGCGGTCGGCCACGCGAAGTTGAAGTCCGCCCGGATGTGCTTCGAGCTCATGACGTCGTAGGCGCCGCCGTAGGCTTTGCGCGTGATCACGGTGAGCTTGGGCACCGTCGCCTCCGCGTAGGCGTAGAGCAGTTTGGCGCCGTGCCGGATGATCCCGCCCCACTCCTGCTGTGTCCCGGGCAGGAACCCCGGCACATCCACCAGCGTGACGAGCGGAATGTTGAAGGCGTCGCAGAACCGGATGAAGCGGGCGGCCTTCACGGATGAGTCGATGTCCAACACGCCGGCGAGAGAGCGCGGCTGGTTCCCGATGACGCCGACCGGATGCCCGCCAAGGCGTGCGAGGCCGCAGACGATGTTCTCCGCCCAGTGCTCGTGCACCTCGAGAAAGTCGCCGTCATCGACCACGCGCCGGATGACCTCGTGCATGTCGTACGGCTTGTTCGCGTTGTCCGGGATGAGCGTGTCGAGCTCGGGCTCTTCGCGGTCACGTGGATCCGACGGCTCGGAGAACGGCGGCGGATCCATGTTGTTCTGCGGCAAGAACGAGAGCAGGTAGCGCGCGTCTTCGAGACAGGCTTTCTCGTCGGGAGCGATGAAGTGCGCGACCCCGGATTTTGAGGCGTGCGTCGACGCGCCCCCGAGCTCTTCGAAAGTCACTTCTTCTCCGGTCACCGTCTTCACGACGTCGGGACCGGTGATGAACATGTACGAGGTCCCCTCGACCATGAAGACGAAGTCCGTGATCGCAGGCGAATAGACGGCGCCCCCGGCACAGGGCCCCATCACGAGCGAGATCTGCGGGATCACTCCGGAGCACTGAACGTTCCGCCAGAAGATCTCGGCATAGCCCGCGAGCGAGACGACGCCCTCCTGGATGCGGGCGCCGCCCGAGTCGTTGATGCCGATGACGGGGCAGCCGAACTTGAGCGCCATGTCCATGACCTTGCAGATCTTCTCTGCGAAGACCTCGCTCAGCGAACCGCCGAAGACCGTGAAGTCCTGTGAGAAGACGAAGACCTTGCGGCCGAAGATCGTCCCGTAACCGGTGACGACCGCATCTCCGTAGGGCCGCCGCTCGAGCATCCCGAAGTTCGGCTCGCGGTGCCGGACGTAGCGATCGAGCTCGACGAAGGACCCCGGATCGAGCAGCTCGACGAGTCGCTCGCGCGCCAGCAGCTTGCCCTGCTGGCGCTGGCGCTCGATCGCCTGCTCGGTACCGGCGTGCTCGGCCTCGTCCCGCAGCTCGCGGAGCTGGTCCAGCTTGGACTCCGTTGAGTCGGCGCGGGGCTCGTCGGTCGTTGCCATAGGAGGAGCCTAGTATGGCTCTCGCGTGTACGAGTTCCGGCTCCTTGGGCCACTGGAGGCCCTCATTGACGGGAATCCGGTCAATCTCGCCGCCGCGAAGCCGAGGGCGCTGCTGGCGCTCCTCCTCCTCCATCGCAATCGTGTGGTGCCGACCGAAAAGCTGATCGACGAGCTCTGGGGCGACGAGCCCCCGGCGCGCGCGACGAAGACGCTGCAGGTTTACGTCTCCCAGCTCCGCAAGGAGCTCGGCCCGGAGCGATTGCTGACCCGCGCGCCGGGCTACGAGCTGCGAGTCGCCGAAGACGAGCTCGACGTCGATCGCTTCGAGAAGCTCGTGGCCGAGGCGCGCGAGCGGATGGCGGCCGGCGATGCAGCCGGCACGGTAGAAGGGATGCGCCGGGCACTAGCGGTATGGCGTGGCCCGGCCTTGCTCGAGTTCCGGACGGAACCGTTTGCCGAGCGCGCCGCGGCAAGGTTGGAGGACTTGCGACTGGCGGCCGTGGAGGATTTGCTGCACGCCGCGCTCGAAGCGGGTGAGGCGGCGGCCATCGTGCCGGAGCTCGAGGAGCTCGTTGCATCAAACCCGCTCCGCGAGCGACCGCGTGAGCTCCTGATGCTGGCGCTCTATCGCGCCGGCCGCCAGGCGGACGCATTGGAGTTGTTCCGCCACACGCGAGAGCTGTTCGTGAGCGAGCTCGGGATCGAGCCTGGAGCTTCGCTCCGGGAGCTCGAGCAGGCGATCCTGCGCCAGGACACGGAGCTACTGAGAAGTATTCCTGCGTCGGGCGCGTCCCCGGCGGAGTCCAGGCCCCACCGGCGGCTAGCGCTCTGGGTGCTGGTAGGAGTCGCCGCGCTCGCTGCCGCCGGAATCGTCGCAGCACTGCTCGTGCACGACGGTGGTAGCAACAGCCGGATCACCACGACTGCCGACCTACAGGTGCGATCGTTCGTGTACAAGCTCGAGAACTTCCTCGTGCAGTCGCACGACGGACGCGCGCAGGTCACGCGCGCGATCGCCGGCGCCTTCGACTGCAGCCTGACGCCGGACGTCGCCGCCGCGCAGTTGGATCAGGTTCAAAGAAACAGGCAGAGCCTGCTCGAGCAGGTAGCCGCTCTGAACGTGCCGGACTCCGAGGGCGCGTTGCAGGCATCCAACCTCTTCCAGAAAGCAACTCACGCCTCCATCAAGGCGGACTGGATCTACCGTGACTGGCTCCGCACTCGTACCGCCTGTCCACGCGGCGGACACCCGCCGGCCGCAGCGCGCGCGGCGGACGCGCGCGCAACGGCCCTGAAGCGGCGGTTCCTCGTCGTCTTCGACCCGCTTGCGAAAAGCTTCGACCGACGAGTGTGGAACGCGAACGAGTTCTAGCCGGCGGGCGTGAACACGGCACCTGAGGAGTCGTAGTGACCCCACGTCTTGGTCCTGAGGCCACCCCAGACGATCAACGAGCGGCCCGTCCAGACTGCGCTCGGGTCGAGCCGTACCGGAAGGGGGCCACTCGAGTAAACCGACCAGCGGTTCGAGCTCGGATCGTACGCCGCGCCCCCGCGATTCCCGCCCCACAAGAGCAGGAGCTTGCCGGTCCAGACGGCCACGTCTCCGACCCGCCCTACGGGCACGAGGGGCAGGGCACGCCAGCTGTCGCTCCGCAGGCTGTAGGCGAAGCCGTTGCGCGTCCCGCCGAAGACGAGCATTTCCCGCCCGTCCCAGACGGCCGTTCCGTTGCCCCGAGCGGCGGGCGGCTGCGCGATGCGCTTCCAGCTATTCGTCGCCGGTTCGTATGAGGCAGCCCGCGCACCGGAGATGACGATCATGCGGCGACCCGTCCAGACACTCAACGGATGCTGGCTGCCCGCAAGCGGCGCACGTGGCAGCGCACGCCAGGTGTTCTTCGCCGCGCTGTAGGCGACTCCATCGGAGAAGGCGTCGCCGCAGCAGCCGCCACCCCAACCGATCAGCTCGCGACCTGTCCACACCACGGCGCCGAAGCCGTCGTGAATCGACAGCAGGCGCGACCCCGGTAGCCGACGCCACGTGTTCGTGACCGGGTTGAAGGCCTCGCGCGTCCCCTGGCCCCAGACGAGCATCTCCTTGCCGGTCCAGACGGAGCTGAGGTCCATGAATCCGCTCGTGGCGCGCGGCGGATCGAGGCTGCGCCACGTGTCGCTGCGAGGGTTGTACGCCGCTGCGACGTTCACGCGCGATGTCGCGTACGGATTCCCGCTCGAGTCAAGGGCGGTCTGCTGGTCGCGTCCGAACACGAGCATCTCCTTGCCGGTCCAGACACTCGTGCGGTAGTTGAAATCGGGAGCGATCGGGGCCGCCGCTAGGCGGTGCCAGGTTGCCTGCTCCTGGGCCGCCAGGGCAGAAGGTGCAAGCGCGAGGATGAAGAGAAGAGCGAAACCGAGAATGCGGGCTGTCATCGTGTCCTCCAGGTCGTGGTCACCGCAGCATCGGCGGCAGCAGCCAAGGCCGGGCAAAGCGGCGGCAAAACGCGGCCGTTAAGGTCACCTCGTGCTCGACCGCTCCACGACCTGGCCTTACAAGGACGGCGAGCCCGGCGAGTTCATCTACCAGCGCTACGGCCACCCCACAGGCGTCGAAGCGGAACGCCGCGTCGGTGAGCTCGACGGCGGGCAAGCACTGCTTTTCTCATCCGGTGCCGGCGCGACGACGGCGCTTGTGCTCACCTTCCTCTCTTCCGGCGACACGATTGCACTGGCCGAGGGCGCGTACTTCGGGACGGGCGTCATCCTCCGCGAGCTCGAGCGCTGGGGCCTGGAGGTCGTCGAGTTCGACCAGACCGGCCCGCCGCCCGGCGGCGTCGACCTCCTCTGGCTCGAAGCGCCGTCGAATCCCTTCCTGACGATGCCCGATCTCGAGGCCGCGGCTGCACACCCGGCCATCGTCGTCGTCGACGCCACCGCCGCGACACCGATTCATCTGCGGCCACTGGAGCACGGCGCCGACTTCGTCCTGCATAGCGCGACGAAGTACTTGGGCGGCCACGACGACGTCCTGCTCGGCGCAGTCGTCTGCAAGCGGGCCGAGGATGCCGGGCGCCTGAAGGAGTTCCGCACCCGTTCCGGCATCGTCGCCGCACCCGATCCATGCGCGCTCCTCCTGCGCGGGCTCGAGACGCTCGAACCGCGCGTCCGCGGCCAGACAG
>Ga0307312_10000356_pt1 | contig 20704 bp, 19 predicted proteins | sample ER_DNA_202_FD_194489 | JGI IMG/M metagenome (GOLD analysis project Ga0307312, IMG submission 194489) | Bulk soil microbial communities from the East River watershed near Crested Butte, Colorado, United States - ER_DNA_202 | ecosystem: Environmental > Terrestrial > Soil > Floodplain | place... | reverse complement strand
CGATGATGCTGCCGACACCCTCCTCGGTCAGCGCGTCCTTGTCCCTGGTCTGGGATGCCGGAAGCAGCCACAAATTCTCCAGCCGCTTGTCGCGAATCAGGGCTTGCGAGAGTTTTGCAACGCCCTGCACCACATTGATGAGGTCGAACACAACCCGTCGTTCCGCCCCCATGACAAGATCGAGGTTGCGCAGGCCGACGTCGAAGTCGACCACCACCACTTTTTCTCCCAATTGCGCCAGCGCCGCCCCAAGCGCGGCTGTGGAAGTTGTCTTTCCGACGCCGCCTTTGCCAGACGTCACGACCAATACCTTGGCCATTGTTGCCTCCTTTGCCGGTTAATTGAGCGGTGTAATTCTCATGATCTCGCCGTCGAGCCATGCCTGGGCCGGCCGATTGCGCAGCATGGCGCTTATGTCTTCAGCAGTCTGATAGTAGCCGTCGATTGCCAGCAGCTCGGCTTCGATCTTCTGACAGTAAATCCGCGCTGCCGGATTACCGTTGACACCCGCCATCGCGCGGCCGCGAAGCGCGCCGTAGATATGGATGGAGCCGCCAGCGACAATCTCCGCGCCTGAACCTACCGAACCCAGCACCGTCACGTCGCCGTCGGTAAAAACCACCGATTGACCGGAGCGCACCGGGCTTTCGAGCAGCAGCGACGTTGCTTTTGGCTTGGCTTCAGGCTTTCGCGGTTCAGCCTGTGTGAGCACGCAGTGGCGTCCGCCTGTCAGCAAAGGCGGCATGCTCGTCGTGACGAGAGCAGCGTCCACGCCCTCGATACCAAGGACCCGAATATTGCGTTGTTCGAGGCTGGTGACGAGATGCGCAATCGCGGATTGGCTCAAGTCCACGGCAGACAGGTCAAGCACCACCGGCTTGCCGACAAAGAAGCCGGGCGACCGGGCCAGCGTTGCGTCTATTTCTTCAAGCCAGCCGACGATCGGAACGGTAGGGCAAAACACGAACGCGACGTAGGAGCGGCCCCGCATTCGAACCAGTTGACGTGTTGGCGCCGCAGATGCGTCCATGGTGATCGACTCGCCTTCCTTATTGAATAGTTAAGGATCGGCGGTCTTGGTTAACGGTTGATTAATGGCCCGGACTATTCGTGATCGCCTGAACTTGCGGGCGTTCTCGCGCGATGTTCCGCATTACAGCGGCGGATCGACAGCCTCGGCGTATTCTTTCTTGAATCGCGCGATCAATTCGGCGGCGGGCAGAATCTTGCCGACGCTGCCGACGCCCTGGCCGCTGCCCCAGATTTCCTTCCAGGCTTTCGGTTTTGCCCGTTCGCCCGAGGCGTCGGTACCGAAACTCATTTTCGACGCATCCGATTCCGGAAGATTTTCCGGATCCATCCCGGCTGCCACGATCGAGGGCTTCAGGTAATTGCCGTGCACGCCGGTAAACAAATTGGAATAGACGATATCCTCCGCGGTCGAGGCGGTGATCATCTGCTTGTAACCCTCCACCGCATTGGCCTCCACGGTGGCGATGAACGCGGAGCCGATATAGGCAAAGTCGGCCCCCAATAGCCGCGCGGCGCGGATGGCGCGGCCGTTGCCGATCGCACCCGACAGCGCGATCGGTCCATCGAACCATTGCCGGGTCTCCGCCACGAAGGCGAAGGGCGATATCTCGCCGGCATGGCCGCCGGCGCCGGCGGAAACCAGGATCAGACCGTCCGCGCCCTTCTCGATCGCCTTGTGCGCGAATTTCTGGTTGATCACATCGTGAAATACGATGCAGCCCCAGCCATGCGCGGCCTGATTGAGTTCTTCGCGCGCGCCGAGCGAGGTGATCATCATCGGCACCTTGTGCTTTTCGCAAACCGCAAGATCCTGTTCGAGCCGGTTGTTCGACCGGTGCACGATCTGATTGACCGCGAACGGCGCCGACGGCCGGTCGGGATGGGCCTTGTCGTGCGCGGCAAGCTCTTCCCTGATCCGCGCCAGCCACTCGTCGAGCAGCGCCGGCGGACGCGCGTTCAGCGCCGGAAACGATCCGACGATGCCCGCCTTGCACTGCGCGATCACCAGATCCGGCACGGAGATGATAAACAGCGGCGCGCCGATCACGGGAATCGAGAGGCGGTCCTTGAACAAGGCGGGCATGGACATTCGAAAAAATCCCTCTTGTCGTTCAGCGGAAAACGCGATGCAGTGGCCTAAAGATGCCAGACATCATACCAAAAAAGCAATCGCAACTCGCGCGCACGTCATTCGTATATCGGCCCGATCCCGGCGCTACTGGCATAGCGCACGGGTAACGTAACTGTCCCTCCGGCAGTCGTCCGGCTTTCGCGTCCGGCCGGGGATCAGCACTTTCGCGGAGCAGGTTTCCGCCGAATCGGTGTTGAGGCTGTTTCCCTCTTTGAAGCCCTTGCTCTGACAGAGCTTATCGGCACCGACCTTGCAGTCCGGCGCGCCGCTTGCCGAAACCGGGCAGATCATGCGTCCCGCGACCATGGAGGATGGCCTGGCCAGGCGCGACAGGGTCTCGCCTGCCTCCTTTGCGCGTGCGTTCAGATCGTCGATGGTCTCACTCGGGCTTTTCAGGGTCGGCAGGATCGACATGGATTTCTCGAAGAATTTTCCCATTTCGTTGAACAGGCCTGGATTCTCCTGGCGCGCCGGCGCAGCGGGTGACGGTGCAGGCTCGCTTTGTGGAGGCGCGGTTTGCTGGGCCGGCTCCTGGACGCCAAGCGAGGGCGGCGGCGCTGCCTGCGGCCAGACAGAGCCTGCGGCAATCATCGACATCACCAACGCCGCGCCCGCGGTCGCGACATGCATTCTGGACAACGCGATCAGGTTGCGGGGTCGATCGAGCATGATTTCGAGCGTAGCCCGAAGCCGCGAACCGGCAAAGCTCTTCGCGGACGCTCAGACCAATCGATATGCGATGACAAAACCGAGCACGAGGACGATAGCGCCGAGCGTGACCCACAGCCCGAGGCGCTTCTCGATCGAGGCGCGGATGGTGTCTCCGTAGCGGTTGAGCAGGATCGCAACCGCGAAAAAGCGGCCGCCGCGGGCGATGATCGAGCACACGATGAACAGCCAGATGTTGTATCCGGCAAAGCCCGAGGTGATCGTCACGAGCTTGTAGGGGATCGGGGTCAGACCCTTGCCGATGATGATCCATGCGCCCCATTCGGCATAGGAAGCGCGGAAGGTTTCGACCTTATCGCCAAGGCCGTAGAGATTGATCAGCCACTGCCCGAGCGAGTCATAGAGCAGGGCGCCGATCGCGTAGCCGAGCACGCCTCCGGCAACGGAGGCGACAGTGCACAAGGTCGCGAACAGCCAGGCCTGGCGCGGACGCGCAAGCGACATCGGGAGCAGCATGATGTCGGGAGGCACCGGAAAGAACGAGCTTTCGGCGAACGACACCGCTCCCAGAATCCAAAGCGCGTAAGGCTTGTCGGCAGCGTCGATACACCAGTCGTAGATCCGTCTCAGCATGGCGCGATCAACCACCATGGAGCGGATTTGTCCATGGCGCGAATTGAGGAATTGGATGATACTTAGTGCCGCTTGCGCAGGCTGCGGCCTTCAAGCGCGACAATCGGTCGCCGTGCGACCCGCGGCGGCGAGATCTTCGGCATTTTGACCGCGGATTTCGGCAGCTTCTCGGCAATTCCGAGCAGGTCTTCGCGCCGCTCCATTTCGCGCCAGACGTCCTCGGGGCGTACACCCGCCGAGGCCCACAAGACGGTAAGATTATAGAGAAGGTCGGCGCTTTCCCGGATCACCGCGTCGGGGTTGCGGTTAACGGCGTCGATCACGACCTCGATGGCTTCTTCGGCCAGCTTCTTGGCCATCTTGGCCGGGCCGCGCTGAAACAGCCGTGCGGTTCGCGAAATCGCCGGATCGAGATCCTTGGCCGCGATCACCGCCAGATATAGCCGTTCGAGCGAATCACTCATTCCCTGAAGCTAATCCAAAGCCGTGGCCAGCGTGTTAACGGCCCCCGCCAACAAGCAAAAATCCGCCAGCCACAGTGACCGGCGGATTAATGGGTTGCGCAAACTTGCCCTTACCAACTGGCGAGGGGATGGCCCCGGTAGTAGGGCACGCCGCCATAGCCATATCCGCCGTAATAATACGGGCCGCCGCCGTAATAGACGGGGCCGCCGCCATAGTAGCCATAGGAATCGCCGTAATAATAAGCGGGGCTGTTCTGGGCCGCAGCGATCGCAAGACCGGTCCCGACAATACCGGCAAAAGCCGCTGCTGCGGCAGCGCCACCGCCGCCCCGATAGAACCTGCGGCGAGCGCTGAAGTCAGTGGCGTCGCTGGTCGGGGTCGCCGCCGACAGGCCTTTGCCGGATGGGGCGGGCCCGGCGAGAGCCGGCGACGGCTCGAACGCTGTCACCGCCACCGCCGCAACCGTGGCCATTATCGCGGCGCGGCCTGAAAACACACCTTTTCGCGTGAACATCTCAATGTCCTCCGTGGCAACCTGCCCTGATAGACCTCTTAGCTAACCCCGGGGTGCATGCTAGGTTCCCCAATCCGAATGCCAGCTGAACGATAGATGGCGAAATCGGGGCACTCATCGCCCGTTCAGATTTCATCCGGCAGAGTGCGGTGTCGCGCTTCAGGGGTCATGAAACCAACACACCCCGCGTGGCAACTGGCGCAGGTCCCGAAGTGATCCCAATGCGCGCAAGTCCGACCATTGCCGTCCGCTGCATTTTGGCTCCGCTGACAGGCCTGTTGGGTCTTGCGTGTTTCGGCTTCGCGGAGAGCCCGGCCGCGCCCGAAATACGACAACCGATTGCGATCCAGTTTTCCTTCGATCGTCCGATCGATGCGAGCGCAGCCCCCTTCGTGCTGGCGTCGGTCAGCGGCTTGTTCAGCTCAGAAGGTCTGGCGGTCACCACCAATATCGCCAGCGGATCGAAGGACGCGATGGCGCGCGTCGCCAGAGGCGACAGCGATTTCGCGCTGGTCGACATCAACGAGTTGATCCGCTTTCGCGACAGCACGGGCGCGCCACCGATCAAAGCCGTTTTCGTGCTGTTCAACAAAACGCCCTACGCCATCATTGCCCGCCAAAGCCGGGGAATCCATGCGCTCTCCGATATCGAGGGCAAGACGCTCGGCGTCGCCGAGGGCGATCTTGCGATCCGGCTATGGCCGGCGCTGGCGCGGCAAAACGGAATCAAGCTCGCAAGCGTCAAGCAGAGCAAGATCAGTGCGGCGGTGCGCGAGCCGATATTGTCGGCCGGTCAGATCGACGCCATAACCGGGTTTTCATATCTGTCGGCGGTCAATTTGAGGGATCGCGGCGTTCCGTCGGATGACCTTGCCGTGCTTCGCTACGCCGATTACGGCTGCGAGGCCTACGGCTTCGCGGTGATCGTCAATCCGGTGCTGGCGGCCGCGAGGCCGGAGGCGGTGAAAGGCTTCCTGCGCGCGGTGATTGGCGGCACGCATCTGGCCATCAAGGAGCCCGCACGCGCGGCCGATGAAGTCGTCAACCGGATGGATGGCGGATCGCGCGAGCTCGAGCTGGAGCGCCTGCACACCTTGATTCGCGAGAACTTCGTCACCGCCGAAGTGCAACGCAATGGCATCGGCGCCATCGATCCGGCCCGGCTCGAGCGGTCGATCGATCAAATCGCCGAGGATTTCAAGTTCCAGAAACGCCCGTCCGCAGCGGATATTTTCGACAATGCCTTCCTGCCTCCCCTCGGCGGCCGGCTGATCAATTGAGCAAAACATCAGCGGACGCTGTATCTCGGCGACGATCCCTGATTAGAATGCACCTCCGAACGATCGTCCCGCCCGCCGACCCCTGAGCCCCCTAACGGCATGTCGCTAATTCGTCTTTATATCCGCGTCCTCGGGCTGCTCGGCAAAGAGGCGCGGCTGGGCTGGATCCTCGCCGGCGCCAATCTGCTGCTGGCCGGCGCCCAATTCGCCGAGCCGGTGCTGTTCGGCCGGATCGTCGACGTTCTCTCCGGCAAGGCATCCGCAAGCCCGCTCGGGTCCTCGCAGGCCTGGCCGCTGCTCGCGGCCTGGGCGGCGTTCGGCCTGTTCACCATTGGATGCAGTGCCGCGGTCGCGCTGCATGCCGATCGGCTGGCGCACCGCCAGCGCCAGGCGGTGCTGACGGACTATTTCGAGCACATCATGCAACTGCCGCTGACCTTCCACACCGGCACCCATTCCGGCCGCCTGATGAAGGTGATGTTGAATGGCACCGACTCTTTGTGGCGGCTATGGCTGGCATTCTTCCGCGAGCATTTCGCCGCGATCATGTCGCTGGTGGTGCTTTTGCCGCTGGCGCTTTACATCAATTGGCGGCTCGCGATCCTGCTGTTCATTCTGTGCGTGGTGTTCACCGCGTTGACCACGCTGGTGGTGCGCAAGACCTACGGCATGCAGAGCGAGGTCGAGGAGCATTACAGCGACCTCTCCGCGCGGGCGTCCGACGCGCTCGGCAATGTCGCGCTGGTGCAAAGCTTCGTGCGCATCGATGCCGAGGTGCAAGGACTGCGCTTCGTCGCCGACAAACTGTTGGCGGTGCAGATGCCGGTGCTGTCGTGGTGGGCGCTGGTCACCGTCATCACCCGGGCATCGACCACCATCACGGTGCTGGCGATCTTCACCGTCGGCATCGTGCTGCACGAACAGGGCCTCACCACCGTCGGCGAAATCGTGATGTTCGTGAGCTTCGCCACCATGCTGATCCAGAAGCTCGAACAGGTCGTCAGCTTCATCAACAGCGTGTTCATGGAGGCGCCGCGGCTGCAGGAATTCTTCAACGTGCTGGATGCCGTGCCGGCGGTGCGCGACCGCCCCGACGCGATCGATACCGGGCGGCTGTCCGGCCTGGTCGAATTCAACGACGTCTCGTTTTCATATGACGGCAGGCGGCCCGCGGTCGAAGACCTGTCCTTCACCGCGCTGCCGGGCGAGACCATCGCACTGGTCGGCCCGACCGGCGCCGGCAAGTCGACGGCGATCGCGCTGCTGCATCGCGCGTTCGATCCGCAATCGGGCTTCATCAAGATCGACGGCATGGACGTCCGCGGCCTGACGCTCACCGCGCTGCGCCGGAATATCGGTGTGGTGTTCCAGGAGGCGCTGTTGTTCAATCGTTCGATCGCGGACAATCTGCGCGTCGGCAAGCCGGACGCGACCGATGAAGAGCTGCGGATTGCGGCGGCCCGCGCCCAGGCACTGGAATTCATCGAGCGCGGCGAGCGCGGGTTCGAGACCAATGCCGGCGAGCGCGGGCGCATGCTGTCCGGCGGCGAGCGGCAGCGGCTGTCGATCGCTCGGGCATTGCTGAAGGATCCGCCGATCCTGATCCTCGATGAGGCGACCAGCGCGCTGGATGCCGTCACCGAAGCCAGGGTCAACGCCGCTCTCGATGAAGTGATGAAGGGACGCACGACTTTCGTGATCGCCCACAGGCTCTCGACCATTCGCAATGCCACGCGCATCCTTGTGTTCGACAACGGACATGTGATCGAAAGTGGAACTTTCGATGAACTGGTGGCGGAAGGCGGCCGTTTTGCGGAACTCGCGCGGGCTCAGTTCATGGTTCAGGAGAATGCGCGGGCGAGCCTTCATGCGAAGAAAGCAAGAAGCACCACTGTCAAGAAGTAACTATGGTCGAAATTCAGCCTCCTTCGTCCCCGATTTAATCACCCAGCCTCTGTTCCGGGCCAGCAAGCCGGTATAGATTTGCATCCGCCGCAACCGACCACGCCGGACACGATTGAAACCCGAACGTCACATGCCAGGACCTCCTCCTTAAAGGGCGGGTCTTCATAAGGACCGGAATCGGATAGTGCATTTTCATCAGCCGTTGTTTCGCAAATCGTCGTTGGTCTGGCTGGTTCTAGCCGCAGCGCTCGCCGTCGTTGCGCCACGCGTCGTGCATGCGGAAGCGCTGCTGGTCGTGGAAGCCGATACCGGAAAGGTGCTGCAGGCGGAGAACGCCACCTATCCCTGGTATCCCGCATCGGTCACCAAGCTGATGACGGCCTATGTCACGCTGAAGGCCGTCAAGGAAGGGCGCATCTCGCTGGATTCCCTGCTGACCGTATCGCCTGTCGCGGCGGCGCAGTCGCCATCCAAGATGGGTTTCCGGCCGGGGACACAGGTCACCGTCGATAACGCGCTGAAGATGATGCTGGTGAAGTCGGCCAACGACATGGCCGTGGTGCTCGCCGAGGGCGTCGGAGGTTCGGTCGATGGTTTTTCGGCTCAAATGAACCAGGCCGCGCACCGGCTCGGGATGATGCAGACGAACTACGTCAATCCGAACGGCCTGCCCGCCGAGGGTCAGATCACTTCGGCCCGCGATCTTGCGATCCTCGCCCGCGCCATCATTCGCGATCTGCCGGAATACGAATATTTCGTCCACATTCCCTCGATCCGCTTCGGCCGCAGGGTCACGCAGAATTTCAACAGGCTGATCGGACGCTACCCCGGCGCCGACGGCTTCAAGACCGGTTTCATCTGTGCGTCCGGCTATAACCTGGTCGCCTCCGCCACGCGCAATGGCAAACGGCTGATCGCGGTGGTGCTCGGCGCTTCCTCTGGCCAGGCGCGGGCGGTGAAAGCGGCGCAATTGCTTGAGCGCGGTTTTGCCAACAACACGCTGTCGTGGCTGCGCCCCTCGCTCGGCACGGTCGACACTCTGGTGCCGATCGACGCCTCGCCGCCGAACCTGCGCGACGAGATGTGCGGAGGAAAACGCAAACGGCCCGCCAGCGACGAGGACGAGGACACCATTGCCAGCAACGCCGCGGCCGGCGGCCCAAGCAGCGGGGAGACCGCGATCACCTTCTTCACCGCCGGACTGCAGCCGCCGATGGTAAAACCTTCGGAGCTGCTGGCTGCGGCAGCCGCACCCTCGGAGCCGGTACCCGTCTATACCGGTCCGACAAAGACCGGCGCCGCATTGATTGCCGCCGTGGCCGTGGACGCCCAAAAGCAGACCGCGCGGCCGCGCGGAAAGAAGTCGCGGGTTGCGACAAAAAAGCCTGATGCCGCGGATGAGGATACCGGCAAGGACGCCAGCAAGAGCGCCAAGTCCGCTACCAAGTCCGCTACCAAGTCCGATCCGAAGCCCGCCGCCAAACCGGCCGCCGTCAGACACGCGAATGCCAAGCCGGCTGCCGCCCCCAAAGCCGGCGAAAAGCCGGTAGCCGCCGGCGATAAGGCCGCCGCCAAGCCGGCAAAGCCCAAGGCCGCTGCAAAGCCTGCGATCAAGCCCAAGAGTACCTCCGAGGCCAAGCCGGCGGATCAAAAGACCGCCACCCCGCCCCGCAGTTAAGCCTGGTTTCGGCCGGTCAGAACCGGCTCCGCCCTTCCGGTCGACGACAGGCCCATTACGCGCTCCCGCTTGCCATCGGCTGCCGCATTGCTCAATACTGCCCCCAACAAGGCGTCCCGGCCCAAGAAACGGGGACCAAACCAGAGGGGAAATACCATGGAGCGCATCTGGCTCAAGCAATATCCGCCCGGCGTGCCCGCCGATATCGATGTGTCCCAGTACACATCTCTCGTCGAGCTGCTGGAAGAGAGCTTTGCGAAGTTTGCCGACCGCAAGGCCTTCATCTGCATGGACAAGTCGATCAGCTATCGCGATCTCGACGAGATGTCGCTGGCGCTCGCGGCCTATTTACAGAGCAAGGGCCTGCAAAAGGGCGCCCGCGTCGCGCTGATGATGCCGAACGTCCTGCAATATCCGGTCTCGACCGCCGCGGTGCTGCGCGCCGGCTACGCGGTGGTGAACGTCAATCCGCTCTATACCCCGCGCGAGCTTGAGCACCAGCTCAAGGATTCCGGCGCCGAGGCGATCATCGTTCTCGAAAACTTCGCGACCACCGTGCAGCAGGTCATCGGCAAGACCGCCGTCAAGCACGTCATCGTCGGCAGCATGGGCGATCTGCTTGGCTTCAAGGGCGTGATCGTCAACCTCGTGGTGCGCCGGCTGAAGAAAATGGTGCCGGCCTATTCGCTCCCCGGCGCCGTTACCTTCAACGACGCGCTCGCGGCCGGCCGCAGCATGAAGCTCAACAAGCCGAAGATCGCTCGCGATGATGTCGCCTTCCTGCAATATACCGGCGGCACCACCGGCGTCTCCAAGGGCGCGACGCTGCTCCATCGCAACATCCTCGCCAACGTGCTGCAGAACGATGCATGGATGCAGCCGGCGCTGAAGAAGCCGCCGCAGGTCGAGCAATTATTTATCGTCTGCGCGCTGCCGCTCTATCACGTGTTCGCGCTGACGGCATGTTACCTGCTGGGGATCCGCGCCGGCGGCGTCAATCTCCTGATTCCCAACCCGCGCGACATGGCCGGCTTCGTCAAGGAGCTGATGAAATATCAGATCAACTTTTTCCCGGCGGTCAACACGCTCTACAACGGGCTGTTGCATACGCCCGGTTTCGACAAGATCGACTTCTCCAAGCTGAAGGTCTCCAACGGGGGCGGCATGGCCACGCAGAAGGCGGTTGCCGAGAAATGGCTGAAAATCACCGGCTGCCCGCTGTCCGAGGGCTATGGCCTTTCCGAAACCTCGCCGACACTGACCTGCAACCCCGCCGACACCGAAAGGTTCTCCGGATCGATCGGCATCCCCGTCCCATCGACCTATCTCTCGATGCGCGACGACGACGGCAACGAGGTGCCGCTCGGCCAGCCCGGCGAAATCTGCGCCAAGGGCCCGCAGGTAATGGTGGGTTACTGGAACAGGCCGGACGAAACCGCAAAGGTGATGACGCCGGACGGTTACTTCCGCACCGGCGATATCGGCGTGATGACACCAGACGGCTTCACCAAGATCGTCGATCGCAAGAAGGATATGATCCTGGTGTCGGGCTTCAACGTCTATCCCAACGAGATCGAGGAAGTGATCGCGTCTCACCCCGGCGTGCTGGAGTGCGCCGTGATCGGCGTCGAGGACACGCGCTCGGGCGAAGCCGTCAAGGCGTTTGTCGTCAAGAAGGACCCAAACGTCACCGCCGAGGACATCATCAAGTACTGCGGCACCCAACTGACAAACTACAAGGTGCCGAAGCAGATCGAGTTCAGGACCGACCTGCCGAAGACCAATGTCGGAAAGATCCTGCGCCGCGAATTGCGCGATGAAAAGAAGGCCGCAGCGGCCTGAGGGCCGGCAAGAGACCTTGCGCGCGTGACCGGCGAAGCGACTCCGGCGGATATCCTCGCGTTCTGGCGCGAGGCAGGCCGGGATCGCTGGTACAGGCAAGACGGCGCATTCGATGACGAGGTGCGCCGTCGCTACCTCGGTCTATGGCACGAGGCTGCGGCCGGAAAACTGTCTTCCTGGGAAGCGAGCGATGACGGCGCCCTGGCGCTGACGATCGCGCTCGATCAGTTTCCCCGCAACATGTTTCGCGGCGATCCGCGCACCTATTCAAGCGACGCGATGGCCCGTGAAGTCGCAGACCGGGCAATCGACCGGGGCGCCGATACGCGGATCGATCCCGCGCTGCTGGAATTCCTGTACATGCCGTTCATGCATTCGGAGCATCTGCCCGACCAGCTTCGCTGCGTCGAACTCTTCCGCAGGTCCGGCAATACGGAAAACCTCAAATACGCCGAAGACCACGCCGACATAGTTCGCCGGTTCGGGCGCTTCCCGCATCGCAATCGGATTTTGGACCGCGGAACGACCCCGGAAGAGCAGGCGTTTCTGGACGCGGGCGGCTTTTCGGGCTGATGATATAACGGTGAGCGCGCGCGGCCATTGCTGTTTCCGTGGCGCTGAATATTGTGCCCGCTGCCGGTCCGGTTTAAGAAACCTCCGCACAGTCCAGGAGAATTGACGATGACCATCCAAGTTGGCGACAGGCTGCCCGATGCAAAGTTTCGCGTGATGACGGCCGAAGGCCCGCAGGTCAAGACCACCGACGATATCTTCAAGGGGAAGAAGGTCGCGCTGTTCGCGGTGCCCGGCGCCTACACCGGCACCTGCCACAAGATGCATCTGCCGAGCATTTTTCTCAACGCCTACGCCATCAAGGACAAGGGCGTGAACACGATCGCGATCGTTTCCGTCAATGACGCCTTCGTCATGAACGCGTGGAAGCGCGACACCGACCAGCGCGATGAGGCCACCTTCCTCGCCGACGGCAACGCCGAATTCACCAAGGCGATCGGCATGGAGCTCGACGCTTCCGGCAATGGGCTCGGCATCCGCTCCAAGCGCTATTCGATGCTGGTCGATGACGGCGTGGTCAAGAAGCTCAATCTCGAGCCGGCGCCCGGCAAGGTCGAGGTCTCCGGCGGCGATACGCTGCTGGGACAGCTGTAAGAGCCCCTCGCACAGCACGTAGGTACTCGTCATCGCCCGGCTTGACCGGGCGATCCAGTACGCCGCGACTTATCGACTTATCACGAATGCCACGGAGTACTGGATCACCCGCTTTCGCGGGTGATGACAGCTTCTGTTAAGTGCGACATGGCGCTTCAGAACAGCCTTCAATCCTCCAGCGTCTGCTTCAATCGCGCCATGGCGATGCCGTCGCGCGCCAGTTGATCGGCGCGCTCGTTCTCGTCGTGGCCGGCATGGCCCTTGACCCAGTGCCAGCGCACGTCATGGGTCTTCAGCGCGGCATCCAGCCGCTGCCACAGATCGACATTCTTGACCGGCTTCTTGTCCGCCGTGCGCCAGCCGTTTCTCTTCCAGCTGTTGATCCAGCCGGTGATGCCCTGACGCAGATACTGGCTGTCGGTGTAGAGATCGACCGTGCAGGGTTTTTTCAGCGCTTCCAGCGCGGAGATCGCCGCCATCAGCTCCATGCGGTTGTTGGTGGTGTGGGTCTCGCCGCCCTTCAATTCCTTTTCGACGTCGCCGAATTTCAGGATCGCGCCCCAGCCGCCGGGGCCGGGATTACCCGAACACGCACCGTCGGTGTGAATGGTGACCGCGGGGGGTGAATTCACGCCACCAGCCCCGAGGCCGCGACGCCGTAATCGCGCATGCTGGCGACGCCCTGCTGAAAGCGCAGCTTGCGGACATATTCGATCGGATCCTTCGGCCGCACCAGCGCGCCCGGCGGAACGTTGAGAAAATCCACCAGCCGCGTCAGCAGGAAGCGCAACGCCGCGCCCCGCGCCAGCAGCGGCAGCGCGTTCTGCTCGGCGTCGGACAGTTGGCGCTCGCGGCCATAGGCATTGAGAAAGGCGCGCGCTTTGGTGACGTTGAAGGAATAATCGGTTTCGAAACACCAGGCGTTAAGGCAGATCGCGACGTCGTAGGCGAGCATATCGTTGCAGGCGAAGGTGAAATCGATGATGCCGGACACCCGCTCGCCGAGGAAGAAAACGTTGTCCGGAAACAGATCGGCGTGAATCACCCCTGCCGGCAAATTCTTCGGCCAGACGTTGCTTTCCAGATGATCGAGCTCGGCCTCGATGAACGCGCGCAAGCCGTGCTGCAATTCGTCGGCGCGGGGTGCGGCCTGTTCGAACAGCGAGCGCCAGCCCGACACCGCCAGCGCGTTGGCGCGTGCCATGCCGAAGTCGCGGCCCGCCAGATGCATTCTCGCCAGCGCCTGACCGACCCCGGCGCAGTGCATGGCGTTCGGCTTGCGCGGCCAGATGCCTTCCAGAAAAGTGATGATCGCCGCCGGGCGGCCGGCCAGGCTGCCGAGCGGCTCGCCGCTTTTATTCTTGACCGGCTGCGGACAGCTGATGCCGCGCGAGGCGAGATGCGTCATCAGGCCGAGAAAGAACGGCAGGTCGCCTTTGGCGACGCGCTTCTCGTATAGCGTCAGGATGAAATATCCCGACGTGGTGTGCAGCAGGAAGTTGGAATTCTCGACGCCCTCAGCGATGCCCTTGTAAGACAACAGTTCGCCGATGTCGTATTGGTCCAAAAATTCCGCAAGCTCGTCGGCGGCGACGTCGGTGTAGACCGCCATCGCGACTACTCTGCGGCGTCGGGCCGCAGCGAGCGCGGCAACGGAAAGAATTCGTTCTCTTCCGCGGCCGAGACCGTCTCCACGTGCAGTTCGTAGCGCTCGGCGAACGCACCCATGATCTCCTCGACGATCACTTCCGGCGCCGAGGCGCCCGCGGTGATGCCGAGCGTCTTGATGCCCTCGAATCTCGACCAGTCGAGATCGCCGGCGCGCTGCGCCAGCACCGCGATCGGGCAACCCTCGCGCTCGGCGACTTCGCGCAAGCGCTGCGAATTCGACGAGTTCGGCGCGCCGACCACGATCAGGGCGTCGACCACCGGCGCCACCTTCTTCACCGCGAGCTGGCGGTTGGTGGTGGCGTAGCAGATGTCTTCCTTGTGCGGGCCGGAGATGTTCGGAAACCGCTCCTTCAGCATCGCGACGATCTCGGCGGTGTCGTCGATCGACAGCGTGGTCTGGGTGACGAAGGCGAGATTGTCCGGATCCTTCGGCGTGAAGGTGGCGGCATCTTCCGCGGTTTCGATCAGCGTCACCGCGCCCGGCGGCAATTGCCCGAGCGTGCCGACCACTTCCGGATGATGGGAATGCCCGATCAGGAGGATTTCGCGGCCGCGCTTGAAATGGATCGCGGCCTCGCGGTGCACCTTGGTGACCAGCGGGCAGGTGGCATCCAGCGAGAAGAAATTGCGCGCTTTCGCATCCGCCGGCACCGACTTGGGAACCCCGTGGGCGGAAAACACCACCGGCGCGTTGGTATTGTCGGGGATTTCAGCCAGTTCCTCGACGAAAATCGCGCCTTTTGTCTTCAGGCTATCGACGACGTAGCGGTTGTGTACGATCTCGTGGCGGACATAGACCGGGGCGCCATAGATGGTGAGCGCCCGCTCCACGGTGTCGATCGCCCGCACCACCCCGGCGCAGAAGCCCCGCGGCGAACAAAGCACGATTTTCAGGGGTTTTTTGGCCTGCATGGAAGCGATCTCGGACCGAATCACCCCTCGCCGCCGGGCAGGGAACGGTCAATTCGGCTAAGCACTTGGGACTGCTTTTGGGCGGTGTCAAGGCCGATTAGCAGCCCATTGCGTGGGCAGCCCCGGCCGGCTTATATAGGGCGTAATTCCCGTCATCGCTGATGACCACGGCTTCGCCTGAAAAACAGGTGGGCGAAGCGCAAAGGAGATTTGCCATGAGCAATGCACCGCTGATGCCAAAGGCGACGGCCGTGTGGCTGGTCGACAATACCGCGCTGACCTTCGATCAGGTGGCCGATTTCACCAAGATGCACCCGCTCGAGGTTCGCGCCATCGCCGACGGCGACGCCGCCCAGGGCATCAAGGGCATGGACCCGATTTCGACCGGTCAGTTGACCCGCGACGAGATCGAAAGGGGCGAGAAAGACCCGAACTACCGGCTCAAGCTCGGCGAGAGCAAGGTGGCGCTGCCGCCGCAGGCCAAGAAGAAGGGCCCGCGCTACACGCCGGTGTCGCGCCGCCACGAGCGGCCGAGCGCGATCCTGTGGCTGGTGCGCAATCATCCCGAACTGAAGGACGCGCAGATCATGCGGCTGGTCGGCACCACCAAGACCACCATCGCCAGCGTGCGCGACCGCACCCACTGGAACGCCTCGACGCTGACGCCGATGGATCCGGTGACGCTCGGCCTGTGCTCGCAGATCGAGCTCGATTTCGAGGTGCAGCGCGCGGCCAAGGAGAAGCCGGCCGACGCCGCCTATGGCGGCGCGACGCTGCTGCCGGCCTCCGAGACCACCCGGAAAGAACCGGAATTCGAGCCGACCGAAAAACAGCGCGACGATCTCAACGTCGACGCCGTGTTTGCAAAACTGAAGACCATCGGGGGGAAGAAGGCGGAGGAGGAGTAGGGAGTCGCCACTCGGGCGCCATCTCTCAAAGTCGTCCCCGCGAAAGCGGGGACCCATACGCCGCGGCGGCGGGTTTTTGGCACGATGACCGACGGCTTCTAGCTCCAACAGACGCCGATGGTTATGGGTCCTCGCGTTCGCGAGGACGACACATAGTATGGCGCGCTCGTGCTCAGCGCATCACTTCGGATACAGTTTTCAAACAGCGCATCATTTGCAAACACAGCATCGCGATCTCGCCGCACCTTGCGCGCATAGGCGATGCAAAGCATCGGCGTTCTAACTTAGGACGGCGGCCGGAGGCCGCCTATGCCGCCCTCCCCGCAAGGAGGAAGGATTGAGCGAGCGGCCTACCCCAGTTCAATCTCGTCCTTGACCTCATGGGTGAGGTTGACGCCGCCGAGGGTGAGGACGATTTTGGCCGGCAGCTTTTCGTTGCCCTTGAGGCTGCCGGCTTCCGTTGCGTCGCGCACCGCCTTCTCGATTTCGCGCTGCGAGGTGATGCCGACCTTCTTCAGGAATTTGCGCAGGCTGGCGTTGAAGACGTCTTCGTTCATGATGACCTCCTGTTGCCCTCGATCATACACTTATAACGGCTCGGCACGAACCCTCATCCTTCGAGGCTCGCAAACGTTCGTCATGGCCGGGCTTCGTCCCGGCCATCCACGTCTTTCTTGCTCACATGAAACCAAGACGTGGATGCCCGGCATCGCAGACAAGTTTACGCAGTCTGCGCAAGGCAGACTGCTATGGCCGGGCATGACGGGCTTCGCCTTGATGTCCGGACGCATGTTACGGGTGGTCCGGGTGGTTCAGCATGTATTCGCCGAGATCGCGCTGGCGGCGGTCGGCGCGCGCGGTGGCGTTGTTGCGCAAGACGTCGCGATCCCTGCGGCAGGCGACATATTCGCTGGAGCCGACCGCGACATTGTTGGCACGGCAGATCGCGTCGTCGTCGCCGCTTGTGTCAACGACGGTCGGCTTTCCCCGCTCAAGGCAGCCTGCAAGCAGAGGTGCGACGAGTACGAGCGTGATGAGCAATTGTGCGGAGTTAGGTCGCATTTAAAAGTCCATTCGTATTCCAGTTCCGTCATTGCCGGGCTTGACCCGGCAATCCATCGAAAAGAAGGCATTCTCGTGAAGCGAGATGGATGCCCGGGTCAAGCCCGGGCATGACAGGCGGTCGTCATTCCGGGGCGACGCGAAGCGGCGAGCCCGGAATCCATAACCACCAGTCACCGTTATGGATTCCGGGCCTGCGCCAAGTGGCGCATCCCGGAATGACGAAGGTGGGTTGAGCCCGGGTGGTCGTCATTGCGAGGAGCGCTGGCGACGAAGCAATCCATTCTTTCTTTGTGTGTTGAGATGGATTGCTTCGCGGAGCCTGTCATCGGGCGCGCATTTCGCGCGACCCGTTGGCTCGCAATGACGGCATTATCCCTCACACCCTCCCCTTCAGCGCGGCGCCGATTTCGTCGAGCACCTTGGGATCCTCGATGGTGGCGGGCATCGCCCACGGCTCGCCGTCGGCGATCTTCTTGATGGTGCCGCGCAGGATCTTGCCCGAGCGCGTCTTCGGCAGCCGCGCCACCGTGATCGCGAGCTTGAACGCCGCGACGGGGCCGAGCTTGTCGCGCACCAGCGTCACGATCTCCTTTTCGATCTCGGCATGGCTTCTGACAACGCCGGCCTTCAGCACCAAAAAGCCACAGGGCACCTCGCCCTTGATCGCGTCCTTGACGCCGAGCACCGCGCATTCGGCGACGTCGGGATGGGACGCGAGAATCTCCTCCATTCCGCCGGTGGAGAGCCGGTGGCCGGCGACGTTGATGATGTCGTCGGTGCGGCCCATCACGAAGATATAGCCGTCCTCGTCCTTGTAGCCGGCGTCGGAGGTTTTGCAGTAGCCGGGGAATTCGGTGAGGTACGCCTCCCTGAAGCGATCGTCCTGTTCCCACAGCGTCGGCAGACAGGCCGGCGGCATCGGCAGTTTTATGACGATCGAGCCCATGGTGCCCGCAGGCAGAGGCTTTGTGGCTTCATCGACCACATCGACCTGATAGCCCGGCATCGGCACCGTCGGCGAGCCGTGCTTCACCGGCAGCATGCCGAGCCCTACCGGGTTGCCGGCGATGCACCAGCCGGTTTCGGTCTGCCACCAGTGATCGATCACCGGCACCTTCAATTGCGCTTCCGCCCATTCGACCGTCGGCGGATCGGCGCGCTCGCCGGCGAGAAACAGCGTGCGGAATCTTGAAAGGTCATATTGCCGAATAAACTTTCCGTCCGGGTCTTCCTTGCGGATGGCGCGGAATGCGGTCGGCGCGGTGAACAGTGCCACCGCCTTGTGTTCGGAGATCAGCCGCCAGAACGCGCCGGCGTCGGGCGTTCCGATCGGCTTGCCCTCGTACATGATCGAGGTCGCGCCATGAAACAGCGGCCCGTAGACGATGTAGCTGTGGCCGACCACCCAGCCGATATCGGAGCCGCACCACCAGACTTCGCCGGGCTTGACGCCGTAGAGGTTGAACATCGACCATTTCAGCGCCACCAGATGCCCGCCATTGTCGCGCACCACCCCTTTGGGTTTGCCGGTGGTGCCTGAGGTGTAGAGGATGTAGAGCGGATCGGTCGCTTGCACCGGCACGCAGTCGGCGGATTTTTTTGCGGCAATGGCCTCAGCTCGCAATCTCGCCCAGTCGTGATCGCGCCCCGCTGTGAGTTCGCACGATTGCTGCGGCCGCTGCAGGATGATGCATCCTTCCGGCTTCACGCTTGAAAGCTTGATCGCCTCGTCGAGCAGCGGCTTGTACAGCACGATGCGGCCGGGCTCGAGCCCGCAGCTCGCGGAAAAGATCAGTTTTGGTTTGGCGTCCTCGATCCGGGTCGCGAGCTCTTTCGCGGCGAAGCCGCCGAACACCACCGAGTGCACCGCGCCGATCCGCGCGCAGGCCAGCATGGCGACCACGGCTTCCGGCACCATCGGCATATAGAGGATGACGCGGTCGCCCTTGGCGACGCCAAAATCCTGCATGATCGCGGCGAGCGTCTTCACCTCATGCAGCATTTGCGCATAGGTGAACCTGGTGACACTGCCCGTCAGCGGCGAATCGTGCATCAGCGCCACCTGATCGGCGCGTCCGCCCGCGACATGACGGTCGAGCGCGTTGTAGCAGGTGTTGACCACGGCGCCGGCAAACCAGCGGCCGTAAAGACCGTTTCCCGGATCGAAAATTTTCTTCGCGGGCTCGATCCAGTCGATGTCGCGCGCCGCCTCGCCCCAAAAGCCCTCCGGGTCGGCGAGCGAGCGGGCATGGACCTGGTGATAGCGGCTGTTGTCCTGGATGTTCATTTGGCGTCCTCCCGCAGCCGAATCCGTCCCATCTGTCTGTCATGGCCGGGCTTGTCCCGGCCATCCACGTCTTTACGACCTCAAAGGAAGAAAGACGTGGATGCCCGGCACAAGGCCGGGCATGACGGTGAGTGAGGCCGGACTTCCGACTTTGCTTACTGCCATTTGTCACCGGAAGCGCGATCATTTCAAGGGCGCACTTGATTTCAGGGTGGACCTGTCTCGTTCTCGGCAGCATCTACGCAGGCGATCATACAGGCGGATTTTGATGCTAGATTGCGAGATAATATTGATCTCGACCGACCGACAAGGAATCGCAGCTTGGTTACATTCGAATGGCTTATCGGCTTGCTGCTTGGCGCGGTGCTGCTGTCGGCGCTCGCCCGGCGGATCAAGGTGCCCTATCCGACTTTCCTCGCCATCGGCGGCATGCTGCTGGCCTTCGTGCCCTCGAGCCCGTCCTGGACGCTGGAGCCTGATCTGGCGCTGGCGCTGTTCGTGGCGCCGGTGCTGATGGATGCCGCCTTCGACACTTCGCTGCGCGACCTCAGGAAGAACTGGCTGCCGGTCTCGACACTGGTGTTCGTCGCGGTTGGCCTCACCACCGCCGCCGTGGCGGTGCTTGTCCACTGGCTGCTGCCGGATATGCCCTGGGCGGCCGCGATTGCGCTCGGCGCCATCGTGGCGCCGCCCGACGCGGCCGCGGCAACCGCCATCCTCCGCCAGGTGAAACTGCCGCACCGGATCCTCAAGATCCTCGAAGGCGAGAGCCTGCTCAACGACGCCAGCGCACTGCTGATTTATCGCGTCGCGGTCGGCGCCGCGGCGGTCCAGCACTTCAAATGGAGCGAGTTTGCACCGTCGATCGCCTTGGCATTGGCGGGAAGCCTGGTGGCCGGCTATCTGTTCGCCCGGGTTTCGATGTTGTTGACCCGGCGGATCGTGTACGCGCCAAGCGCGATCATCGTGCAGTTTGCAGGCACCTTCACGGTCTGGATCGTCGCCGAGCAAATCGGCCTCTCCGGCATTCTGACCATCGTCGCCTACGCGATCACCATTGCGCGCACCGCGCCAGCGCGAACGCCCGCGCGGCTGCGCGTGCCCGCCTACGCGGTGTGGGAAACCATGGTCTTTGTTCTCAACGTGCTGGCGTTCATGCTGATCGGCATGCAGTTGCGGCCGATCTGGGAGCGGCTCGACGAGCCGGTGCGGCTGGAATATTGCGCGGTGGCCGCTTGCGTTCTGGCAACGGTCATCCTCACGCGCATTGCCTGGGTGATGCTATACGGCGCCACGTTGCGGCTATTGATCGGGCGAGGAATCTTTCACCCTCGACGCTCCACGGCCGTGCCCGCTGTTGAAGGCGGCATCGTCGTATCCTGGTGCGGCATGCGCGGCATCGTCACGCTGGCCGCAGCCTATGCGCTGCCGGAAGGCTTTCCGTACCGCGATCTCATTCTGCTGACGGCGTTCGCCGTGGTACTGGGATCGCTGTTGATTCAAGGCCTGACGTTGCGGCCGCTGATCGCGGCGCTGCGACTGAA
>Ga0307312_10000351_pt1 | contig 20832 bp, 20 predicted proteins | sample ER_DNA_202_FD_194489 | JGI IMG/M metagenome (GOLD analysis project Ga0307312, IMG submission 194489) | Bulk soil microbial communities from the East River watershed near Crested Butte, Colorado, United States - ER_DNA_202 | ecosystem: Environmental > Terrestrial > Soil > Floodplain | place... | reverse complement strand
CGCCGACTCGGCGGGATTTTACTTCCAATCGCGGACGGACATTCTCGACCGCCTTATTTACCACTTCCAACGGATCGACTGAATCAGAACCTTCGCGGGATTTGTCGATCGCTGTGTAAACAATCCTCTCCGCCAGCGATTTCTTGCCGCGCTTCATCACCGTGGTAATGAGGCGCTCCACCGCCGGACTCCCATAGCGGGAATCGACGCGCTCCTCTTTTTTGTAAACTCTTTTCCGTCGCGACATTGTCGGTCTTCCTATCCAATATTATTTCTTCTCGCCGGCGGCTTCCTTCGCTGCGCCTCCGCCAGCACCAGCCTTCGGACGCTTCGCCCCGTATTTGGAGCGGCTACGCCGGCGTCCATCCACGCCCAGTGCGTCGAGCGTTCCGCGCACAATGTGATAGCGGACACCCGGCAAATCCTTCACGCGTCCCCCGCGTACAAGCACGATCGAGTGCTCCTGTAAATTATGCCCCTCGCCCGGAATGTAGGCAATCACTTCCTGGCCATTCGTCAACCGCACTTTTGCCACTTTGCGCAGCGCAGAATTCGGCTTCTTCGGTGTGCGCGTCATCACCTGCACGCACACGCCGCGCCGTTGTGGGCAATCGGCCAGCGCCGGTGACTTCGATTTCACCGATACCTTTCGGCGTCCTTTGCGGATCAGTTGATTAATCGTAGGCATCTTCCAAATTTCAAAAACAAAACGCCGCCAAAAGCGTCGGGCTTGGGGCGACAAAAAACCCGCCCAGGTCGCGCAGCAAACTCTACCACGCGCCTGATGCGGTGAGACGCGAATATAGAGGGGAAAACGCGGTCTGCAAAAACTATTTTATACTCCGTTTGTCATTCCGAGCGGAGTCGAGCAATCTCTGATTGAGATGCAGCAAAACTTCGAACGTTTAGCTACCGACAGACATTCGAATGCGAGGCGTGGACGCCTAACGACTGCGCATGGCGAGATCGATACGCCGGCGTTCATGCCCGTAGGAACGCAAGGTTCGGTGAAAGGCGTCAGTCCGCGGGAGCTGCATGAACTGAATGCGCAAATCGTTCTGGGAAATACGTACCATCTATTCGTTAGGCCGGGACTCGATGTGCTCAAACATTTTGGCGGCCTGCACAACTTTATGAACTGGGATGGGCCCATTCTGACGGACAGCGGTGGTTACCAGATTTTTTCGTTGGCCAAATTGCGGAAAATCACGGAGGAAGGCGTCGAGTTTCAAAATCACATCGATGGCGCGCGAGCATTCATCTCACCGGAGATCGCCATAGAAATTCAGACGCTGCTCGGCACCGATATCGCGATGGCGCTCGATGAATGCGTACCGTATCCGTGTGAGTACGATTATGCAGCGCAAAGCGCGGAGATGACGGCGCGCTGGGCGAAGAGGTGCCGGGAGTGGAAACGGCGAAACGGCCAAACAGCGACTCGCGGACTCGCCGACTCGCCGACCCGCCGATTCGCCGATTCGATGCTTTTCGGCATCGTTCAGGGCGCAACCTTCGAGGATCTGCGCAAGGCAAGCGCGCAGGCGATTGTGGATATTGATTTCGATGGTTACGCCATCGGCGGCGTGAGCGTGGGCGAGCCAGAGGAGGAAATGATGCGGGCCGTTGAATGGGCGGAGCCATTCTTGCCGGGGAACAAACCGCGTTACGCGATGGGACTTGGCACGCCGCCGCAACTGCTGGATTTGGTAGGGCGTGGGATGGACATGTTCGATTGCGTGTTGCCGACGCGCCTAGCGCGAAATGGAACAGCATTCACCGCGGCGGGCACGATCAATTTAAGAAACGCCGAGTTCATTCTGGACAAGAATCCGATCGAAGAAAACTGCGCGTGCGATGCGTGTCGTGAATTTTCGCGCGGCTACATTCGACACCTCATCAAGGCGGAAGAAATTCTTGGCCTTCGCCTGATCACGCTGCATAACTTGCATTTTTATTTGAATCTAATGAATCAGGCGCGCGCTGAAATCGAAAAGGGAACATTCGATCAGTTTCGCAAAGCGTTTGCAGCGGAATACAAAACGCGAGATGCGTTGATGGTCGAATGAGGTAGGCGCGGCGTCCCCTGCCATTAACCTATTCTTTGCTGGCTGCCCTTCGTGCCGCGCGCAGATCCACTACGAATCGCTCATACTCGCGTTGCCGCGATTCCTCGTCCGGTTGTCGAAGAAGAGACGATGGATGCACCGTAGCGAGGGTTCTCGGCGCAAGTTTCGATGATAATACCTTTCCGCGTTCGCGAGTAACACGGAATGATGGACCGAAAACCGTCTGCGCTGCCGTCGCGCCGAGACACACCAGCAACTTTGGTTTTACAAGCCGCAGCTCTGCTTCCAACCACGGCCGACAGGCTGCGATTTCGTGCGAATTTGGTTTCTGATGAATCCGACGCTTCCCACGGGGCTCCCATTTGAAGTGTTTCACCGCGTTCGTAACGTAAACTTCCTTGCGATCAATTCCCGCTTCTTCGAGGGCCTGATCCATGATTTTTCCAGCGGGTCCAACGAAGGGTTTACCCTCCTGATCTTCGTAATCGCCCGGCTGTTCGCCGACCAGCATGATCGCCGCGTCTTTCGGGCCTTCGCCAAACACGGTTTGTGTAGCCCGCTTGTAGAGATGACACGCTTTGCATTCGCGCGCCGCGTCGCGCACCTCGGCCAAGCTTGATGTGTCCGGCGGTTGCGCTGGGTGCGCGTATTCTTCAGTGCCCGTCGCCATCTTTCGATTGTGAATCGCAACTGACTTAGAATTTGTGTTTGTTTAACCAAATGATTCTGGAAACGGCCCGACTAATTCTGCGTCCATTCCAAGACGAAGACATCGGGCGGCTCGCCGAACTGATGGCCAACCGCGATTTCATGCGCTTTTCGCTCGGCCCATACACGCGCGAGCAAACGCAGACCGTACTGCAGAAATTCCTCTCTTGGAACCAGGCTGGTTTGCCTTCGCAGTTCGCGGTCATTTTTCGCAGCAACAACGAGCTGATCGGGTATTGCGGTTTTCTTCATTGGCATCTCGACGGCGCAGATGAAATCGAGATCGGTTATCGGCTTGATCCTGACTATTGGAACCGGGGACTTGCGAGCGAGGCCGCCCAGGCTGTCCGTGATCACGCTTTTCGTGATCTAATCTTATCAAAGGTCGTTTCACTGATTCATCCCGACAATGTCCCCTCGCGCCGCGTGGCTGAGAAAAACGGAATGAAGATGGAAAGGGAAACAGTTTTTCGCGGATTCCCAACGCAAGTTTTTGCGATCACTCGGGAGGACTGGCTGGCAGAGCGTGGCGCTGGATGAACTCGCGCGCCAGAGCGCGATAGGCTTCAGCCGCCGCTCCACTCGGAGCGTATTCCAGAATCGATTTCCCAAAGCTGGGCGCCTCGCTCAAGCGCACACTGCGCGGGATCACAGTTTGGTAAACGCGCTCACTGAAATGCTGGCGCACCTCCGCAACCACCTGCTCGCTAAGGTTTGTCCGGGCGTCAAACATCGTCATAACGATACCGCCAAGTTCGAGGCGCTTGTTCGCTCCTGAGTCGCGCACCTGCTCGATTAGTCGAACAATTTTGACCAGTCCTTCGAGCGCGAAATACTCACACTGTATTGGAGTCAAGAGCTCATCGGCGGCCGCGAGTGCGTTGGTCATGAGGATTCCAAGCGACGGTGGACAATCCAGCAGGACAAAATCAAATGTGTCGTCTGCGTGCAGCGGCTGGAGCGTTTCCGCCAGACGCGTGAGATGATTCGGCATCCGCGCAATCTCCACCTCGGCACCAGCAAGATCGAGATCGGAAGGCACAATGAACAGGCCTTCGCGTTCGGTGGGAAAAATTCTTTCGGTAATCGAGGCGCCGCCAAGTAATGGCTCGTAAAGACTGGTTTGCTCTACCGCTTGCAGCCCAAACGAACTGGTAGCGTTCGCTTGTGGATCAAGATCAATAATCAGAATGCGATGACCCATTTCAGACAGCGCCGCGCCGAGATTTACGGCCGTAGTGGTTTTGCCCACGCCGCCTTTTTGATTAGCGATCGCGACGATCTTCATAAATCAGAATAGTCAATCTAATCGATCAGGACTGCAGCATTGTTTGCCGTCTTCGAAACTCGCCAGATGATGTTGCCAGTCGCTGTAAACGGAAACTAAATTTTTCGGATTTCAGATTTCGAATTTCAGCAGTAGCGTTTGAGCGTCCAAGCCCGTGAAAACTCCTTCAGTATCAATCGAACCCGCACCGACGGCGAAATTGCTGGAGCGCGAGGAACCCGTTGTCTTACGCAGCCAGGACGAGCGCGGCGTAGTCACGCTGACGCTAAACCGACCGCGCGCGTTCAATGCCTTGTCGGAGACAATGCTTGCGGCACTACAGCGTGAATTCCAGGCGATAGCCGAAGACGAGTCAGTGCGGATAGTCGTTCTCGCAGCGGAGGGCAAAGCGTTCTGCGCCGGTCACGATCTCAAAGAGATGCGGGCAAAGCCATCGCTTCAGTACTACGAGGGGCTCTTCAGTCAATGTTCCGAGATGATGCTTGGCATCCAACGATTGCCTGTGCCGGTAATCGCTCGTGTTCAAGGCGTCGCCACCGCGGCAGGCTGCCAGTTGGTGGCGATGTGCGATCTCGCCGTAGCGGCAAGCACTGCAAAGTTCGCGGTCAGCGGAGTTAACCTTGGTCTTTTTTGCTCGGCACCGGGCGTGGCGCTCTCGCGCAATCTTTTGCGTAAGGCGGCGTTCGAGATGCTTGTAACAGGCGAATTTATCAGCGCCGACGAAGCAAAAGTGCGCGGGTTGATTAACCGCGTTGTGGAGCCGGAACAGCTCGACACCGAAATTGAGAAACTCGTTGCGGCAATTATTGCAAAACCGCGTGTCGCTGTGGCGATAGGAAAGGAATTCTTTTACCGGCAAATTGAACTGGGCATTGCGCCAGCCTATGAAACGGCTGCCCGGACCATGGCTTGCAACATGATGGATGAAGCTGCGCTCGAAGGCGTTCAGGCATTCATTGACAAGCGTCCGCCGCGCTGGCCCAAAAACCCAAAGGCGTCGTGATTCTTTCAATGCTTGCCTGGCCGCCGTAGCCTTGGCGAAGGTGGCGACGCTTCAACTGTTTGACGATTTAACTTTTCCGTGTCCTTCACTCTTCAAGAACTGGCCAGCATGTCTCGCGGCGAGTTGATTGGCGATCCAAAGCTGAAGATCACCGGCGCTGCGTCGCTGGCAGAAGCGACGAGCGGAGAGATCAGTTTTTTCGGCAACCGAAAATATATCGGACTGTTGCGCAAGACGCGGGCTTCAGCTGTTTTTGTTCCGCCCGATTTCGCCGAATCGCTGGCGCCTGCCCAGGTTCGCGTCTCAAATCCCACCAAGGCGTTCGAGCAAGTTGTGCTCAAATTTGCACCGAAACCGATCACCTATGCGCCGGGCATACATCCGAGCGCGATTGTCGGATCAAGCGTTCGCCTCGGAGAACGCGTATCGATCCAGCCTCATGCCGTCATCGAAGACGGTTCCAAAATCGGCGATAATACAATTATCGGCGCTGGAAGTTACATTGGACATGAAACAACAATCGGGTCCGAATGCTTGATTTATCCGCTCGTGACCATCCGCGAGCGAAGCCGGATCGGTTCGCGAGTGATCATTCACAGCGGCGCGGTGATTGGCGCGGACGGCTTTGGTTTTGAAATGGTTGATGGCAAGCAGCAAAAGATTCAGCAGCTCGGGATCGTGCAGATCGACGATGACGTCGAGATCGGTGCAAACACGACTGTTGATCGCGCCCGGTTTGGCCGAACCTGGATTCAGCAAGGCGTCAAGATCGACAATCTCGTGCAAATTGCGCACAACGTCGTGATCGGCAAGAATACTGTCATCGCAGCGCAGACCGGAATTGCCGGCAGTGTCCAAATCGGTCAGCGTGTCCTAATTGGCGGTCAGGCTGGTATCATTGGGCATATCGAGATTGGCGATAACACCGCCATCGGTGCGCAAAGTGGCATCTCCAAGAACATCAGTGGCGGGGCATGGTGGGCGTCGCCCGCCGTGCCGCTTGCGGAAGCAAAGCAACAGATTGCCTGGGTTCACAGACTCGGGAAACTTTTCGCGCGCGTGAAAGAGATTGAGAAAAAATTAGGCCTCTAGGCTCGACGCGCACTCAAAAGCAGCGAGCGCAACCCCTCTGGGGAAATCCATTCTGCGCCGCACGCCTGGACCGTTTCTGCTTCCATGGAATCAGAAGTAGCCACCATTAGTTCGAACTGTCTCGCGTATTTGCTCGCCAGTCGCTCGATGATGGCGTCGGCTGTCTGGCCCGTGCGGGAATAAAATACCTGGATGTCGGCCGGGGCGGACGTCGCCTCGATCTTTCTTCCTTTGCCATCAAAGACGACAACCACACGCACACCGCTCCAATCTTGATAGTCTCGCAGCCGTTTGATCAACGCTTCCCGCGCCAGCGAGGCCCGCCGCGCTTGGAGCTTGCGCAATTCAGGCCAGGCAAAAATAACGCTGTGTCCATCGACGATCAGATAACGGGCTCGGTTCGGCATTGCTACGTGTGGGCATGAAATCACCAACTCAGGTCGTCACGCAGCGATCGAGTCGAATTTACTCTTTCGCGTCGGGTTCCTTCTTTGCCCGCTGCTTGCCTGAAGCTGGTTGTATGGCGCTGGCTCGCAGCGCTGTTTTCTTGCGCTCGAGATACGCTCTACGTCGCTTGCGTTTGGCTCGTGCACGGTGCTGTTGTCCCACGGGATGTCTATCGGTTGGAATCATGACAAACGCAATCTGATTGAACTCCGATTATTTCACACCCCAACCTTCGACCCGAAATCGCGATTGCGTTTCTGCGTCATTCGTTTAAAAAAGGCACCATTCCATGACGCATCGGGAAGCGGCGGCATCCTCCTCCACGCCGAAAAGCGTGGCCGGTCTTGCCATTTTACTACTCGTATTGGCAGCATTTTTCGGGTTTTTAAACAGTCAAAAAATGAAAACGCTTCGCGCAACGGTGGCGACTGCACAGGCCGCGCGCGATGTCGCCGAACGTCGCATACGCGAGAAACTGAATCCGTCGGCCGGTGGCGCCGTAGAAGAGCAGGGTAAAGTCGCACAAGCGGAAAACAGAGCCGCAAAAGCCGAGGCAGAGCTCGCCCAAATACAGAAAGAGAAGGCCGATCTGCAGACCAAATTAGACGAGAACCAGAAAGAGATCACTTCTTTGCAGACGCCCGTGCAAGAAGCGGAAAAAAATCCAAATGCTTCGCCGACTGACAACTCCGCGACAGCGCGGGGCGCGGATTTGCAGTCGCAAGTCGATGATCTTCGCCGTCAATTGGACAGCGCGGAAAAAGAAAAGGCTTTCCTTTCCGAAAAGCTCCAGGACATCCAGGATCGCGCAGATCAGCCGAAGGAAGGAAAGAAACGGCGGGAAGTTGTCCGCGAGACTGCCCCCCGCCGAACAGGTTTGCGCGGGACGATCCTTGCAGTCAATCAGGCGTACAACTTCGTGGTATTGAATCTCGGTACGCGCCACGGAGTCGAGTCGAATGCGGAGATGCTTGTTCTCCGGGATGGAACGCTGGTCGGAAAAATTCGCATTTCTTCAGTTGAACCGGCGACTGCCATCGGCGATATCATCACCGGTAGTTTGGCGCGCGGCGCCCAAATGCAACCTGGAGACAACGTAATCTATGCTGGCACAAATCCGTAATCTTCGAACAATCGTCGTCCCTGTTCTGCTGTGTGCGTTCGTGGTAGGCATGTCCTCATGCGCGACACAGAAGGAAACTGCCCTGGTCAGCGATCCGAATGATCGTCACGACTCGCAGATCCCGTGGAATAAGCAGGAAAAATGGGAAACCACTGGGCAGTTTGCGGGAATGACCGATAGGCGGTAGCAGCGCGGCTGTAGCCGCGGGCGTTGACCGCGGCAGTGAGGAGCCAAAGCGCCGTTCCGGGTCATCAACCCCGGCTACAACAAAACCGATCAAATCCAGGAACCGGGTGGAATGACTGCGTTTTTGGGTATCACGACAATGCCACCGCGGATGAAGTAATTGTCCGCGTCCAAATTAGGCGGTTTACCCTCCGGCGTAATCACAACTCCATCGGCGATGCGAGCATTTTTGTCGATGATGGCGCGATCGATCACACAATTGCGTCCAATGCCCATGGGCAGCTGTGACGAATCAGTCTGTCCTAATTCAAAATAATCCGCGCCCATCACGATGCTGTTCCGGATAGTCGCGCCGCTTTGAATAACGCTGCGTATTCCCACCACACACCGTTCCAGATGCGCGTCCGAGATGATGCATCCATCCGAAATGATCGCCTGTCGCAGGGTGGCGCCATTAATTTTGCTTCCCGGCAAAAAGCGCGGATGCGTGTAAATCGGAGCCTCGGGCTCAAAGAAACTGTACTCGGGCACCACATCTGTGAGATCCAGATTCGCCTCGTAGAAAGCGCGAATTGTTCCGATGTCTTCCCAATAACCCTCAAAAATAAATGCGCTGACATGCCGGGCTTTGATCGATTGCGGGATAATATGTTTTCCGAAATCGACCAGATCGTTCTGCAACGATTGGATGAGCACGTCGCGGTTGAAGACGTAAATTCCCATCGAGGCCTGGAACAATTCTTCATCTTCGTTGGAGCCGATGGCGCTGAGAAGCTCACGGCTCACCTTCATTTCCTGCAAGACTGCTTCATCGGTTGGCTTCTCGACGAAACGCGTGATTCGGCGATCAACACCACTCTGCATGATGCCAAACTCAGAAACCTGATGCAGCGCTACGGGTTTAGTGGCCAAAGTGATGTCTGCGCCAAGCCGGATGTGCTGATGCAGCAACGCACGAAAATCCATCCGGTAAAGCTGGTCGCCGCTTAGGACCAGGTAATAATCAAACGGACGCTCGAGGAAATAGCGCATGTTTTGGCGGACAGCGTCAGCAGTTCCCTGATACCACTGTGAGCCGGTTGGCGTTTGTTGAGCGGCGAGAATGTCCACAAAGCTGCGCGAGAAATTGTCGAACTTGTAGCTGGCTTGAATATGCCGATGCAGCGACATGCTGTTGAACTGGGTCAGCACGTAGATCGAGCGCAGTCCGGAATTCAGACAATTGCTGATGGGGATATCGACAATACGATATTTGCCCCCGAGCGGCACAGCCGGTTTGGCGCGATCCTTCGTCAACGGGAACAAACGGGTGCCAGCGCCACCGCCCATAATGATGGCAAGCGTTCGCTGGGTTGTACCGGGCGGCAACGCCCCGAACGCTTCTGCGCTGGGATTTTTTGGAATCGAATCGCGCTGCGGCTGGTGTTGCATTGTTTACCAATCAATAACTCAGCGACTGCTTTTTTGCGGTAACTTTTTTGCTGTCGAGCTTAAGCGACGCCGGCGACTCGAGTTTTTCACGAAGATGTAAGCGGAAGTGTCTGTTTCTTGCGGCGGAGGACAGCCGCCGCTACACTCCAAAAAACATGTGTGGAATTGTTGGCTACGTTGGGCGCGCTCAAGTCGCGCCCATTTTGCTCGACGGACTGCGTCGCCTTGAATATCGAGGCTACGACTCAGCCGGCATCGCCATTATAGACGGCGGGCGTCTGGAAACGAGGAAATGCGCCGGACGCATCGCGGCGCTCGCAAAACTAATGCGGAAGGAACCCGTCTCAGGTTCGCTCGGGGTCAGTCACACACGCTGGGCCACACACGGCAAAGTCACCGACCAAAACGCGCATCCGCACTTTGACGCCAGCGGCAAACTGGCACTGGTCCACAACGGCGTGATAGAAAATTATCAGACGCTCAAAGATGAGCTGATCCGAAGCGGTGATACAAAGTTTCGCTCCGAAACCGACACCGAAGTGCTCGCGCATCTGATTGGGAAACTCTACGACGAATCATGCGCGAGCACGGTGGATGTGCCCGAAAAAAAGGCGCGACTGCTTGGGGCTGTTCGCGCCGCGCTTCGACAGGTGATCGGCACGTATGGTATCGCTCTGGTCCATGCCGATGTGCCGGATTTCATGATCGGCGCACGGCGTGGAAGTCCACTCGTGCTCGGAGTGGGCAACGGCGAAAATTTTCTGGCCAGTGACGTCAGTGCAATCGTCGCTTACACCCGTGACGCTGTTTATTTAAACGACTTCGACATAGTCGCTGCGGGAAGCGACAAGTTCGAGATCACTTCGCTCGCGGGAGATAGTAGTGAGCATCCAGTCAGCAAGGTTGAATTTACAGCCGAAGATATCGGAAAAGGGGATTATCCCCATTACATGCTCAAAGAAATCTTTGAGCAACCAAACACGGTGCGCGACGCGATGCGTGGCCGTCTCAACACGGAGGACTGCACGGCAAAGCTGGGCGGCTTGAACATGACCCCTTCCGAGCTCCGCGATGTCGGCCGCGTCGTTCTTACTGGCTGCGGCACGGCGCTGCACGCCGGCATGGTCGGCGAATACTTGATCGAGCGACTTGCGAACATTCCCACCGAAGTCGAATACGCCAGTGAGTTTCGTCATCGAAATACACCGATGACTCCCGAGACATTGGTCTTCGCCATCAGCCAGAGCGGTGAAACTGCGGATACGCTCGGTGCATTGCGTGAAAGCCGGCGAAAAGGCTTTCGCACGCTTGGAATTTGTAACAACGTCGCAAGTACGATCGCGCGCGAGAGCGACGGCGGAGTTTACATGCACGCCGGTCCGGAAATCGGCGTCGCCGCTACCAAATCGTTTACGTCGCAACTTGTCATCCTTACGCTTCTAGGACTGCTCTTTGGCCGGATGCGAAATCTTTCCGCTCCTGATGGGAGCCGCGTCATTGAAGCGCTTGAAGCGTTGCCCGGCCAGATCGAAACGGTTCTGGATCTCAGCGACCAAATTAAGGCAGTTGCCAAAAAATATGCCGATGCAAACGGCATGCTTTTCTTTGGCCGGCAATTCAACTTCCCCGTCGCGCTCGAAGGTGCACTTAAGATGAAGGAGATCACCTATCTGTTTGCGGAAGGGCATCCCAGCGCTGAGCTAAAGCATGGCGTCATAGCGCTGATCCGTCCTGATCTGCCCTCCGTGTTTATCGCGCCCGATGATTCAGTTTTCTCCAAAAACCTGAACAACATCGAACAGGTTAAGGCCCGCAAAGGGCCCGTCATTGCGGTGACCAGCGGAAACGGCCCGAAGCGCCTCAAAGAAATTGCCAACGAAATAATCGTGCTGCCGGAAGCGCCTGAGTACGTAATGCCCATCCTGTCTGTCGTCCCGCTTCAACTTCTCGCTTATCACCTGGCGGTTCTGCTGGGCCGCGATGTAGATAAACCGCGCAATCTCGCAAAAAGCGTGACCGTGGAATAATCTCCACGTTGGTAGGGACGGCGCGCTGCGCCGCCCGGACATCGCAACATAATGCCCCAACAACCGCTGCCGCTGGAAATTTAGTGGTTTTGCAGTAAACTGCGCGCGCTCCAGCATTCTTCCCAGGTGCAACACAACGAAGAGTACGTGCTCAAAGTCCTCGAAGAAGGTGGACTCGTCACGCGTCTGCAGATTGACAGCGCGAGGTCACTTCTAAACGGCGAACCGGGCGTAGTCGATATTTTAGTCAACGACGGAGTTGTCTCCGACGTGGAGGTCTCGCGCACGCTCGCAGCGCAAGCGCACATGGATTGGATCGACATCTCTTCCATGGTAATTCCGCCACAAATCATCAACCAGATCCGAGGCGAAGACGCGCGCCGTTTCAAAGTAATCCCGGTCGCTTTTGGCGAGACCGGGCTAGTGGTGGCGGTCGGTAATCCACTCGACATCGATACGATCGACAGCCTGAGTTTTCTCCTGCAACGCGAGCTGGAACTGGTGTGCACCAGCCCCCAGAAAATTCGCGATGCACTGATCAAATATTACGGCACGGCCGACGAAGCAGCCGACGTCCTGCAAAAGAAAATTGGAGAAGACATCGATCTCGGGTTGGAAATTGGCGACGGCTCGGAAGCGACCGCAGTCGATGAAGCCGACGCGCCAATTATCCGGCTTGTCTCCATGTTGCTGATCGAGGCACACCGCGCCGGTGCAAGCGATATTCATCTGGAACCGCTGGACAAGAAGTTTCGCGTTCGCTTCAGAATCGATGGCGTTTTGCAGGAGATGCAAGCGCCACCGAAACGTTTGCAATCCGCAATCATCAGCCGGCTCAAAATTATGACCGGTTCAATGAGCATTGCAGAGAAACGCCTGCCACAGGACGGTCGTATCCAGGTTAAAATCAAAAAGAAGCCAATCGATCTTCGCGTCTCAACGATTCCTACCAATCATGGTGAGGGCGTAGTGATGCGCCTCCTGGATAAATCCAGTCTAAAGCTTGGCTTGCCGGAGCTTGGATTTTTCTCAGACGACCAGGAAATGTTCGAACGCCTGATCAAACTGCCGGACGGGATTTTACTCGTCAGCGGCCCAACCGGCTCCGGAAAGACGACCAGTCTCTACGCCTGCCTCAATTATATCAACAAACCCGACCGCAAAATCATCACCGTGGAGGAGCCGGTCGAGTATCAAATGACGGGCATCAATCAGGTGCAGGTGAATAGTGAGATCGGGATGACTTTTCCGGCGGCCTTGCGCTCCATTCTGCGCCAGGCGCCGAACATCATCATGATTGGTGAAATTCGAGACCTCGAGACAGCAAGCATTGCTACGAACGCGAGTCTCACTGGTCACCTCGTCTTCAGTACGCTGCATACCAATGACGCCCCTTCTGCCGTGGCGCGCTTGGCCGATCTTGGTGTTCAGCCGTTTCTGGTGGCTTCCTCCGTGCGAGCGATAATGGCGCAAAGGCTTGTCCGCCGATTATGTGCACACTGCAAACAACCAGGGGAACTCAGCGAGACCGAATTGCGCGCATTGCGAATCGAGCCCGGTCAGCTCGCCGAGGCTCAAGTAATGAAGCCAGTAGGGTGCGAGCGATGCCGTCAGATCGGCTACAAGGGTCGAATCGGTATCTTCGAGATTTTTGTGATCAACGACGACGTGCGCCACATGATCAACAAACGCAGCTCGACTTTGTCGCTGCGGCAACGAGCGCGTGAACTTGGCATGCGCACGCTCCGCGAAGACGGGATCCGCAAGGTGCTCGCCGGCCTCACTTCTGCGGAAGAAGTCATCTCCATCACAATCGGGGACGTCAGCTAACGAACATGAAGGATAAGCAGTTAGCCGAATTTTTTATCGAGCAGCGCGTGCTCGAGCCTTCGCAAGCGGAAGACATCCTGAGCGAAGTAGAACTGAACGGAAAGACCGTTGCTCAGGCGATGGTCGATGGCGGCTTCATCGACGAGCACGGCTTTTATCAGACAATTGCAAACGGGCTCGGCACCGACTTGCTCGATCTAACCGAGCGTGATATCCCGCCGGAGATTTTGCGTCTCATTCCCAGCGGTCTGGCTCGGTTACACGGTGCTCTTCCGGTTGAGATGAGCGGAACCACTTTGCGAGTCGCCCTCGTTGATCCGTTCGATCTCCACGCTGCGGAGGATCTTCGCTTTGCGCTCGGTAAAGATATCCACGTCGTCGTTTCGCCCTCGGATCAAATCGAAGACCTGATCAAACAGCATTACGGCACCGATACGACGAGCATGGACGACGTTCTCAAGCAACTTGGCCAAGCCGGCGAGCTTCTGTCCGTCTCAGGCGGACGCGAGGGAGACGGCGAAGCGGCAGTTGAAGCCGAAGCAAACGCAACTCCGATCATTCGCTTTGTCGATCTCATCCTTTACCAGGCAATCCAGGACCGCGCGAGCGACATTCATTTCGAGCCATTCGAAAATGAGTTCAAGATCCGCTATCGTGTTGATGGCGCCCTCTACGAAATGTCGCCACCGCCGCGTCATCTTGCTCTGCCGGTCATCTCACGGCTGAAAGTGATGGCAAATATGAATATTGCAGAAAGACGTTTGCCCCAGGATGGTCGCATTCAGAAGCATATCGCCGGACGCAACGTCGATCTTCGAGTTTCAACATTGCCAACTCAATTCGGCGAGAGCCTCGTGCTGCGTGTTCTTGATCGCAGCATCGTAAATCTGGACCTCGAAGCGCTCGGAATGCCCGATTACATCTACAATTTTCTGCTGGAGATGATCGAGCGTCCGAATGGCATCTTCATTGCGACCGGACCGACCGGCTCGGGAAAGACCACGACGCTTTACTCCTGCCTGCGTAAGGTCAACACAATTGATTCGAAGCTTCTGACTGCAGAAGAGCCGGTCGAATACGATCTGGAAGGGATCGTACAAGTGCCCGTGAACGATGCCATCGGTCTGACGTTTGCGCGTGTCTTGCGGTCGTTTCTGCGCCAGGACCCGGATCGCATCATGGTCGGCGAGACACGCGATCTTGAGACCGCGCAAATTGCAATCCAAGCGTCTCTGACCGGGCACCTTGTTTTCACTACGCTCCATACAAACGACGCGCCCGGGGCAATCACACGCTTGATCGATATGGGTGTAGAGCCGTTTCTAATCTCATCTACGCTCGAGGCAGTCCTCGGTCAGCGTTTACTGCGCAGCATCTGTCGACCGTGTCGCACGACTTACACACCGAGCGAGACGTTACTTGCTGAGCTGGGAATCTCACGGCAGGACATCGGCGACAAACAATTCTTTTATGGCAAGGGTTGTGACGCTTGTAACAACACCGGCTACAAAGGACGAAAGGGAATCTACGAGCTATTGAGAGTCACCGACCCGCTTCGTGAGCTAATCAATGAACGCGCGCCAACGGTTACCTTAAAACAAAAGGCTGTGGAGCTTGGAATGGTAACACTGCGCCAGGACGGCTTGCGTAGCATCTTCGCTGGCGACACCACCGTCGAGGAAGTGTTGAGATATACGTGAGAAAATGACGAAGTACTAATGACGAAGGTCGAAGGAAGCTAAAATCACCGAATGATGAAACAACAGACGTCGCTTTTCCCTTCTTGGGGCTCCTGCCATTCGTCATTAATTTGTCATTCGGCATTCGGGTTTCGTCATTTTGTGAGTTCGTGGAACCCAGCGCTCGACATAGCACCCCTAATTAACTAAAATCGCTCCCCATGGCGCGTTATAACTACGTAGCTCTCGATTCCCGGGGACAAGAAGCGACTGGGTTGGTTGAAGCTGCTTCGACCAATGACGCTATCGGCCGATTGCGTCAGGCTGGGTATTTCCCAACGAGCGTCTACGAGGAGGCTGTAGCCCGCGCCGACGACAAAGCAGCCCGGCGCCGCGCGGCGAAGATGGTGCGCGCGACGAAACCGCGCGCGAAGACCGGAATTGTTCTTTTCAAGCGCACGAAGGTTAAGCCAAAAATCCTGATGATTTTCACGCGTCAATTGGCGACGCTCATTGATTCCGGGTTGCCGTTGGTGCGAAGTTTGACCGTCTTGGCAAAACAGGAACGCGACAAGGTATTGAAGAATACAATTAACAGCCTCTCCGATTCGGTTCAGAGCGGTAATACTTTCTCTGATGGGCTGGCCTTGCATCCGCGAATCTTTAACAATTTGTACGTTAACATGGTCAAAGCCGGCGAAGTGGGCGGTGTGCTCGAGATGGCGCTCAACCGGCTTTCGGAATTTCAGGAGAAAGCTGCGAAGATTAAGAACAAGGTCATCGCAGCAATGGTATATCCGCTCATTGTGATGACAATGGCAGTGGGCATCATGGCTTTTCTGCTTGTCTTCATTGTGCCGAAATTTGAAGCGATCTTTCACGACATGCTTGGCGATAAACCGCTACCAGCCGTCACCACGTTTGTTATCGGAACGAGTAACCTTGTAAAGAATCATGGCCTTGTTCTGCTCGGAGCGGTGATCGTCGCCGTGACGGCTTACAAATTCATTGCCCGCACGCGAGGCGGGCGATTCGTGATTGACAGTTTCAAACTGCGCATGCCGCTGTTTGGCGATTTGAATCGCAAGACGGCAATCTCGCGGTTTGCGCGCACACTTGGAACGCTGGTCACGAGCGGTGTGCCGATTTTGCAGGCATTGAATATCACCCGCGAAACCGCCGGCAACGCCGTAATTGCCGCTGCGATCTCACACGTGCACGACAGCGTAAAGGAAGGCGAATCGATCGTTCAACCGCTGGAAGCCAGTCGCGCTTTTCCGCCGATGGTGACCAGCATGGTCGAAGTGGGCGAAGAAACTGGTAAACTTCCAGAAATGCTCCTGAAGATTGCCGATGTGTATGACGACGAAGTCGATAACGCGGTTGCGGCCCTCACATCGATGCTCGAGCCCATCATGATCGTGTTTCTGGCGCTGATTGTCGGCACGATCGTGCTCGCTCTCTTTACGCCGCTTATTAGCATCATCACCGGCTTGCAGCAGCAAACGTGATGCGCCTACAGCGCGAATGACGAAATCCGAATGACGAATGTTGAAGGTTGTAAAGGCGTTCGCCGCGGCGAACGCCGCTACAATGCGGCTTTCACTCTTATTGAACTAATCGTCGTCACCACTGTTATCATCATACTGACTGGATTGGTTCTAAGCACAGTCGGCTACGTTCAGAAGAAAGGTGCCCGGGCGCGTGCCGAAACCGAAATCGCCGCCATTTCCGCAGCTTCCGAAAGTTACAAAGCGGATAACGGTGTCTACCCAAATAGCGCGGATACAAATAATCTCGACCCGAGAATCAGCGGGAATCCGGGTGCCCCTGCTTACAGTCTGGCGAGCCTTTACCTGTACAAACAGCTGAGCGGTGATAGCAGTGCAAACCGGAGCCCGACCGCGAAGAGTTATATGGTATTTAACCCGAAGATGCTTCTGCCCGCTGGCGGCGCCGGCACGGTGACTGCAATCTCCGATCCCTTTGGTAACAGCTACGGCTATTCTACTGCGAACCAGGCTGATCCAACAAGAGGTTACAATCCCACCTTCGATCTCTGGAGTACCGCAGGCCTAACTACCGACCCTCCCACTGCCACGATCACTCAACAGTGGATTAAGAACTGGTAGGCGCGTTGTTCATTCGGCCCCGACAGAGCGCCCGCTACAGAAAACTCCGCAATCCGAAATCCGCGATCCGCAATTCTCCATTACCCTTCGCTCGTGTGCACCACAACCTCCACCCGGCGGTTGGGACTCTGTTCTTCAATTGATCCGTTTGGCGAGGCTCGGAATTTCGCTGCGCCGTAACCGCGCGCTTCGATTTGCGCAGGATTAATCCGCATTCCCTCCACTAAATAACGTTTCACGCTGTCAGCGCGGCGCTGGCTCAGATCAAGGTTGTATTCGAACGAGCCGAATGAATCTGTGTAACCTTCGACGGAAAACGTCGCCTTCGGATTACGCTGGATGAGAGTGCCCAGCTTTTGCAATTGACTGATGGCGCTTGATTGCAGCACGTCGCTGTCGTATTCGAAGAGTTGATCGTCCGGCAGCCGTAATTTTGTGCCTGACCCGAGCGGACCTTTTTGCGCGAGCAGCTGATCCAAGTCGCTGAAGCCGGCAGTGTGCCCTTTAATTGGCCCGGCGCTGTCACCGGGCATCTTGCTGGTAAAGGTGTTGGGGCGCTTGATCGTCGTACTCGTAGCCAGCTCCGTCCCGCTAAGCGCGGGCTGTGGACGGCCCGATTGCGAACTACTGTTGAGCAGCGATTGTTCCTGCGCCGCGTTTGGATCGTTGACGAGACTCTGCGCAGTCGATCGCTCGATTTCAGTAAGAACGGAATTTACTTCAGGCTGTTCCACCTTCGGTTGATCAGGCAAAACGTCCTGCATTTCGTCCGGAATCGCCGCGCTTGCTTGAATGTCCTGCAATAGCTTGTCGAACGATTTCTTTTCGTCTGGCAACTGCACATCGGTGTTGTCCGGATTCGGTTTTGCGGCGGGATTTGTCTGATCGACGCTGCTCTTGCCCAGATCCGACGTGTTGATGCTCCTGACCTTGAACGTTGGCGTCTGCTCATTTGGAGGGATCAAAGCTTCCAGAGTTTGGAAACGCGTCCGGTAAAAATAAGCGCAGAGCGCGAGGTGTATTCCCAGCGAAACGATTAATCCAAACCACAGCCAACTGCGCTCTTTGCTACCCGCGAGCAGTCCTTCGGTCTCGAACCGGTCGAAGTCATCGAAATCGGAAACTCTCATGTGGTTTTAAACATATCACATTCGGACAGGCGAGCTATGGCCCGACGCAAGTTCACCATGGCATTATTTTCCTAGCCGCCAGCACGCGTTCGCTCGATAAACGCGCCGGCAGCACGCCGGATTTCATCTGCTACGCGCGCCTCGGGTGACACAAATTTCGGTGTGAACCATGGAAAAAGTCCGATCAAGTCGTGAGTGACCAGGATTTGTCCATCGCAATGCTTGCCGGATCCGATACCGATGGTTGGGATGCCGATTGCCCTTGTGATCTGCTTTGCGATATCTGCGACCACAATCTCCAGCACGACAGAAAATGCACCGGCCTTTTCCACAGCGCGGGCGTCGGCCAGCAGTGCTTCCGCCTCAGAGTGAGTACGGCCCTTGATTCTGTAGCCACCTTCCTCCCGCACGCTTTGGGGTAGCATGCCGATGTGCGCCATGAACGGGATGCCTGCCTTTGTGATCGCTTGAATTTGCGCCACATGACTCACACCGCCTTCAAGCTTCACCGCCTGCGCGCCAACATCGACAAATTTCCTGGCGGTCTCCACAGCCTGTTCGGGTGTGTCGTACGTGTGGATCGGCAGATCCGCCACGAGTAACGCCTGTTTAACACCGCGAGCGACTGCGCGGGTGTGATGCAGCATTTCTTCCAGTGTTACACCGGTCGTATCCTGGCAACCAAGTACCACCATGCCTAACGAGTCGCCTACCAGGATGATGTCGATGCCGCTTTCGTCCAGCAGACGTCCCGTGGGATAGTCGTAAGCCGTCAACGCGGTGATCTTTTCACCGCGTTGTTTCATTTGGCGAAAATCTTTCATCGGATCTGCGGAAAGATCAGCCGCTAACTTGAGAACGCAAGCTGTAGCGGAAAGCGGCGGAGCCCCGCTGCACTCCAAAATGCAAGCGACAATCGGACACGACCAATGACGGCCACGTTTTGGAGTCCGCCGGTACTCCGGCGCGTTGGATTCTCTCGAAGGCCCTCTCTCACCAGTTGTTCGCCACGCGAACCACTTCGCCAGTTTCTTTGAGCTCAGCGAGCAGCTCGCGCACTGTTCTTGTTTGGCCAGGCAAGACCAATTCAGGCCGGATATCGGCAAGCGGTTGAAGTACGAATTTTCTCAAGTGCATATGCGGGTGCGGCAATTGCAAGCGTTCGTTGTCGATCTGGCGGTCGCCGCAGTAGAGCAGGTCGATATCAACAGTACGCGAGATGTTTTTCGGATGATCGCGCTTGCGGCCTAACGACTCTTCGATTCGAACAAGTTGTTCAAGCAACTGCATGGGGTCGCCTTCAAAATCAAATTCGATGACTGTATTCAAAAATTTTGACGCGCCCGGTTCACAATCGACGGGTTCGGTTTCGTAGATCCCCGCAGAGAGAACAGGCGGTCTTACGTCAGCAAGCTCGATAATTTGTCGTTGCGCGGCACGCAAATTCTCAAGCCGATCCCCGAGATTGGATCCGAGCGCAACAGCAGTTCTCATCGCTGTAGCCGGGATCGCTGATCCCGGCGACCGGGGTCGCCGCCCCCGGCTACAGATTTACAGTCCCAGCACATCCTGCATGGTATAGAGGCCCGATGGCTTTCCGATAATCCATTCCGCTGCGCGCAAGGCGCCTCGCGCAAAGATTTCCCTGCTTGCCGCGCGATGCGTGAGCTCGAGCCGCTCGCCGGGCCCGCTGAAAATGACTGTATGCTCGCCAACGACATCGCCTTCGCGAATCGATTGGATCGGAATTTCGCGCTGCGTTTTTTGAGTCGCTTTCAAAACCTCGGCTAACGTTTTGGCCGTCCCGCTAGGCGCATCTTTTTTCATCTTGTGATGCGTTTCGACAATCTCTTCGTCGAAATCGCCGCCGAGCTGCCCGGCAGCTTTGCGCGTCAGCCAGAAAAGCACATTGACTCCGATGCTAAAATTAGATGCGAACACGATCGGCAACGATTGCGCCGTCTCTTCGATAGTGCTGCGTTGCTCTGTAGAATGACCAGTCGTCCCAATGACCAATGGTTTGCGATGCTGCAACGCAGCGCGACAGATTTCACAGAGGGCGCCGGCGTGACTGAAATCAATCGCCACATCGCAATTTTTCATGGCCGGCTCAATCGGATCGCCTAGATCACATCGGGCTATGATGTCGGTTTTTGGGTAGTCCTTCGCAAGATCACTAATGGTCTTTCCCATCCGGCCAGCCGCGCCAATGAGCAACACGCGCACGGGAGACGATTTCATCTTCGCAGAACCCTCATCCTACCCTCTCCTTGGGGAGGCAGAGGCGATTGCCCGTTACCAGTTGAAACGATTCTGTCCTGCTCTCCCCTTACGGAAGAGGAGAGGATTGAGGTGAGGGGTTCACGCTCGAAAATCATTTCTGCCGCTCAAACTCTTCGAGCGTCCTGCGCAAGCATGCTTGATTTGCTTCATTCATCTCGCATAAAGGGAGACGCACTTCGCCGGACATCGCCCCCCGCCAGCCGAGCGCTGTCTTTACCGGCACAGGATTCGGTTCAATGAACAAATCCTTAAAAAGCGGAAACAGCTTATAATGCAGGTTGAAGGCTAACTTCGCATCGCCGCATTCATAAGCTCGGACGAGCGCGCAAACTTCAGCCGGAAACAGATTTGAAGCGACACTGACAACGCCAACTGCTCCGACCGACATGAACGGCAGCGTTAATGAA
>Ga0307312_10000350_pt1 | contig 20865 bp, 15 predicted proteins | sample ER_DNA_202_FD_194489 | JGI IMG/M metagenome (GOLD analysis project Ga0307312, IMG submission 194489) | Bulk soil microbial communities from the East River watershed near Crested Butte, Colorado, United States - ER_DNA_202 | ecosystem: Environmental > Terrestrial > Soil > Floodplain | place... | reverse complement strand
ATTTTTTGATACTACGACGGCCTCGGTTAGCCAGTTGTGGCTAGCCCGAGGCCGTTTCAAAAAATCAGTTGCACCTCACCGTCTCTGCCATGTGCACGAGCCGCACCGAGCCCGAAGGTGTGCTTTCTCTGTGCCCTCTGTGTCTCTGTGGTGAATGCAGTTACATGGACGCAGTTCGCAGTTTCATCGGTACGCCCGTAGGCAGCACTATCGCGTCACCCTCAGCATAGCTCCGTAGATCACTTTTGTACCGAAGAGCAACGACTCGAGCGGAATGCGCTCGTCGTTGCCATGCATGCGGTCTTCGTCATCCTGATTCATCGGGAATGGAAGAATGCCGTACGCCTGCATGCCCATCTGCCGGAGCCGCGCGCTGTCCGTCGCGCCGGTACTCAGATACGGCACCACGACCATCTGCGGACTCACAGCCTTCGTCGCGTCAGCGATCGCCGCGAAGAGCGGCGACGAGAAGTCGGACGCCGGCGCATCGAGGCCGCGCTCCACGACCCGGAAGCTGACGAGTGAATCGTTCACCGCCTTCTTGAGCCGCCGGACAACGCTGTCCAGCGAGAGGCCGGGCAGCGTGCGGATGTTCAACGTTGCCACTGCCTCCGCCGGGATCACGTTCGAGCGTATGCCGCCCTTCACGATCGTTGCCGAGATGCCGTTGCGAAGCACTGCGTCGAAGACGGGCGTGTTGGCGAGAACGCGAGCGCCACGTTCCTGGCGAGCTGGCGACTTCGAGGCCACGTCGGCCATGGCCTGGGCTTCGCTCCGCGTTGGCCAGACGCGTGACAGCTGGAGGAAGAACTCGCGCGTCGTCGGCTTCACCTGCAGCGGCTCGCGATGATTGCCGATCGCGGCAAGCGCGCGACCGAGTCGCAGGATCGCGTTTCCTTTCAGCGGGACCGACGCATGGCCACCCGTGCCGGCCGCCACGACCTCGACGATGTGCGAGACCTTTTCCGTGTTCTGCACGGCCATATACAGCGGCTTGCCACGGACGATTCGCGTGCGCCCGCCTTCGTTGACCGCAAATTCGGCCTTCACCAGCTCGGGATGATTCTGGATCAGCCACCCCATTCCCCAATCGCCGCCGGCCTCCTCATCGGAGTTCGCGACGAAGATGACGTCGCGCGTCAATGAGCCGCCCTTGTCGATGACGTTCCGCTTGAGAAGCAGCATCGTCTCGAGATTCGCCGACAACATGCCCTTGTCGTCGATCGAGCCCCGCCCGTAGAGGTAGCCGTCCTTGATCGTCGCCGCGAAGGGATCGACGGACCATTTGTCCCGCTCGACACCCACGACGTCCATGTGCGCCATCAGAATCACAGGCTGTTTGGCGCCATTTCCCTTCAGGCGCGCCACGAGAGCAGCTCGGCCTGGCGCAGGCTCGAAGAGGTGCGTCTCGATTCCTTCCGCCTTGAGCGTGCTGTCCAAGTAGCGGCCGACGGCGATCTCGTTGCCTGGTGGATTGACCGTGTTCATCCGGATCATCGCCTGCAGATGCGCGATCGTCTCCTGATGCGCCGTGGACCAATCCGGCTCCTGCGACTTCACGTGGAGAGGTGTGAGGACAGCGGACATGACGACGAGAAGGAGTTGACGCATCAGCGTGTGAACGCTCGGGAAGTCGAGGAAACCTGCGACGGTCGTGCCGCGAGAACGACAGGCGGTAGGCGGTAGGCGGTAGAACTGCAAGCAGTCTGGCGATCAGGACTGAAGCATGCGCTCGACGGACCGGATGAGCGGCTCGAACGAGAGCTCTCGTCCCGCGACACGGAACGCGAGTTCTCCAGCCAACTCGCGCTGCCCTTCGGCGAGCAGATTGTCGGATACCCATGGCCCGGCGCGCGGGTTGCGCCACCAGTCGTCATCGAATCGTTCGACGAGCGTCTCGGCGAGTATGGACTGGAGCTGCCAAGCCTGGAGGTAGCGTGCCGCATAGAAACGCGGATCGACGTCGATGAACGCATCGGCGCTCGAATAGCGAAAGCCCGTCGCCGAGGTCAGGCGGTCGGCATACGCTGCCGGCAGATCGTCCCACGAGACGTTACCGCCGTGCAGATCGAGCTCGTACATCAGCTTCGCGGCGTATCGGCGTAGAAAGCGAAGCTCTTCGAAACCGGCCGCGCGAAGGAAGCGTCCGAGATTCTCGCCCGCCATGCCCGTGTAGCGACGCAGCCAGCCGGCGTCCTGAAGCCGGTGATCGAAGAGCATAGCGTAGCCTTCGGTGATCGAGTTGTCCCCGAGCCAGCGGAACTCGAACGGCAGATCCGTCCGCATGTTGGCGAAGTGCAGCGCGTGTCCCACCTCGTGGAGCAGCGTCATCCAGTCGGTCACGCCGCCGTGCGGGCGCATGACGAGATGGACCTCACTCGGCACGCGGACCGGCGCGCAGAACGCGCGCGATCGCTTCCCGTCGCGCTCGGCCGTGTCGTAGCGCACGCGCCCAGACGCTTCCGGATCGAGCCCCATCTCGCCGAGCTGCTGGCGCACGGTACTCTCCATCGCGCCAGCCGGGAAGAAGCGGTCGAAGTGCGGCGCCCGCGCGAGTGCAAGCGAGTCGGAGCGAGTCGCGTCCGACGGGGCGATGCCGAGATCGCGCTTCAGACGGTCACGCAGCGCATCGTCCCACATCGCCTGCGTCTCTCGAAGAAACTGTTCGCAGCGGGCGCCGAGCGCGCGGAGCCGAACGCCGCCGAGCACGTCGATGGCGTCGACGTAGGACGGAGCGACCGCGAGAGCATCCACGACATCGTGCTCGCGTTGAAAGCGTTCCTTCCGCAGTGGTGCAAGCTCGCGCTCGACGAGCGTCGCTCGCGCGGCGTCGATCGCCAGGCGCTCGTCGCGATCGGTGGAGTTCGCGATCTCGATCGCCGCCCGCTGGTACGGAATCTGGCGGCCGTCAGGCAGACTGACGATGGCGTCGTGCTCCCATGCGATTTCCCGCTCGTCGAGCGACGCGAGCTGCCGCGAGGCGTGGCTCTCCACTTGCCAGTCGAGGAGGGTGCGCGCCGAACGAGCGTTCTCGCTTCCCTCCGCTGCGTCACGGAAAGCGTCGAGCGCGGTCTCGAGCGAGTCTCGCCCACTCACCGCTTTGTGTCTTTCGTAGATCGGACGGAGCTCGATCGCGCTCGTGTGACCCGCACCGGCTTGCCAATGCGCGCGCGCGAGATCCTCCATGAACGGCTCCCCCAGTCGACGTAGCCGGTCCAGCGCCGCGTCGCTCAAAGGGCGAGCTTCTCGCTCAGATAGGTGGTCAGGCGGTCGGCGGGAATGCGCTCCTGCACCAGGGTGTCGCGATCGCGCACCGTGACAGTGCCGTCCTTGATCGAGTCGCCGTCGACGGTGATGCAGAACGGCGTCCCGACTTCGTCCTGTCGCCGATAGCGCTTGCCGATGCTGCCTGTCTCGTCGTAGTCGACGGGGAATCCCTTGCGCAGCTCACCGGCGATCTTCGTCGCCATCTCCGGCTGGCCGTCCTTTTTCGTGAGCGGAAAGATCGCGGCCTTGATCGGCGCGATCGCGTGATGGAGGCCAAGCACGACACGCCCTTCGGTCTCTCCCTCGACCGATTCCTCACGGTAGCCGTTGACGAGCGCGGCGAGTGTCGTGCGATCGGCGCCAACCGACGTCTCGATCACGTACGGTAGATAGCGCTCGTTCTTCGGCTGGTCGAAGTACTGGAGGTTCTTGCCGCTGTACTGCTGGTGCTGGCTGAGGTCGAAATCGCCGCGGTTGTGGACGCCCTCGATCTCCTGGAAGCCTAACGATCCGCCGAAGTCGAACGTTACGTCGAAGGCCGCGCGCGCGTAGTGCGCGAGCTCTTCCTTCGTGTGCTGGTGATACTCGAGTCGGTCCTTGGCGAGGCCTAGCCCCAAGTGCCACTCCATGCGCTGTGCCTTCCAGTACTCGAACCACTCCATGTCCGAGCCCGGCTTGACGAAGAACTGCATCTCCATCTGCTCGAACTCGCGCGTCCGGAAGATGAAGTTGCCGGGCGTGATCTCGTTGCGAAACGCCTTTCCGATCTGCGCGATGCCGAATGGCACCTTCTGCCGTGAGCTCTGCTGCACGTTCAGGAAGTTGACGTAGATCCCCTGCGCCGTTTCCGGGCGCAGGTAGACGATCGACGCGCTCTCCTCGACCGGCCCCATGAACGTCTTGAACATGAGGTTGAAGAGGCGAGGCTCGCTCAGCGTGCCGCGGTTGCCGCAGGCGGGGCAGACCACATCGGGCGTGCCAGGCGTGCCCTTGATCTTCGGGTCGTCGGCGCGAAAGCGCTTCTTGCACTGCTTGCAGTCGACGAGCGGGTCGGTGAAACCGGCGACGTGGCCGCTCGCCTCCCAGACCTTCGGATGCATGAGAATCGCCGCGTCGAGCCCCTCGATGTCGTCGCGCGCGCGGACCATCGCGTTCCACCAGCGATCCTTGATGTTCCGCTTGAGCTCGACGCCTAACGGCCCGTAGTCCCACACCGAGCCCGTACCACCGTAGATCTCGGACGACTGGAAGACGAAGCCGCGGCGCTTGGCGAGCGACACGAGCTTGTCCATCACGTCGGGATAGCGTGAAGCGGGCATTACGGTGAGGTTGGAGTCAGTGGAATATAGGCAGTCAACGCAGCGTCTCCTTGACGCGCGTCACGATGAGCGCTCCGTGGCCCCGACCATTCTCGATGAACGTCTTGTTCGCGTCGAACCCGGACGCGATCACGCCGGCGATGAAGACGCCGGGGATCGAGGTCTCCATCGTCTCGGGATCGTGGGCGGGAACGCCGGTCTTCGGATCGAGCGGAACATCGAGCGCCTCCAGCAAGCCCGTCTCGGGCATGTAGCCGATCATCGTATACACCTTTTGCGCGCCGATGCGTGCCTTGCCAAACGGTCCCTTCACGATCACTGCTTCCGGCTCGATCGCCGCCACGCGTGCCTCCCAGCGCGCGGCGATCGCGCCCTCGGCGATCCGGTTGGTGATGTCGGGCAGGACCCAGGGCTTGATGTTGCGGTCGAAGGTCGGCCCGAAATGGACGAGCGTCACGCGGGCGCCCGCGCGATAGAGTTCGAGCGTTGCCTCGACCGCGGAATTTCCACCGCCGACCACGACGACGTCGCGGTCGAAGTCCACGTGTCCCTCGGTGAACCTGTGCGTGACGTGTGGAAGGTCCTCTCCGGGAACGCCGAGCGGGTTAGGGCGTCCGAAGTAACCAGTGGCGATGACGACGGCATGTGCCGCGGTCCGGCGCGGATGACCGCTCTGCGTGCGCGACGTGACGATGAAGCGCGCGTCACGGGATATCCTGGTGTGCGGGCGTTTGGTGATGGGGCGGGGAGCGTCAGCTGCGATCTTGTTTTTTGGGGGGGGCCCCCCGGCTGCGATCCGTTGCACCGTCTCGACCGGTTCGTATTGACGCACCGCCAGTCGGAAGTGCTGGACGAGCGTCCGATAGTACGCCAGCGCGTCGCGCCGAGTTGGCTTGTCCGTTGCGACGATGAATGGCACATCGCCAATCGACAACCGTTCCGCGGTCGAGAAGAATGTCATGTACGTCGGATAGCCGACGATGCCGCTCACCACGCACGACCGGTCGAAGAGCACCGACGACAACCCGCCGCGCGTCGCCGCGATTCCCACCGCGAGACCGCACGGACCGGCGCCGACGACGGCCACGTCCGTCGCCTCATCCCACTCGGCCGCGCTTGGGCCGGCGCCGAGCGCCGGACCGCGCCCGCGCCGCTCGCTGTCCCCGCCTGCCATCTCGCTACCCGTTCAGCCCGATGATCTGATCGCGCCGCGTGCCGACGCTCACGTAGTCGATCGGCGTCTCGCACAGCTCGACGATGCGATCGAGATACGCCCGCGCTTCAGCAGGCAGCGCGCCCAATGTGCGCGCTTCATTCGTCGCCCGCTTCCAGCCCGTCATCCACTCGTAACGCGGCACCAGCTTCTCGAGTGCCGCGATGTCGCCCGGGAACTCGGTGTGCAGCTCGCCGTCCACTTCGTAGCCGACGCACACGCCGAGGCGATCGAACGTGTCCAGCACGTCGAGCTTCGTGACGGCGAGTCCGGTAAGGCCGTTGATGCGTGCCGCATAGCGCACGACCACGGCGTCGAACCAGCCGCACCGGCGCGGACGACCGGTCGTCGCGCCGAATTCGTTGCCGAGGCGTCGCATACGTTCGGCCGGCGCCTCATCCAGCTCGGTCGGCAGCGGACCATTGCCGACGCGCGTCGTGTACGCCTTCACCACGCCAAGCACGGCGTCGATCGCGGTCGGTGCGACGCCGGCTCCGACGGCCGCGCCACCAGAGGTCGTGTTGCTCGACGTGACGAACGGGTACGTGCCGTGGTCGACGTCGAGCAGCGAGCCCTGTGCACCCTCGAGCAGCACCGCGGCGCCCTGCTTCCGCGCCCGATGGATCATCAGGCTCACGTCCTCGGACAAACCGAGCAGGCGCGGCGCGAGTCCGTCGAGGAGCAACATCGTCTCGTCAACACTCACCGTACGCTTGCTACCCGAGTGCGAGAGCCGCGCGTTCGCATGTTCGACCCCGCGCTCGACGAGTTGGCGGAGTCGAGCAGGATGGCGCAGGTCGAGCACGCGCACGCCTCGGCGCGCGGCCTTGTCCTCGTACGCCGGACCGATCCCGCGTCCAGTCGTGCCGATCTCCTTGCTCGCCGAGCTTTCTCCGTCGAGGAGCTTGTGATACGGGAGGACGAGATGCGCGCGGTCGCTTACATAGAGCCGCCCTTCGACGTCGACACCGTCGTCGACCAGTTCGTCGATCTCCGTCAGCAGCGTGTCGGGATCGAGCACGACACCGTTGCCGATCGCGCAGCGAACACCAGGATGCAGGATGCCGCTCGGAATCTGGTGCAGGACGAAGCTACGCTCGCCGATGTGCACCGTATGCCCCGCGTTTGCTCCGCCCTGGTAGCGGACGACCCAATCCGCTCCCTCGGCGAGCACGTCCACCAGCTTTCCCTTCCCTTCATCGCCCCACTGCGCGCCGACGACGACGACGGTGCGCCTTTCACGATCGAACATGTAGCTCCGGAGTGCGCGCACCGCTGGAATGCAGTGCGCACGCTGGCGTATGGGAGACCTGCGAACAAACGAAACGCCCCGGGCGTTGCTCGGGGCGTTGTTGCAATCTACGGACGCGCGGAACGATGTCAACCGACGCCACGAGGACACAGATGTGGGCATCCTCGAGTTCCGCAAAGCGAACATCCCGGAATTCTCCCGGGATGTTCGCTCATCGGAGCCTGATGCTACCTGGAACCCAGTGTCGCGTCCCTCGCTCCTCGATCGCCTTCGATTTTATCGATTACCGCCGTATTGGTGGAGCCTGGACGGTGCGCGTTGTTGTTACGGGTTGAGCACCTTGTCGACCAGCAGAACGACTGTCGGCGTCTGGTTGCTCGACGTCGCGGCCTTGGAGCCCGGAGTCGCACCCGGAAGAAGCACAGCGGTCAGCACGGAGCCTGCGATCTGCACGCCCGGCTGTGGACCGTACGACGAGCCGGCCGGTGCCGTGGCGCCGCGCTGCGTTGGCATCGCGCGGTAATCGATGGTGCCGCTCCCGGCGGTTGCCACCTGGAACTGATAAAGACTGTCCTTCGCGCCGGCAGGAAGTGCGCCGAGCATGACGTATGGGCTGTATGTCAGATACGGCACGTTGGAAATCGTCGTCGCGAGGGCTGGGTAGACGGTCCGCGGAGGCGGTGGCCGGACGGGTATGGTGTCTGCCCCGACCTTCGAAGGCGGTTTCGTCGTATCGGTTATCGCAAATGCCACGTCAGCGGACGCCCGACCTGGATCGGCATTCAGGGCGCGGACCGCGACGCTGCCGGCCGGCGGCGTGGGTGGCGGCGTCGTCTCCTCGATCACGATAAGGCGGTCAGCGTTGCCGCGAGCCGCTCCAGCGTAGATGAGCGTGTAACGTTTGTCCGCGACGAGTGTGATCGTCGTGTCGATGAGCCGCTTCTGCGTCTCGACCGGATCGGTCGAGTTCACGAAGATGCGCAGTGGGCGGGCGCCCGGCGTAACGCGCGTGAAGAAGCCACTCGAGCCTCGGAAAGGCACGCCGAGCAGCATCGGCAGATTCTCGACTTTGTCCTGGAAGCGGAAATCGACTGTTCCCGTATCGACAACCGCATTGACAAAGCGGATCGTCGCCGCCGGCGCTAACGTGGCCGGATCGGTGATTCCAGTCTTGTCTTTGCAAGCGCCAGCCCCCAGCGCGGCCAGGCCGAACACGAGCATCGTCTTGAATCGCATGTATCGCACTCCGAAAGTTCAAGAAGTTCGCTTGTTTTGGAACGACATGATCGTTAGGCACCTACGCCCAGCTACTGCTGCTCGCCACCGCCGTCCGTCGTTTTGGTGCTCCCCGGGTCAGCGCCGAATCCCTTGATCACGATCGTCGTCGCCAGCGCCATTGCGACAACGGAGATACCGACCGTAAGCCAGGTCCGGCCGCGCGAGAAGCGCCGCTCGGCCACGCCACTGACGAGATCTCGCGGCACGGCGAGCTCTTCCCCAGTCCACATTCCCGCTGATGAATTGCTGATGTAATCCACCGTTGTGACTCGAATGACGTACGCCGAATCCGTCAAGCTGACGAGGCGTCCGGTGACGTGACGCGCACCGGGACCGATTTGCGCTGCCAACTTCGTGCGTCCGCGGTCGGTCAGTCCCAACGTGATATCGCTCAGCGGTGCTGGCGTACCCTCCCACACCGGGACGCTGGTGTAACAGCCCGTCGCGCTGGGCAGCAACAACAGACCCGCGGTCAACGCCCGCAGCTGCCGTGCGCGTGCGCGCCGCCTAAGTAGCGTGTCGCTCATCTCCGTGTCCTCGGCTCGCCTCGCATCGCCGTCACTGCTGCCCTGTACCGAAGCCGTACGTGCTCGGTCCGGCAGCTGCCTGCCCTCCATTACCGCCGAGATCGTAGATCGGTATCTGCCGCGCATCCAGTTCCTGGAAAGGCACTGGCCATGACAGCGGCGTTCCTACGGGCAGGTCGCCCCAGCCGCGGGCATCGAGATACCACGCGCCGTATGTCGTATAGGCGGTCTCCATCCGCTTCTCCCACTTCATCGCCTCGAAGATGTCGCCGCAGGCGGTGCTGGTGTAGTTGGGCCCTACCGGCACACGAGGCACGCACGACGCGCCGCCCGGAACGGGATCCGTTATCGTCGTTATGACGCCTGACAGCGCCGGCAAACCCGCAACTGTACGCGTCTTGTCGATCAGCGTCGCCGCCGCGGCGATGTTCCCGGTTCGGATGTATCCTTCGGCGGCGAGCATGTCGACCTCGGCCACGGTAAAGAACGGGAAGTTGCCGACGCGTCCTGCGTCCGCGAACGCGCGCCACCGGTAATGGTCGTAGTACGACGCGCGCCAACCCGTTGCTGCCTGGTCCTCGCCGGGAGGGCGATTCCGGATATACTGGCCGGCTCGCGGCAGCACACAATCGGGCTTGTTGACGGGATCAGGGCAGTTCGACTGTTGCGCCGTGCGCGTAGCACCCTGTGGAAAGCGAAGGTCCGGCGTCTGAATCAGAAACGGTGTACGCGAATCCCGGGCGGTTGCCAACCAGCTGTCGTAGGCTCCGCTCACATCGGCCATGCCGAAGATCTGGTAGGGCATCTGGTGCCAGTTCGCGTCGCGGAAATGCAGATTCGCCGACAGCCAGTTGTAGTCCCACCCCTGGCTCGGGTTCATGCCCGCCACGAGATCGGCCGTTAGGCCATTCGTCGCGTCGGCGATAACCTCGGCCCAGTTCACGGCTGCACGGTCGGTCGGAGTGCGGGCGACCTGCGCGCGGAATTTGGCCTTGTAGGAGCGGATGACGCGAACGAAGGTCGCCGCCGTGACAGTCGCTCCAGTCGGCCCCGTCAGCCAGTTGACGGGCAGAGTCGACGTGCCGGCCATGCGCGCGTAAACGAGCGCGGAATCGAGCTCGCCAAGCGCGTAGGTGTTGACCGCCATATACGATTCGAGGGGCGGAGTCTCCAGTGCGCCGTCGCTGGGTCGCGGGATGCCGGCCGAATCGTACGTCGCCGCGATATAGCCCAGCGCGACGCCGTGCACGAAATGCGCGAACGCCTTCAACCGCTGCCCATCGGCGGCGCTGGACAACGCGAACCCTGGCGCCTTCGCGCGGTTCAATACGTCGGACACGTTGCGCGCGGCAACCGACAGAATATTGAAGGTTTGGAAATTGTCGGTCGCGTAAGCGTTGCCCCGGCTGTTCCCGATCGAACCGCGCGGAATGGCACTCCGCGGACCGAGGCCGTCGTTGGCAAGCGCCGACGCGTTCTCGAACGCCGACGTCAGCATGCCCGTGTTCGGACGCGCGATGTCGCCGAGCGTGCCAAGCATGATCTGCTGGAACTGGCTCCCGCCGAGCGCTTCGACATCGGCCGGCTTCTTGAGCACGCGGGCTCGATCCGGGTTGTTCACATTGTCGACCGATACGAGGTCCTTGCACGCGGCAGCAAGTCCACCGACGACCGTAGCAGTCACGAGAAACCGAATGAATCGCATCAGGAATCTCCGTCCCGGGCCGGCGCGGCACTCCACGAGGAATGCCGACCGGGCATCAGGATGAAATAGAGGTTCAGAAACCGGCGGTGACGACGAATGAGATCGTACGGAGCTGCGGGAACGTGAACGCGTCGACGGCGTTGATCAGCCCGGAGCCGGACGCGCTGTTCGTGACGCCCGCACCGACTTCTGGGTCGAAGCCGCGATACTTCGTCCACGTCTTCAGGTTGCGCCCAATGAGACTCAGCGTGATATCGCCCCGGCCGACGTCGCCGACGTGATACGAAGCCGACACTTCACGGAGCTTCATGAAGCCGGAATTTTCGACGAACCGGCTGTTCGGTCCGAGGATGTCGTAGAATCCGCCGATGCCGACGGCGTTATCCGCGGGACCGACGCGGTAGTAGTAGCCGATCGGCTTCGCCGTCTGCAGGCTCTTGCCGGCCTGATCGACGTCGCGGGAGAGGAAATCGAGATACGACCAGTGACGACCGTTGTTGTAGGTTTTCTGGCCGTAGGCGCCGTCGACGAGACCGTACATCGACAGCCGCTTGAACGTCACCGTGTGGGACATCCCGATCCTGTAGTCGGGGAGCGCGTGTCCGAGCGGCCGAAGCGCCGGCGCGCACACGCCCGACGTGCAGGTGTCACGGATCAGCATCGGCATCCCCCATGCGAGCTGCGCTCCCCACGGCGCCGCGGAGCCAGGGAGGATCGCGTTGTACAGGTTGTCGGTGATCCCCATGCCCGGGTTGTTCCCCTGGCCCACCCACACCATGTAGCCTTCGTCGTTCTTCTGGAAGGCGCTTCCCGCTCCGCCGCATTGCGACTGGAAATTCGCCGGCAGTTGCGAGCAGCTCGTCACGAACTCCCGACCATAGAACGTGCCGTAGCGCGCACCTTCCTCGATCCGGAACAGCGCCCCCGTTCCCTGCAGGTCCGTGCCAATGAAGAACGGCAATATGTTCAGCTTCGTGATTACCACGCGATTGGACGAGTACGTGAACCGGCTTGTCCAACTCAAGTCGTTGCCCTGGATGAACGGCAGGGTCAACGAGCCTTCCCACGTCTTGTTCTGCAGCGAGCCAGCGTTCTGCCACTGGGTCGGGAACCCCGTCGACACGGATACCGGGGCCGGCAGGATCTGGTTCTTCGTCGTCGAGTTCGCGAAGGTGACCGTCAGTCCGTACTTGCTCAGTATCTCGAGGTCGCCGCTCAGCTCGACCTCGGTCGAGACTTCGGGCTTGAGACGCGGATTGCCTAACGCTACGGCGTTCAGCGTGCCGCCGGCGCCAATCGTATACTGCTCGTACTGCGCGACGTAGGGCGGCGTGTTCCCGGCCGATCCGACAGACGCCTTGAACGTCAGTCCGCTGATCGCCGGTGCTGGCCACCACGGCTCGCGCGCCATGAGCCACGCCGCCGACGCGCGGCCATACGTCTGGAAGCGGTTGTCCGCGCCGAAGCGCGAGCTGCCATCCTCACGAACCAGGAGATCGACCGTGTAGCGGTCCCAGATGTCGAAGAAGGTGTTGCCGGCAATGCTCACCTGCCGCGTCGAGTTCTTGACCGTCGGAATGCGGATGATGTTCGTCGCATTCGCGCCGACTGGCACGCCACTCACGCGTAGCTGGTTGGCCTCCAGCAGGCGCCGGTCGAAGTCCTGCTCCTCGTACAGTCCCCTGATGTTGAAGCGCGCGTTGACGTCCTTGAGGACCTCGCGATGTGCGGTCAGCTGAGCGCTGGTGTTGATCGCCTGCGTGTTGTCCACGCCGTTCAGAATCCGTCCGTTGTTCGTTGCCGCATCGGTGTTCGTCGTGCGGAAGTTACGGTCCGAGAACTGTTGATAGTTGAGGTTCAACCGGTCGATGCTGAAGTTTGCCTCGCCGTCCAGCCAGTCGAGAGGCGTGTAGCGCAACGTGCCGCCAGCCAGGTAGCGGTAGCGGATGTCCTCGCGCTTGATGTTGGCAAAGCTGTACAGCGGGTTTTCGTTCTGGACGCCTCCCGAGCCGAGGTTCGTCCGAATGTATAACCGGCCGTACTGGTCGTGCTGCGTGATGTCGACGATCGCAGGCGTGCGCGTTAGGCGGAAGAAGCCCGCGCCTCCCTCCTCCTGGTTGCTGCCGTCCTGATTGCTTCGGCTCAGGTAGGAGTTCGCCCCAAACGACCACTGGTCGTTGATCTTGTGGTCGAGGTTCAAGCGGCCGTTGAGGCGGTCGTAGCCCTTGAGGCCCTGAATCGCGCCGTCCTGCTCGGTGTAGCCGACGCTCGTCCGGAACGACGTCTGTCCGAAGCGGCCGGCAAGCGAGATATCGTTGATCGTCACCGGCTTCGGATCGACCAGTTGCTCCACGGCATTGTATGTCTTGCCGGGAAACACACCTGTCACGAACGCGCGGCGGAGGATGTCGCCGGTCGTGACGGCGCCCGGATCGATCGGGAACGACGGCGGCGTTGCGGCAAAGTCGCCTACCGTGTTGTTGACGCGCGCCTGCTCGATGTGATAGTCGATCGTCCGCGTGCAGAGGCTGTTGGTCGCGTACGAGTCGAGGACGCAGAAGCGCGTGCCCGTCTCGTCGAACAGGAACGCGTTGTACCGTGCGATGCCGAAGTCGCTCTCGATGTCGTTCAGACCGAGCTCGGAGCGGACCGTCGTGCTCACGCCGTCGCTACCGCTCTTCCCCTTCTTGGTCGTGATCTGGATGACGCCGGCCGCCGCGCGGGATCCGTACAGCGATGATGCCGCCGCGCCCTTCACGACCTCCACGCTCTCGATGTCCGACGGATTGATGTCAGCGAGGCTCGAGCCGAGGATGACGCCGTCAACGATGTACAGCGGTTCCTGACTGCGCCCATTCGCGTTGATCGACGTGGGGCCGCGGAGGATCACCTGCGGCGCCGTACCTGGACGTCCGCTCGTCGACGCGATGTTCGCGCCGGGGACCTTACCCTGCAGCTGGCTGAGCGGGTTGACCGCCTGCACTGGCATGTCCGCCGAGTCGACACGCGCCACGGTGAACGGCACCTTCGCTCGCTCGGTGCCCGCCGTCACCCCCGTGACGACGACCTCCGACAATCGCGTCGGGTCCACCGCCAGCGTGAAGTCGACGGTCTGCGGACCGGGGTTGAGCGTGATCGTCCGCGTTTGCGGCTGGTATCCGATGAAACGCGCGCGCAGCGTTACCGGCTGCCCTCTTACCCGCGCCGCCGGTACGAGCAGCGTGTAACGACCCTCGTCGTTCACGAGTACGCCGGCATTCAGATCGGTAATCAGTACGGACGCGCCTACCAGCGGCCGGCCGCCCTCCGCCGTTACCTTACCACTGATCACCGTAGCTTCGCCCTGCGCATTCGCTTTGCTGGCGACGGCTGCGGCGGCCACGATGAGTGCTGCCACGATTCGAAACTTTGAGCCCATCGACATCGCGCCCCCTCACTAAGGAGTGGTGGTCAGTTCATCCCTTGAGTCGATTGAAATGCAGAACCCCCCACATGGCGGGGTACGTCACGAGCTAGATGACTGCCGACAACACATTTTCTCGCATGTGTTTCCTCCGGTTGATGGTCGCCTCGACGCCGGGAATGGCTCAACCGCCAGCCGTTTAAGAAACAAACGGTTTGGCGGTTGGCTGTGTAAAATTGTCTCGCGGGAGTGTGTCCCCGCACCTCAGCGGTGGCGTGACTTGAACGCTCACTCAGCAACGGCGCAACGCGCCTTGCTCTAGACTGGGGAACGATCTCGGGGGGAGTCGCGGCTGTGACCTGAGCCGCTTAACGCGACTATAATATGCGCGTCTCCGACCTGTCAAGAAGAGGTAAGGCTTCGGTATTGACTGGGTTCGGGAGCCCCCGACCGGGAGCGTCGTATCAGTGTCGGCCGCGTCGGCGGTCGGCGTCGAAGCGGAATTGCATCTGCACGATCTGGCGTACCCGCTTTCCCTTGGACAAGCCCGGACGGAAGTGCGCCTCCCGCAGCGCTTCCTGCACCGCGCGCGCGAACAAGGGGTGCGATGACGACAGCACCCCAAAGGTTTCCGCCTCGACCATCCCGCTGCTGTCGACGACGAACTCCGCGATGACGATCCCGCTCGTGCCCGACGCGAGCAGCTCGGGCGGGAACCCGACCCTCATCCGGGTCGCACTATCAAGCTGCGCGGACACGTCGACGTCGGCGGCCGTCAACACCGATTGCTGGGCGTGAAGTCGCTCGAGCTCCTCGACAGTGGCGACGATCGGTCGGCGTCGCTCCTCCGTGTCCGAACCGCGCGACCAGAGGAGCAGCGTCCCGCACCGCGCATCGTCGCGCATCCCCTGGTAGCGGAACGGGGCACCGCTCGCCGTCGCGTAGAGCTCGATGCCTTCGATCGTACGCGGCGGAAACGAGTTGATGTCGACCTCGCCGGCCGGCATCGGCATGCCATCGAGCCAGACGAGTGGCGGGCATCCTCGGCCGCGCAGGCGGATTCGCCCACGCACGACGTCCACGCCCGGCGCCTTGCGAAGCACGTCGCTCAGCTGCCTCGGATTGCCCTCGTCGATCATCTCGCGCGTGATGAAGAAGCCGCCTGTGTTCGACTCGAGGCGCTCGAAGTATCCGGCGAGACGACCCGTGTGGCGCTGGCGCTCGGCGCGCACGACTACCGATTCGAGTGTGTTCGCCGCGGCTCCGAGACGGAAGACAGCTATCGCCGGCTGTCCTTCGATGATCGCGACGTGGAGCGTCTCTGGACGAAAACCCAGGCGCCGCGCCTCCAGGAGCAGCGGTCCTAACGGCAGCGGCGTCAGTCGGAACTGCCCGTGCTCGTCCGTTCGCGTGCTCCGCTCCACGGTCAGGCTCCGCACCTCCGCAGCGACGAGCAGCGTGCCCGATGAATCGGAGACCGAGCCGACGACGGAACCATTCCCCGACTGGCCACGCACGCCCGCCGGCCAGGTCGCGAGCAGGGCGCACGCGCAGAGGGCGGCGTGGCCGTTAGGCAGCAGGAGGCACGCTCTCGCGGTCATTTTATCATCGCCGCTCCGAGGATCCAGACGGCCATCACGAAGCCGATGCCGACCTTGAGCGCCGCCGCGGTCACGCGTCCGAGCAGCGCACCGGTCGCAACCTTCGCCGCCGGCCCGGCGCGCACGCCTCCGGCGAGCTCGAACAACAGCGCCCCGGCGAAGGCACCCAGGAATGACCCGATCATCGAGCCGATTATCGGAAGCGGAATTCCGGCGAACGCACCCACGACGCCACCCACCATCGCGCCCCACCCTGCACGCTTCGACCCGCCGTAGCGGCGCGCGTACCTGCCGGCGAGCATGAACTCCAGAATTTCGCCGATGATCGCGAGCACGCCGACGATGACGATGCTCACCCACCCGATCGACTCGTGCGTCATCGCCGCGTAGGCGACGGCGGCGCCCAGCATGACCCACGTCCCGGGTAGCCCGAGCGGGATGAGCAGGATGCAGCAGAAGAGCACGAACCCCAGCACCAGAATACCCATCAGTCGATCTCCCGTGCAGCGGCGGCGAGCAGCCGCGCCATGTCTTCGACGCCCTCCCCGCGAAGCGCGCTCAGATCGTCCGCACCGCGATGGATGCGCGACAGTGTGGCCAGCGTGCCGCGGCTCAGCGTCACCGCGTCCCAACCTGCACTCGCAAGCGCTACGCCGTCGGTGAGCACGCCGGGAATCGTCGGACCGGTGCGCACAACCGTCGCGACCGCGCGTGCGGCGCGCAGCACCGCGGCGCGCGCGCGCCCCGCGCGGCCGTGCACCATGCAGAGCACTGTTCCGCGATCGTCGACGCCGTCCACGTTGAGCGCCACTCCCCGCCCACGTCGAGCGGCGAACGCTCGCGCGCCCGCCATCCCCAATTCCTCGGCGCTCGTCAGCGCGATTCCGATCGCCATCTCGCGTGGCAGCATCGCGGCGGCTCGGAGCACGGTGACGACACCCGAGGCGTCATCGACCGCGCCTGGCGATCGCGTGCCCACTGTGCTCGCGATGACCGGCAGCGATGCCATCACTCCGACCAGTGTGACGACGATCCACGCGCCGGCGCTCGGGTCTACGCCAAACGCGCCCGCTACGCTCAGACTCGCGAGAGCGACGAGCGCGATCGCCGAACCGGCAATTCCCGCGACGCGGCCGAGCATCGGCACCGGCTGCGACTTGCTGTCCAGGTGCGCGACGAGCCACACTCTCGGTGCGCCGCGTATCGCGACGAGGTTCGACGCGCTCGCGCGCAACCACGGCAGGCCGAGCACGCCGCGTCGCGCCATCCAGGTGGCCGCCGCGCCAGCGGCGACCGTCGTCGCGACGAGCATGGCGAGCGCGGCGCCCGGGTGATCTCTCAGCCCGAGGGTGCCGGCGGCGACGGTCGTTAGGCAGGCGACCGCGCCGGCAGCGGGAGTCGCCCACTCACCGGGGAAACGCGAGAAGTCGAACGGCTCGTTGGCAACGGCGAAGCCGAGCGACCGCAGCTCCGCCGCGCAGTAGGAACGCGCCGCCGACTCGGCGTCGCTGCCGGCCGGGCGTGGCGCGCGCGCGATCGCCTCGAGAAGGCGGCGCGTCGCGGCGCCGCCGACATCAGGCAGCGAGGCCCGGCTCCGCGCGCCGCAGCAGCTCGGCGACGCGCGCCTCGTCCGATGGCGACAACGGAAGTAGCGGCGACCGCACCGGACCGCCCTTCATGCCGACCAGGTCCATTGCCGTCTTGATGCCCGCGACGCCAAGTCCGTTGACGATCTGCGCGGCCAGCGGCGTGAGCTGATCCTGAGCCCTGCGCGCCGAGGCCGCGTCACCGCGCGCGCCGCCGACTTGACCCTCATAGACGCGCGCCGCGATCCGTCCCGCGAACAGCGCGACGCCGAGAATGCCTCCTCGTGCTCCGCGCTGGAGCGCTGGCTGGAACGTCGTGCCGCTTCCCGTCAGTACGGTGAACTCGGGCGACTGGGCGAGGTCGATGTACTTGCCGAGCAGCTCGAGATCGCCCGAGCTGTCCTTGATGCCGATCACGTTCTTGTGCTTCGCCAGCTCGGCGACGAGCGGCGGCTCGAGGACGAGATGCGCGTACTTCGGGATGTTGTAGAGGATGACGGGCAGCGGGCTCTGATCGGCGACGCGGCGGAAATGAGCGAGCAGGGCCTCACGCGTCATCGCCGTGAGATAGTAGTGCGGCGAGATGACGAGCACTGCATCTGCCCCGCGGCGCTCCGCTTCGCGCGCGCGGCCGACGACGACGCGCGTCGACTCGCCGCCCACTCCGGCGATCAGCCAGCGATCGCGCGGAACCTCGCCACGCGCCCACGTCACGAGATCGCTGCGCTCTGACTCGTCGAGGAGCGCGGCCTCGCCCGACGAGCCGCAGACGACCACGCCGTGCAGACCCATCGCCAGGTGACTCCGCACGTTCTCGACGAACGCATCGCGGTCGAGCCCTTCATCTTTCCAGAACGTCGTGACCACAGGGCCGAGCACCCCGCCTAACGTACCCGCATCGAGGGATGGGGACATGTCTCGCTGGCTACGGGTTGAGGAAGTCCAGACCGCCGGCGAATACATCCGGTGGCGCGCTCTTCGGCGCGGCGCCCACCGTCGGCGCACCGGGCTTCACCGGCGCGCCCGGCTTCCCTGGCCCGGCCTTGGATGTGCCGCCGAGCGTGCGCATCTGGAGATCGAAGTCGCTCGGGTTCGATGCGGCCGCGTGCGCGACTTCGTACGATACGTCGCCCGACGCGACGAGGTCCTTGAGATGCTGGTCGAACGTCTGCATGCCGTACTGCTCGCGTCCTTGTGCGATGTAGTCCTTGATCTCCGGCATGCGGTCGCCGTCGATGATCAGATCGCGGATCGTCGGCGTGACGATCATTACTTCGCACGCGGCGGCGCGCCCCTGGCCGTCGGCGCGCGGCAGGAGCCGCTGCGAGATCACGGCATGGAGCGATTCCGCGAGCCGGACGCGGACAATCGCCTGCTCGGCGGTGGGAAACATCGCCGTGATTCGCATGATCGTGCTGATCGCGTCCTGCGTGTGGAGCGTGGAGATGAGGAGGTGCCCGGTCTCGGCAGCCTTGATCGCCGTGTCGATCGTTTCGGCGTCGCGCATCTCGCCGATCATCACGACGTCGGGATCCTGCCGCAACGCGGCGCGCAATCCCATCTTGAAGCTCTCCGTGTCGACGCCGATCTCGCGCTGCGTCAGCGACGATTTGATGTCGCGGTGCAGGAACTCGATCGGGTTCTCCAGCGTGACGATGTGGCGGTTCTCGTTGGTGTTGATGTAGTTCACCATCGCCGCCATCGTCGTCGATTTGCCCGAGCCGGTGACGCCCGTGACGAGCACCATGCCGCGCTCCGCCTGCGCGATCTTCGACAGCGCGTTAGGTAGCTTGAGCTGCTCGATCGTCGGCACCTCGAACGGGATGACGCGCATCACGATCGCGAAGCTCGACCGCTGGCGTAGGATGTTGACGCGGAATCGCCCGATCCCGGTCGCGCCCCAGGAGCAGTCGTAGTCCGTGATCTTGTCGATCCGCGCGCGGTCGTCCTCGTTCTGGATCAGCCGGAGGGCAATGGCCCGCGTCTGCTCGGGCGTCAGCGCCTGCTTCGTCAGCGGCACCAGCTCGCCATGGATGCGGGCGCGAAAGACATCGCCGGCCTTGATGTGCAGGTCGGAGGCGCCGCGGTCGACAGCGGCCTTGATGATTTTTTCCATCTTCTCCTAGTATCCCGCGTGCTTGTCGACGACGTTCAACATCGGCTTACCGGCGGCGTAGCGCGTCCAGTTATCCGCGAACAGATCGAGCTGCCGCTCCCAGAAGCGCCGTGGCGACACCGCCGAGACATGCGGCGTCAACAGCACCTGTCGAAGCTGCCAGAGGCGACTCTCCGGCGCCAGTGGCTCACTCGAGAACACGTCGAGCACCGCGCCACGCAGCCGACCAGCAGAGAGCTCGTCGGCCAGCGCGACCTCGTCCAGTAGACTGCCCCGCCCGACGTTGGCGACGATCGCATCGCGCGGTAACATCGCCAGCCGCTCTCGCGTGAGAAGTCGTTCGGTCGCCGGCGTTGCGGGAGTGGCCAACACTACGATATCGGCAGCGGGCAGTTCTTTCTCCAGTGCGTCCGGCCCGACGACCCGTTCGATGCCCGGCGGGGCTCCTAACGCCGGGCGGCGGCGCACTCCCACGCATCGCGCACCGAAGTGCGACAACCCGCTCGCGATCGCCTGGCCCAATCCTCCTGTCCCGATGATCAGCGCCTGGCAGTCGGCAAGTTCACGCACTGTCGAATCGTCGCCCGTAAATGGACGCTTGTCCCACACGCCGGCGCGGTGTTGATCGACGGCGATGTCGAACGACCGCAAAAGGAAGATGACACCGGCGACGACGTGCTGCGCGATCGGTGGCGCGTGGATACCCGCCGAGTTCGTGAGTATCGCGTCGGAGGCGAGCATTTCCGGGAAGAGCGCGGCGCCGACACCGGCGGCGGCGGAATGCACCCAGCGAAGCCGAGGAGCGGCGACGAAGATCGCGCGCGACACGCCGAATCCGAAATACACTTCCGCATCGCGCACCGCGTTCAACGCTTCCGGACTCGGCGCCGTGCCGCCATCGCCGTCGGACACCGTCGGCGAATCGACGAAGCGGACTTCCCAGCCGCCAGGCGCATTAGCGAGCAGTCGCTTGCGGCCTGAGGCGGGGAGCGACCAGTTCCGCGATGTCGCGGCGAGGTCCAGGACAGCGATGCGGTTCGGCGATCTGCTCACGCGTACTCGAGATCTGTGCTCACAAGTCGTTCCGCTGCCGTGTCGATCGATCCGCGTGACGCGATTTTCTTACACGCTGGCGACGCCAGTCACGCGCCGGTCAATCGAACTGCACGCTGAGTACGTCGTTTCGGCGCATCAGCGCTCCCGACACGATGTCGTACTGCCGCGCTGGCCCGACCAGCTTCAGCTCGTACGTGCGGTCGTCGGAGTGCTCGTATACAGACTTGGATAGTACCTGAACGCCGGCCGAATTGAAGATCTGTTCGAGCTCGTCGAACGATGTGCGCGGCAAGACGCGCAACGTCCCGCTGATCACACGTCGCGTCGCGAGAAGACGCTTCTCGGCTTTCCCCAGGCCGTAGAGCACACTCGTCACGATCAGCGCCGCGCCGCATGCCTCGTAGTAGCTCCCGCTGCCGATCGTCAGCCCGATCGCGGCGACGACCCAGATCGTCGCCGCCGTCGTCAGACCAACGACGGTGCCGCGCGCCTGGAGAATTGTTCCGGCGCCCAGAAAGCCGATGCCGGAGATGACCTGGGCG
>Ga0307312_10000349_pt1 | contig 20951 bp, 24 predicted proteins | sample ER_DNA_202_FD_194489 | JGI IMG/M metagenome (GOLD analysis project Ga0307312, IMG submission 194489) | Bulk soil microbial communities from the East River watershed near Crested Butte, Colorado, United States - ER_DNA_202 | ecosystem: Environmental > Terrestrial > Soil > Floodplain | place... | reverse complement strand
CGACGCGCCGCTTTACCCGCGGCAGTTTGCCGAGCGCAATCGACCCGATGGCGGAGGTCCAGGCGCTGGCCGATGCACTGCAACTGCCGCGCACGCCACGCGTCATGGAATGCTTCGATATCTCGAACATTTCCACGACTCATGTCGTAGCGTCGATGGTCTGTTTCCGAAATGGCGTACCGGACAAGGATAATTATCGGCGATATCGAGTGCGTACCGTTGAAGGACAGGATGATTTCGCCAGCATGGCCGAAGTCGTGCGGCGGCGATACTCGCGTGTCTTGCTCTCGATTGCGGAAATCGGAAACCGGAAACCGGAAAGCGCTCCCGCGAACGCCGCGGAATATTCGCAAGAGAATGCATTCGAAATTGCGGAACGCCTGACCAATCCGCAATCCGCAATCCGCAATCCGCAATCGTACGTTCGTCTTCCCGATCTCATCATTGTCGATGGTGGAAAAGGCCAACTCTCCGCGGCATGCCGCGAGCTACAACGACTGAGACTGCATGATCTTCCGATTATCGGACTGGCGAAGGAACATGAAGAGATTTATCGACCTGGTCGGGCGTTACCGCTGCAGCTGCCGCTCGATTCTGGTGCGTTGCGCTTGCTCCAACGCATTCGCGATGAAGCGCATCGCTTCGCCAACGCCTATCACCAGCTACTCATGAAAAAGCGCATCGGCGAAAGCATTCTTGATGATTGCCCAGGTGTGAGTCAGAACCGGAAGAATCTGCTGCTACGGAAGTTTGGTTCCGTGAATCGTCTGCGCAAAGCGACGGTGGACGAAATTGCGTCCACGGAAGGGATTGGTCTCAAGCTGGCTGAGGAAGTGCATCGCTTCTTGCAGCGGCATTGACGCAGCATTGTCTCGAAGCAAGATGTCGATCCTGCAAATGAAAGTGCGCGCATTAATTGTCCTCTTCGCCGTTGTTCCTCTTGTTGACGCGCAAACGCCAGAGACAACTACGACGCCAAGCGCGAGTCCGACGCCGCGTGAAGAAACGGTCATCCCTACGTTCGAAACACAAAAACTAGCACGCACCTATATCCTCGATGTTCCAGCCCCGCGCGGGCAAATTACAGACCGCAACGGCGTGCCGCTCGCACAAAATCGGCTCAGTTACAATCTCGCGATCAATTTTCCCACGCCGCTCGATTTTTCCGACGCGCAGGCGCTCAGCTTCGTCCGGGAAAAGATCGACAAGGCGGGGAAGTTAATCGGCCGCACGCTCAGGATCTCAGACGAAGCGATCCTGCGGCATTATCGCAACCGTGGGATTATGCCCTTGGAGATCGCGCAGAATCTCAGCCAGTCGGAGTACAAAGAGGTCAAAGACAATTTGCAATCCGGAATGATCGTGCAGCCAGTTTATATGCGCACATATCCCAATGGCAGACTAGCCGGACAGATCGTCGGTTACACTGGAAAAACCGGACGCAACCCTGACGGCATCGTTGATAATCACGAAACGCTTTGGCCCGAAACCGAGGGACGCGAGGGACTCGAGCAAACGTTCAACGAAATGCTCGCGGGCAAGCATGGCGAGTACAAACTCACGTTCGACAAAGATGGCCGGAAAACGTCCGAGAAATTGGTTACGCCGCCGGTACCCGGTTACAACGTTGTCACCGCACTTGATCTTCACCTCCAGGAGCTCGCGGAGCAAGCTCTGGAGGCAAAAGCCAAACGCGGCGCAATTGTGGTTGTCGATCCAAACAACGGCGACATTCTCGCGTTGGCGTCGTGGCCAACTTACGACCCGAACCTCTTTATTCCGTCGATCTCGTCGGAAAAGTTTAAATCTTTGCAGGACGATCCAAATATTCCGCTCCTGCCACGCGCATTTCGTTCGTCTTATCCGCCAGGATCGACATTCAAAATCGCGGTAGGTATCGCAGCACTCGAGAGCGGCGCTGTTCATCCCGATGATCGATTCGAATGCGTGCCGGCAATCCAGATTGGCAATGTCACTTTTCACAACTGGAAAAAAGGCGACCGCGGTGCGCTGAATTTTGTTCAGGCGCTCACCGAATCGTGCGATACCTGGTTCTATCAGGCCGGAATCAAAACCGGCGCCGAAGCAATCATTGATTGGGCACTAAAGCTTGGGTTTGGGGCGAAATGCGGCATTCCATTGCGCGGCGAGGCGGAAGGCCGCGTGCCGAACGATGAATACATGAAGGCAACGCACGGGCGCAGATTGCTGAACGGCGACATCGCAAACTTATCGATCGGTCAAGGCGACACGCAGGTGACCCCACTGCAAATGGCGCAAGCCATGGGGATCGTGGCGAACGGCGGCACATTTTATCAAGCGCGTCTCGTCCAACAGGTGCAGACATTCGATAACAAAATTGTTACTGCCTATTCCGTCCGTGCGAAAAGGACACTCGATCTCTCATCCCAGACACTGGACGAATTGCACACGGGAGTGATCGACGTCGTCAATGGGCCGGGTGGCACCGCACATCAAGCAAGCCTCGATAACGTTGAAGTCGCTGGGAAAACCGGCACTGCGCAATGGGGACCGAAGAACAAAGAGCGCACGGCGGCGTGGTTCGCGGGATTTTTACCGGCCGATCAACCACGATTCGCGTTCGCTGCGCTCTACGAGGGCGACGTCGGCAGCAAAGTGCACGGAGGAAGCACTGCTGCACCGATGATCGCGGATATTTTCAAGGAAATTTACAAAGGACAACAGGCGAACGGCACTCGGAAACATCGCGCCCGCGAAGAAACAGAAGTACGCCGGGCTGAGCCGGTGGAAGAAGATGAGTCGGATTAGGTTTGCTGCCTTTGCCCGGCTTGACTCAGGGCCACGCGATATTGCTTCGCTGGGCGATCTCTACTTTCCGGAGACCGCCGAAAAGACCGCGGCGCGCGAAAACCTTAGTATGGCTAAGTGCGAAGTTTGCGAAAACGAATATGACAAGGCGTTCGAACTAACCGTCGCCGGGAAGCGGCACACGTTCGATAGCTTCGAGTGCGCGATCCATGCACTCGCACCGGTTTGCCCCCACTGCCAATGCCGGGTCATTGGCCACGGCGTCGAGCAGGGGGACAAGATCTTCTGTTGCGTCCATTGCGCGCGCAGCGGAGGCAAAACGCAATTGAAAGACCGCGTCTGACCGCCGCGCGCTCGGGACGAAGCTTCAGCCTCAGTTGTGCTTAAATTGGCTCGAAAGTTACTTTCGATGCCAGGCGAGCGTCACGTTTTTGATTCGCTCCTTGCAGCTATCCTTGACCAACGTGAACGCGAGGGTGTTTCCGCTGGTGCGGCTAAACTTGTAGACACCAGGGCCGTGGCAGCCTTTCGCGGCCTTGCCACCGGTCTCCTGGATTGTGACAGTATCCCCGGCCACTGTAATATTGCCCCAAATGTGGCGTTTAGGATTGACGACCTCGAAGGTGTTGTCGGCCTTGATCGTCCAGACTGCGCCAAGCGAGTTTGTCCACGTCCCGACCAGGGGCCCTTGACCGGCGGGCGCATAGGTAGCGCATGCACTCAACAGGGCAACCAGAACGCCAGTGAAAATGCTTCGGAAAGAAAGTTGTGTTTCCATGCCGTTCATCCTGTCTGGTGACAATTGAAGGTCAAGCTCACATTTATATCGAATTTTTTTGCGTGTTTTACTCCGCTGAAGCCGCGCGTAAATTTGCATCGCAATGCTTGTTTCAGAAGAACAAATTCGCGACGCGCTGAAGTCGGTTAGATACCCCGGTTTTAGCCGTGACATTGTTTCGTTTGGCTTGGTCAAGTCCGTCAACATCGACAATGGCGAAGTCAAAGTGCAGCTCGCACTGGCAACCAACGATCCGAATATTCCGGCTGCGATCAAAAGTGATGCCGAAAAAGTACTGCGGACGATTGACGGAGTCCGAAATGCGAAAGTTTTGATCGACATTCATGCGCCACCCGCTGGCGCCGGGGCTGGCGTGGGTGCGGCACGAATTCCGGGAATCAAGCACGCGATCGCGGTGGCGAGTGGCAAGGGCGGTGTCGGCAAATCGACGGTTGCAGCGAATCTGGCGGTCGCGCTTCAGCAAACCGAAGCGCGCGTCGGTTTGTGTGACTGCGACATCTACGGCCCCAGCATTTCGCTCATGTTCGGCACGCGGGAACGACCGATGGCAACGGAAGAAAACAAAATTGTCCCGATCGAACAATACGGATTGCGCCTGATGTCGATGGGATTTCTGCTCGACGACACCTCTCCGGCGATTTTGCGCGGGCCGATGGTTACGCGCTACACCCGGCAGTTTCTGCGACAGGTCGAATGGGGTGAGCTCGATTATCTGGTTCTCGACCTTCCGCCTGGCACCGGCGACATCCAGCTCACGATTGTCCAGACAGTTGCCCTTTCGGGAGCGATCATCGTGACGACGCCGCAGGAAGTTGCGCTAATTGATGCTCGCAAAGCCGCAACGATGTTCGACAAGGTCAACGTCCCGGTGCTCGGCCTTATTGAGAACATGAGTTACTTCGTCTCTCCATCCGACGGCAAACGCTACGACATTTTCGGAAGCGGCGGCGGCGAACGCGAAGCGAAACGGCTGCGCGTCCCGTTGCTCGGTCAAATCCGGATCGATATCGCGACGCGCGAGGCAAGCGATCGCGGCATGCCGATAGTAGGCGAAGATCGACAATCGCCTATCACAGCCGAGTTCAAGAAAATCGCCGAAAATCTTCGTAAGACTTTGCCTTAACGAGACATCCGATGACGTGAGCGCAAACGAGATTAAATAAATCGCAGCGTTGCCCCGTCGAATTCCAGTGCTTCGATTGTATTGACTGGTCCCGAATTTTATGAAAGAAAATCGCGAGATGCCATCTTCCGAAAAAGATCGATCTCAATTCGTTAGAAATTCTGTTCTCTACAAGGAATTCCTCGCCGAGCGCGCAGAAATCTTGAAGCACAAGTGGATCGAGAGCGAGAAAGCCGGCAAAGACATCGGTTTCGAAAAGGCGCTGCTCGACTGGATCGTGAAACATCGCTCCAATTGGCGCGAAAAACGGATGCGCGAAGCCAAAGCTGAGGTAAAATGACCGGCTGATCCATAATCGTGTCCTTTAAAGCGATCCTGCGAGGTCGCCAAGGAAACGCATGAAACAACGAAAAGAGAATTCATCTGCCGCCGTCCCGATCATGGACGCGGAGGCAATTCGCCGCGCGCTACAGCGGATCGCGCACGAAATCATCGAGGGCAACCCGCAGCTGGCCAAGGTCGTGCTGGCGGGAATTCCCTCACGCGGAGTGGAGATCGCACAACGCATCGCCGCTTTTATCCACGGGATCGAAAACATCGATATCGAGACCGGCGTCGTCGACGTAGCGATGCACCGCGACGACGTCGGAAAGCGCTCGGAATTGCCGGTCGTGCGCGCGTCGAAACTCCCCCTGCCGCTGGAGGAACGAACAGTCATCATTGTCGATGACGTTCTCTACACCGGGCGCACAGCTCGCGCGGCCATGGACGCGATCAATTCATTTGGACGGCCGGCTCGGATCCAACTCGCCGCGCTGGTCGATCGCGGCCATCGCGAACTCCCGATTCGCGCGGATTACATCGGAAAAAATCTACCGACATCGGACGCCGAGAAGGTGCGGGTGCGAATTGGCAGCGCCAATGAACCCGACGGCGTCTGGATCGAGAGAACATGAAACAGCGTTGGAACCGCAAAGATCTGCTCGGGCTGCGCGAACTGTCGGCCGAGGAAATCACTTTCATTCTCGAGACCGCCGATGCGTTCAAAGAAGTCGGTACGCGCGAGATCAAGAAGGTTCCGGCGTTGCGCGGGAAAACGCTGGTAAATTTTTTCGTCGAACCGAGCACAAGAACCCGCACCTCGTTTGAGCTGGCCGCGGTTCGGTTGAGTGCGGACGTAATCAACATCTCGGCGAGCGCTTCCAGTCTAGCTAAAGGCGAAACGCTCAAGGACACCGCGCGCAATCTCGAGGCGTTGCACGCCGATATTCTTGTGTTGCGTCACAGCTCCGCGGGCGCTCCGCAGTTTCTCGCCCAACGGCTCAAGGCGAGCGTGATCAATGCCGGTGATGGAGCGCACGAACATCCAACGCAAGCGCTCCTCGATCTTTACACGATCCGCGAGAAAAGAGGGAAGATTGCCGGACTGCATGTCGCCATTATCGGCGATATTCTATTTAGCCGCGTCGCGCGCTCGAACATTTTCGGTCTGGTCAAGCTCGGCGCGCGCGTCACGCTGGTCGGGCCGAGCACGCTGGTGCCGCGCGAGTTTGAGAACCTGGGCGTCCAAATTTCACACAAGATCGACAATGTCCTTCCCAATGCGGATGTCGTGAATCTTCTCCGGATCCAGCACGAACGTCAGCGCAAAGAATATCTTCCTGGAATCGGTGAATACACTCGGTTCTTCGGCCTAACGAAAGAGCGGGCGAGGCTTTTGAAACCGGATTGTCTGATTATGCATCCCGGCCCGATTAATCGCGGCGTCGAGATTGACAGCGCAGTCGCCGATGGCCTGCAAAGCGTCATTCTCGATCAAGTCACCAACGGCCTCGCCGTGCGCATGGCCGTTCTCTATCTCTGTGGAGGAATTTCAACATGAGCAGTTTGGCGCGCGCGGATCTGAGTAGCGCACGCGTATTGCGTGGTGGCGAAAGCGTCCCACTTTCGCGAACTTTTCTGGGCGCGCCGCTGCCTGCGAATCGAGGCTTGATAAAGAGATTGTTTCGGCGCGACGCCGAAACCAGCACGCGAGACGCGTGCACTACCCAGACATGAACGCGACAATCATTCGCAATGGCCGGGTGATCGATCCGGCGAATAAGCGGGATGAAGTTGCCGATCTTTTGATTGCAGATGGGGAAATTGCGCCGCTCTCTCAACTCTCAACTCTCAACTCTCAACCCGATGAGATTGATGCAAGCAGCCTCATCGTGGCGCCCGGCTTGATCGACATGCACGTGCATCTGCGCGAGCCGGGATTCAGCCACAAGGAAACGATTGAGTCTGGCGCGCGCGCGGCGGCGGCTGGCGGGTTTACAACGATTGTTTGCATGCCGAATACCTCGCCGGTCGCCGATAATTCGAGCACGATCGCGTGGATCAAAAGTCGCGCGGCGACTGCCGCATGTGTGAATGTTCTGCCAGCCGGCGCGATTTCAAAAAACCTCGCGGGCGAAGAGCTCGCGCCGATCGGATCACTCGCGCAGGCAGGCGTCGTCGCGATTACCGACGACGGTCACTGCATTCAAAACCACGAGTTGATGCGACGCGCGGTCGAGTACGCGCGGATGGTGAACGTGCTCGTGCTCGATCATTGCCAGGATTACAATTTGGTCGGCAACGGTGTCGTGAATGAAGGTTATTGGAGCACGCTGCTCGGTTTGCCGGGCTGGCCAGCAGCGGGCGAGGAAGCGATTGTGATGCGCAATATTTTGCTCGCGGAACTTTGCGATCATCACATTCATTGCCAGCACGTCACCACCTCTGGAAGTGCGCGATTGCTTCGCGAAGCGCGGAGGCGGGGCGTCAAGATCAGCGGCGAAGTTTGCCCTCATCACCTCGCGCTGACGGATGAAGCGATCCAAGGTTTCGACACGAACTACAAAATGAATCCACCGCTGCGTGCGCAGGCCGATGTCGATGCATTACTGGAAGGAATCTCCGACGGCACATTGTCAGTGCTGGCGTCCGATCACGCGCCGCATGCGGATTTTGAAAAGGAGGTGGAATTCGATGCCGCGCCGTTTGGCATCATCGGGCTTGAGACTGCGCTCGGTTTATTTCTCGATCTGCTGGTGCACAAACACCGCAAGATCGACATCGTGCGTTTGATCGAGATGTGCACGGTGGAGCCGGCAAAATTATTGAAGCTGGAAGCCGGAACGTTGTCAGTCGGAGCGTCGGCCGATGTGACGTTGCTCAACCCAGATTTGGAATGGACGGTTCAGATCGACAAGTTCGAATCAGGATCGCGCAATTCGCCATTCAACGGTTGGAAACTAAAAGGGCGCGCGGTGCGAACGATTGTTGGTGGGAAAACTGTTTGGCAGTTGTAGCCGCAGTCGTTGACCACGGCCCGGCGTCAGCGATGCCGGCTGCAGAATTACCCGGAATAGCCGCCCGAGATGTAGTTTTCGAGATGGGCGATGGTGGCGCTTTGGCATGAGATGACCCATTTCACCAAGTCGCCGATTGAGATGACGCCGCGCACCTTATCACCCTCGAGAACGGGCAAATGGCGGAAGCGTTTCTCGGTCATAAGGCGCAGGCATTTTTCGACCGGCTCATGCAGATGCGCAACGGTCAAATTGGTTGACATGATCTCGGCGACTTTTGTTTCCCGCGAACGCTTACCGCGCAGCATAACTTTGCGGGTGTAGTCGCGTTCGGAAATCATCCCGACCAACCGGTCACGTTCCATCACGAGCAGTGCGCCAACGTTTTTGTTGTCCATCATTTCGATAGCTTGAAAAACTGTCGCCTCGGGCGAAATCGAAAAAATCTCGCCGCTTTTCTGATTCAGGATCGCATCGATGGTACCGCTAACGTCCATATCCGGAAGACCCGACTACTGAAGCCGGAAGAATCTTAGAATAGGCCAATTCCGCCCTGCGATGCAAAACAATTCTCACGGTCAGGCGTCTATCTCCGCCTGGCAGTTTTGCCAACAGGTGCCACTACAGAAGGGTGAGCAATTTGCCTTCGCGATGTTCGACCTGATCCACCGTGCACTGTTTCGGCGCTTTGTCCGGTCGCCAGCGCAAAATGTTTGTGCCGTGTCGAAATCGTCCGCCGGTGAAATGATCGTAGGCAACTTCGACGACGATTTTTGGATCGACAGGCTCCCATTCGCCAGTGCGATCCGTGCTCCAACGGCTCGGACCTCCCGGTGCGTTGCCGGTGAATCCGGGAGGTTTTTTTAGGGCTTCAAATCTCTTCGTGAGCGCGCGGCGCTCGCTCGTCTTGAAAGCGGATGTGAATCCGACGTGGTCGAGCAATCCGTCCTCGCCGTAAAGTCCAAGCAGCAATGATCCGATTAAGCGTGCCCCACTCGCGTAGCGAAAACCGCCCACGACGCAATCAGCGCTGCGAATATTTTTCACCTTCACCATCGCGCCGCGCTCGCCCGAGGCGTACGGAGGATCCAGCTGCTTTGCGATTACGCCATCGAGAGTTTCTCCGGTCTTCTCGAACCACTTCTTCGCTACGCTCAACTGGATCGTTGCTGGGGAAAGTCGAAGCGCGTTTTCCGATTTCAAATTCGCCCGCGCGAATTCCTCGAGAGCGTTTCGTCGCTTACTTAGAGGCTGTTTCAAATACGATTGTCGATCTTGAGCCAGTAGATCGAAAATGATGAACATCGCCGGATTGGCTTTGGCGAGTTTCTGCACGCGGCTGGCGGCGGGATGTAAACGCAATTGCAGTTCGTTAACGAGAGTCGCCCGCCGATTGGAATGGCGAGCTCGCCATCAAGGACAAAATGTCGGGCCGGCAGCCTGGCCAGGGCATCGACAATATCTGGGAAATAACGCGCGAGCGGCTGACCCGCCTTTGATTGCAAATAAATTTTTTCACCGTCACGAAACGCGATACAGCGAAATCCGTCCCATTTTGGTTCGTATTGCCATTTATCGCTGACGGGAATCTCGTCCGCCGAACGTGCTTCCATCGGCGGAAGCGGCGGCTTGATTATGAAGGCCATCCTTTTGGATATCGCCTTGGGACAAGTTTCGGTGGCCGTTTGCCGTTTAAAACCGCGCCTGCGACCGACATGTAATTGAGTTCTTGTCGATCTTGCGCGCAGCGCAACATCAGACCGCCACGACTCATGTCGCCGCGTCCGACGAAATCGCTCGGAAAGCGCAGGCGCTCCCCAAAATTCGCCAGCAGAACATCGACATACTTTCCTGTAGCAATGCTTCCCAGCAGAACCACATCTGAGCGCGTTGATAATTTTCTTGCGAGACGTCGCGCGTCACGCTCGAGCGGTGCTCGATAACGCAGATCGTTTTCGTGAATATCGACCGTAGCGAATTCGTGCAAGTCATCGAGACTGATGCGCGTCGTTGCGTCGACAAGCCCGCGTGTGGGCGTGATGACAAATACGCCTGAGATTCCTCGAACCGGACGCGCAAATGCATTTGCGTAGGCAATTTTGCCGCGAAAATAGAGACCGCTCAGGAAAGTGAATACCTCCGCGATTGGCACGCCTTGTTTAGCGCGCAATTTTCTCGCGAGATCGAATTGCGCCCGCTCGCTCAGAATCATGCGGGCGCGCGCACCACCAGCATACGCCGGCGATAAGAGGAAAACTCGATTCATGCGGGTGCGTTCCACGGGCTCATTTGCAATTCACCAGTTGCAACGAAATGTGTGCGGATTTGTCCGGGGATGTGCTTAGACGAAATTGGAGATAACGCAAGATTCCAGCCATGCGTCCTCGAATGAGCGGCCTCTCTGGTTCCCATTCTTGCCTTTCGCCCAAAAAGCGAACATAACAGAAAGATGCGTTGGGTTTGGCCATTTAAAGCTCGCGTCGGAGACGAGCGCGATAACGGAAAGAATTGCTCTTCTACGGGCGATGCTCGGCCCGATTTTTTGTGTGTCGGAGCTCAGAAAGGCGGAACGACATGGCTTTATCAACAACTCGACTCGCATCCGGATTTCTGGATGCCTCCTATAAAGGAATTGCATTATTTTAATGAACTGAGCAGGGTTCAACGCGCATTTCCTCCGCGTCGCACAGACGAGCGCGATCTTTGCTTTCTGGAGGGAATAAAAAGGCTGAGTGCCCGACCCTATATGGACTTGGAGAATTACGGGCGGTTGTTCGAACCTAAAGGGTCGCTGCTTTCCGGGGATATTTCGCCAAGCTATTCAATGCTGAGTGATGAGGTCATTCGGCGAGTCGTCCGTTATTTCCCAAACTTAAAGGTGATCTTTCTGGCGCGTGATCCGGTTGAGAGAGCGTGGTCGCACTTGTCCATGGAGGTGCGTTGCCGCCAGATTGAGCCGTTTGACGTGACCGATATCGACGAAGTGAATCGGAATTTGCTCCGCCGAGGGATGCTCTTGCGCTCGTACCCGAGGGCGATCGTCGCGCGATGGAAACGCTATGTCCATCCGGACCTGTTCCGTGCGTATTTCTTTGATGACCTACAAAGAAATCCCACTGAACTGCGGCGCGCCATTCTCGATTTCTTGGGTGCCGACCCGAACAAGCCAAGCGGCCGACTGAGGGCGGATTACAACAGTTGGGCCGGGATGGAAAAGCTTCGGTTTACAGACAAAGTGCGGTCGCATCTGGCTCAGTTCTTTAAGAAGGAGCTGAAGGCCTGCGCAGCGGAACTAGGTGGACCAGCCAGAGAATGGCCAGCACGATATGGCTTTTCACTGCTCTGTTTCTTCGCCGAGCTGGTCGACAATTTTGATCTCCTTCTCTGGTGTGATTGGGTCGCCTGAACGTTGGCGAACGGAAGCTGTTCCACCGGTATTACAAGACAATGACGATCACGCAGCGGGACCGCCGATAACGATTCTTGCGAAACGCTCGTCGCCCAGCAAATGTGCTTTCAACCTCCGGTTAAACGCGCTTCGGCGAGATCGAGATCGCGTTGGATGCGTCGCAATGCCTCGTCATTGATCACGTGTTCGTTTCGCAGACGGATGATCGTCTGTCGTTCAATTCGCAGCGCTTCGTGTTGCAAGCGTTGGTATTGCGGCGTCGCGATCTCGCCGCTGCAATCTTCTGGATTCCCAGCACACAGCTGCAACTGCTCCACGCGCTCGTCGTATTCTACGCGCAAGCGATCGACGACATCGGGCGGGAAGTCGTGGTTTGCAGCCACTTTCCCGATCAATTCGAGGGCTGCCTTATTAGCTTCAAGTCGCGCCGTTCGCTCCTCTTCGTCAGTTATACTGTCACCTTTAATTCCGAGTTTCCGAATCAAGACAGGCAACGTCAGACCCTGAAGGACAAGCGTAGCGAGAATCACGGAGAAAGTGAGAAACAAAATGTAATCGCGCCCAGGGAGCGTGGACCCGTTGCTCAACGCCAGAGGCAGCGCGAACGCCGCTGCGAGCGAAACTACTCCGCGCATGCCGGACCACGCCAGCAGCGCAATGTACCGCCACGGCGGTACCGGATCGCGAGTTCTGAGCTTTCGGCTGAACCAGCGCGGCAGATACGTCGCAGGTATGACCCATGCGATGCGGATCAAAATAACAGCGCCACTAATGATGAGAGCGTTGGCGATCGGACCAATCAACGATTCGCCATGCAACGCGCGCAAGATTCCTGGAAGCTGCAGCCCAATTACGATGAAAACGAATCCATTGAGCAGGAACACGACCATTTCCCAAAATGCGTAGAGTTGTAGCCGGGTTCGCGCGCTAATCATAAGCGGCGAATGCCAGCCGAGGTAAATTCCGGCGGCAACAGTGGCTAGGATGCCTGAAGCATGCAGTCGTTCCGCAGGCAGGTAAGCGGCAAACGGTGTAAGCAAGGAAATTGTGATCTGAACGGGTGGATCATCGAGATGGCGTTGCACCCAGCGCATCGCGAAACCTATGAGCAATCCAAATGCGATGCCGCCGGCCGCCACCCAAACGAATCGAAGCGCCGCGTGACCAAGCGAGAAAGTGCCGGTCATTAACGCGGCAATCGCGAATTGAAGAGCGACCAGCGCGGTCGCGTCGTTCACCAGACTTTCTCCCTCCAGGATTATTTGGATGCGGTGCGGAACGGAAAGCCGGCGGATCACGGATGTTGCCGCAATCGCATCGGGAGGCGAAACAATTGCCCCAAGCGCAAATGCGGCCGCCCAGTGGATAGCCGGTACAATCGCGTGCGCCACCCACGCGATTGTGACCGTTGTAACAAGCACCAATCCAATCGCGAGCAAAAGAATCGGACGCAAGTTTCGCCGAAAATCGCGCCACGAGGTGAAGAGTGCCGCCGGATAAATGAGAGGCGGCAGAAAAAAATAGAACACGATCTCGGGATTGAGTTTCACTTCCGGCAGACGAGGGATGAAGCTCAACGCCAGTCCGGCGAGGACGAGCACGATTGGGTACGGCAGCGCAAGTTTGCGTGCGACCACCACCAATGCCGCCACGGCCGCGAATAGAAGAACGATGATTTCCGCCTGACGCATGAGCGAGCTGCTGCTCTAGCCGGGTTGATCCCAGTCAGTTAACGGTAGGTCAATGAACTGCGGTCGGCCACCGTGGCTACAGGAGCTTGTTTTTGAAGTTTCGCTTTTGCCCGAGCACGATTTGCTTGCAGCTCAGGCAAATGTTTTTCCGACCAGCGACAGAGGGCGTGCAACGGCTCAATCAACGTGCGGCCCAGTCGGGTCAGCGCGTACTCAACTTTCGGCGGAACAACCGGATGAACTGTGCGCTGCACTAGACCGTCGCGCTCTAGGCTGCGCAACGTTTGGGTTAACATCTTTTGCGAAATGCCGCCGATCTCGCGCTGAAGCGCGGCATAACGCTTGGTGCCGTGAGCCAGCACCTGGATAATAAGCGCCGTCCATTTGTCCGCGATGCGGTCGAGCACGAGCCGGGAAGGACACTGCGCATCCATGACTGAGGTGCCGGGAGAAGACTTTGGCATGACTTTTCTTTAAACGGCTACCAACTGAGGCGCAAGAAGAGAGTAGCAATCCAATTGGCTTGTATGGGATGAAAGCGGCTGTAGTTGACGGCGGGTTTAGGTTTGTCGATCTTTTACTAGAACTTATGACGAAAGATTTTGCAGTATCAGAACAAGACGAGCCAACCGCGATGAGCCTGTTGGATAAGTCACAGCCGCAAAATGGCTCCGGGTTCACAAGCAGAAACGACGTTTCTACCGATGATTTGTTACTCGACGAATATTCCCGTTCGGTCGTAAGCGCAGTCGCGCGGGTCGCGCCTGCTGTTGTGAACATCGAGATCGAGCAGCGCGTCAAAAATCGGCCGCGGGATGTTGCCGGAAGCGGATCCGGATTTGTGATCACGCCGGACGGCTTCATTTTGACCAACAGCCATGTCGTCCATCATGTCACCCGGATCGTGGTGAACGTCCCGGATGGCCGCGATTGTCTTGCGCAGCTCATCGGCGACGATCCCGACACTGATCTCGCCGTGATCCGGATCGATGCGCCCCAGCTCGCCCATGTGCGTTTGGCCGATTCCGAAAGCTTGCGCGTCGGGCAAGTGGCGATAGCGATTGGCAATCCGCTCGGTTTTCAAGCGAGCGTGACCGCGGGCGTGATCAGCGCGCTCGGCCGCTCGATGTATTCGCAATCGGGTCGTTTGATCGACAATATCATTCAAACCGATGCCGCGCTGAACCCCGGCAACTCCGGTGGGCCGCTCGTCAATTCAGCCGGCGAAGTGATCGGCGTAAACACGGCAATGATTCGACCGGCGCAAGGCATCTGCTTTGCGATTGCGAGCAACACCGCCAAACTGGTCGCGGGATGGCTGATTCGCGATGGAAGAATTCGGCGTAGTTACATCGGTGTCGCCGGTCAAAATGTGCCGCTGCATCGGCGCGTGATCCGATTCTATAATTTGCCGCTGGAAACCGGGGTGCTGGTGGTGTCGGTGGAAAAAGACAGTCCGGCAAAGAGCGCAGGTCTTCGGGAAGGCGACGTGATTGTTGCCTTCAATGAGCGGCCGATCGGCACAATCCACGAACTACACAAGATGCTGGTGAGTGAGCAAATCGGCGTTCTGGCGAAATTGCTCGTCATTCGGCACACGGAAAAAATGGAGCTATCGATCTTGCCCGCGGAATCACCGCCGCACGCGGCGGGCTAAGGGACATCGCCCGGCGATATTGAGACAGCTATAGTGGCAGGCCTGCTGCCCGCAGTCTGAAATCTCATTCGATCCTGCTGCCTCTACAATGCTACGCGACGTTGCTTGTTTTTCTGGTGGCGCACGCTTTCAATTGCGTGCTCCATGAAAATTCTTGTCATTGGCAGCGGCGGCCGTGAACACGCGCTCGCTTGGAAGTTGAAACAATCGCCGCGTGCGGAGCGCATTTTTTGCGCGCCCGGAAATGCCGGTACCGCTGAAATCGGTGAGAATGTCGCGATTCCCGTAAGCGACTTGGCGGCACTGGTTGGTTTCGCCAGAGAAAATCGTATCGATCTAACGGTGGTCGGGCCGGATGACCCTCTCGCCGCCGGGATTGTCGATCTTTTTGTTACGCAAGGATTGCGCGTTTTCGGACCGAGCAAGACGGCCGCGCGGATCGAGTCATCGAAAATTTCTGCGAAAGAACTGATGCGCAAACAACGAATCCCGACGGCGCAAGCGGGCACGTTCGAACGCAGCGATGATGCGCTCCGATTTTGCGACCAGCTGGGATTTCCGATTGTGATCAAGGCCGATGGGCTCGCGCTTGGCAAAGGCGTCATCATAGCGCCCGATGCCGAATCGGCAAGATCGGCGATTGACGAGATGATGAATCAAGGCCGCTTCGGCGAGGCGGGTCGGCGTGTCGTCGTCGAAGAATTTCTGCGCGGCACGGAATGTTCGCTGCACGCGCTGGTGGATGGGAAAAACTATCGGCTGCTCGAGTCCGCGCGCGATCACAAACGCGCGTTTGACGGCGATGTTGGGCCAAACACGGGTGGGATGGGTGCGTTCAGTCCGGCCAACAATTGGAATAGCAAACTGCAATCACAATTCGAAGAAAAGATCATGCGACCCGTGCTGCATGGTTTGCTCGCAGAAGGAATCACATTTCGTGGTTTGCTTTATCCGGGATTGATGATCACTGATGACGGTGCGCGCGTTCTCGAGTTCAATTGCCGTTTCGGCGATCCCGAGACACAAGCGATTTTACCCCGAATGAAATCCGATTTGTTGCCGTTGCTGGAGGCGACGATCGACGAAAAGATCGGCAATTATTCCATCGAATGGGACCCACGGCCAGCAGTTACAGTGGTGTTCGCCTCAGAGGGTTACCCAAACAAATATGAAACGGGGAAAATCATTTCCGGTCTCGACGAAGCGGCGAAACTAGAAGGCGTGCAAATTTTTCACGCTGGAACCAGGCGGGTGCGCGACGAAATTGTGACTGCGGGCGGTCGGGTACTGGCAGTCACTGCGCTTGGATCAACCGTCGAAGCAGCGCGGGCGCGCGCCTACGATGCCGTCTCGCGCGTTCATTTCGAAAACTGCCATTACCGGCGCGATATTGCTCTTACTGCCGTTACAGATAACATCGAAAAATTACCCTGATGTCCCGATTTTTACTGGCGACTTGGCTGACGTCGATGTTGGCAGCGCGCCTTATTGCCCAATCCTCGACGCCAGCCCCGAGCGTGCCTCAGACTGCATCGAAATCGGCCGCACTGCCGTCACCATCGCCGTCGCCGTCGGCCAAACCAACGACGGAACAGTTGGTCAATTCGTTAAGCTCAGCGGATTTACAGGCAGCCATCACGCTCTTGAAAAGTAACTTCACAAATCCGGATGCGATTACCGATACTGAACTAAACCGCGCGACTATTCAGGGCCTGATGGTTCGGCTGCCACATGGGGTGATGCTTTTGCCGAACCGGGAAAGCGTGTCCATCGAAGCGCCGATCGCATTTTATAGTGAGATTTTGGATGGTCATATCGGTTATTTGCGCCTCGGCTCGCTGAACAGCGCTAATCTTCAAGCGTTGGACAAGAGTCTTAGCCCTTTCGCAGCCAAGAAGGTGAACGCGCTGGTTATCGATCTCCGCGCCAGTCAGGCAACGAATGATTTTGCGATGGCGGCGGAATTTGCGAAGCGATTTTGCCCGAAAGGCAAACCACTTTTCACCCTGCACAAGCCAGCCGCGCGGCAGGACCGCGTGTTTAACTCCGACCGCGATCTGGCGTTTCGTGGTCTGATCATGGTGCTCACCGATGGCGACACAGCCGGTTCGGCCGAAGGGCTCGCGGATGCGCTGCGCTTTTACGACAAAGCCTTGATCATGGGTCAGCCCACAGCCGGTCGCGCTGTGGAATACTCCGATCTGCCATTGCCGAGTGGGAAACTCTTGCGCGTTGCCGTGGCGGAAATTGTTTCGCCGGAAGGCCGTTCATTATTTCCAGACGGAATAAAACCGGACCTGCCAGTCGAAATGTCGATGGTGGACAAGCGGCAGATCTTTCAATTGAGCAGCGAAAAAGGGATGGGCCCATTTGTTTATGAAGCGGGACGCCCGCATATGAATGAGGCCGCCCTTCTGGCCGGAACAAATCCTGAGGTCGAGGCGGCCGAAACCGCGCAGCAACGGCGAGGACGCGCGCCGGAAAAACCGGCGGCGCACGATCCCGTCTTGCAGCGCGCTCTCGACTTGGTCACCTCACTCGAGATTTATCAAAAACGGTAATGTGAGTCCACTCGAGGAACGCATCGGTTACAAGTTCCGCAATTCGCTTTTCCTGGCGGAGGCACTCACTCATCCCAGTCTCGGCCACGAAACGCAGCGGCATCATTTTGATAATCAGCGTTTGGAATTTCTCGGTGACGCCGTTCTCCAGCTTGTCATCACCGAGCATCTGTTTCAGCATTTTGGCGGTGAGGCTGAAGGCCAGCTGACGAAATTGCGTTCCCGGTTGGTCTCGCGCGAGACATTGAAGATTCACGCCGCCGCCTTGGATTTGGGACGTTATCTCCTGATGGGACGCGGCGAAGAAGCCAGTGGCGGACGGGAGCGAACGTCGACATTGACCGACGCCTTCGAAGCGCTCATTGGCGCCCTTTATCTTGACGGCGGCTTAGATACCGCGAGAACATTTATTCTCGCGCAAGCGCGCTCCGATCTCGAGCAGATCGCGGAAGAACCGGTGGACGTCAATCCCAAGGGCGATCTTCAGGAATTGCTGCAAAGTATTTCACCGCGCAGTCCGGCCTATGAGTTGATTACGCAAAGCGGGCCGGAGCACGAAAAGACATTCGTTGTGCAAGCTGTCTGGGAAGGGATCGTTCTGGGACAGGGCAGGGGCCGGAGCAAAAAACAGGCGGAAACCTCAGCCGCTCTCGAGGCGATGAAGTTAAAGCGTTGGAAAACGCTCGGGTAGAGAGGGATCGCCAGGCTCTCCGTTTTCAATCGCGGCGCGCCAGCGGTCAAGCCAACGAAATCAAATCGAGTGATTGAGGGCGTCGAGATTGCTGCCAGAACTCGAGATCCACTGGAAATGCTGCGCAATCGACGCGGTTACAAATTTTTTTGCGCGGCCGATGGCATTTTCCAATGATAAACCGCATGCAAGACCTGCCGTGATTGCGGCTGAATAAGTGCAACCCGTACCGTGCGTCGCGACACCGCGAACAAACGGCGATGAAAACTCGCGAATTTTCTCGCCAGCAAAGAGTAGATCGACTGCATCGCCGCCGGCGAGGTGTCCACCCTTGAGTAAGATCGACACCCGATATTTTTTTTGCAGTTTCTTTCCCGCTTTGCGCATTGCTTTCAGATCGCGAATCGGCTCACCGATCAATTTTTCGGCTTCATCCAGGTTGGGCGTAAGCAACGTCGCGAGCGGAAATAACTCCGATTCGTAAAGCGCGATTGCATCCGGACGAAGAAGGAGATCGCCGCTGGTCGCGACCGTTACCGGATCGATTACGAGCGGAACGCGATTGCCGAACCTGCCTGAAAGATCGACAAGGGCGCGTGCAACCGTTTCGACGATTTCGGCAGAATACAGCAGTCCCGTCTTGGCAGCCGCAATTGGGAAATTTCTGGCGAGGACAGCGATTTGTTCGTGCACGATCTCACCACTGACTGGCTCGATCCGCGAAAGTTTCCCTGGTGTTTCCGCGACAACACAGGTGACAGCCGTCAATCCATAAACACGGAGCGCCGAAAAAGTTTTTAGGTCGGCCTGGATACCGGCGCCAGCGCTGCTGTCCGATCCGGCGATGGTCAGCGCGACGGGCGCTGTAGCGGCGCTCTGTGAGCGCCGGTTTTTTTGTCTCGCCATCGATTTCGGCGGTCACAGACCGCCGCTACAGGAAGCTACGCGCCGTTATCGCCGATGGCTTCGACCGGACATCCTTCCATCGCTTCTTTGCAGAGCGCTTCCTCTTCCGGACTCTCCGGTTGTTTGTAAACGTAGGAATGGCCGCCGTCGTCATTGCGTTTGAAATTGGCGGGTGCGGTTTCGCGGCACAAATCGCAGTCAATGCATTGATCATCGACATAGAATTTTCCCGCTACGTTTTCGGCGTATTTGTTTGCAACGTCGGCCATATTTTTCCGGTAAAAGCGAAGTTGAACGTTAGGAACAAACGCTCTCAGCGCAATTGAATTTGCCCGTTGACGAGCTTTCGCGCAACCACCAGACGTCGTTGGTGCGTTAAATGATTGAAGCGTTGAACCGTTGAATCGGCAGTGCTGTTTTAGACAACTACGGCTTTAGTCGTTTAACGAGTTAACGATGTAACGATTTACTCTTTTTCTGATGAAACAGGGAACCGCCAGAACACTGCGAGCTTTTGCGATTGAATTAGGCATCTATGCGCTCCTGGTCACCAGCTATTTTTTCTTGGTGCTGCATTTGCTGGGAGGGTGGCTCTACGGGCTCGAGGTTCACCACCGATACACTTATGCCGGCGTCGCGATTCTACTCATCATCGGTCAAGCCGTTGTTCTCGAAAGTCTCACCACTTTTTTGATCCGCCTCATTCGCGGCCGCTCGGAATAAGCCATGTTTTTTCCAATTTCCGGGGCGCACATCAGCCCGATCTACCTGGTCATTGTAGGTTTTCTGATCGGGATCCTCGGCGGATTTTTTGGGGTTGGAGGAAGTTTCATCGCAGGTCCCGCGCTGCGCCTCGTCGGCTTGGATTGGAATTTCGCAGTCGGCACCGATCTGGCGCACATCGTCGGAAAATCAGTGGTGGCGGCAAAACGGCACCGCGCACTCGGGAATGTCGATCTTCGCCTCGGATTTGTCATGGCAATTGGAACCATTGCCGGGGCGGAGGCGGGTGCGCAGTTAATTCAGATGTTAAAGCGCGCAGGCAACGTTAACTTCGTGGTGAGTATTGTCTCAATTGTCGTTTATCTGAGCATCTCGGCATTCATGATGTGGGAGAGCCGGAAAACATTGAAATCGCAAAAACGGGGGTCATCGAAGGCAAAAGTAAAAGGCGTGACCGCGAAGGAGGACAAATCGGCCTTCGGACCCGCGACGCGCGCGATCCAGCGGCTGAAGATTTGGCCGATGATTGCTCTTCCCACATCCGGCGTGAAAGCGATTTCTCTCTGGATGATTCTCCTGGTCGCGTTCGTGGGTGGATTATTCGGAGGTTTTCTCGGGGGAGGCGCCGGTTACATCCGGATGCCGTCGATGGTTTATGTGCTCGGAATTCCCACTCACCTGGCGGTTGGCACTGATTTGTTCGAGATCATCATCTCAGCCAGTTACGGCACATTCAGCCACGCGATCAAAGGGAACGTGGACATCTTGATCGCGCTGGTCATGAATACAGGCGCGGCGATCGGGGCGCAGATCGGCGCAATCTCGACGCAATATTTTGCCGGCCCGAAAATTCGACTCGCCTTTGTGCCACTGCCACTGATTGGCGCAGCCATCGTGATTTATACCCTGTTCACCGGACACAAGTTGTAACGCTCGATGAAGATCTTGATTTGCAGTGATGGAACGTCGCCCGCGGAAAGCGCAACCCGGATTGGCGGCCTTTTGACCGGTCCAACTCACGCTAAAACAACGCTCCTTGGAATTGCGGAAAATCCGCAGGACGAACGGCCATTGCGTGATGCGCTCGAGGCGCAGGCGCGGTCGCTTCGCGCGCACGGGGTCGCGCCAGAGATTGTTTTGCGAGAAGGCGAGCCGATTCGCCAAATTCTCATTCAAACATCGAAAACGACCTACGACGTCGTTGTCATTGGCGCGCGGCGAAAGGGGACGACCGGACTCTACTGGCGCTCGGAGAAGACCTAC
>Ga0307312_10000348_pt1 | contig 20952 bp, 26 predicted proteins | sample ER_DNA_202_FD_194489 | JGI IMG/M metagenome (GOLD analysis project Ga0307312, IMG submission 194489) | Bulk soil microbial communities from the East River watershed near Crested Butte, Colorado, United States - ER_DNA_202 | ecosystem: Environmental > Terrestrial > Soil > Floodplain | place... | reverse complement strand
CACACCGAGTACTCGGGCAAGCGCTGGGGCCTCTTCCAGACGTCGGAGTACATCAACCTGATCACCCTCTCCGGGCTGATGGTGACGCTCTTCTTCTCCGGGTGGCACGGGCCGTGGGGCCTCGGCCCGCTCTGGTTCGTGCTGAAGCTCGTCGCGCTGCTCCTCGTGTTCATCTGGGTCCGCACGACCGTGCCTCGCCTGCGCTACGACCAGCTGATGAAGTTCGGCTGGAAGATCCTGCTGCCCGCTGCGACGCTCAACGCCGTGATCACCGCCCTCCTCGTGGTGGCCTTCTAGTGCCGCAGCCCGTCGACACGCTCAAGGGCTTCGGGGTCACCTTCAAGCAGATCTTCAAGAAGCCGATCACGGAGCAGTATCCGGAGTACAAACGGCCGATCTATCCACGCTTCCGCGGCCGGCATCGCCTCTGGACGCATGCGAACGGGCTCGAGAAGTGCGTCGGCTGCTCGCTCTGCGCCGCCGCGTGCCCCGCGGACTGCATTCGCGTCGTCCCGGCCGAGAACACGCCGGACAATCGCGTCTCCGCAGGTGAGCGCTACGCGCGCATCTACGAGATCAACATGAGTCGCTGCATCTTCTGCGGCTACTGCGAGCTCGCGTGCCCGTTCGACGCGATCACGCTCGGCAACGAGTTCGAGCTCTCGGAGTACTCGCGCGACGACCTGATCTACACGAAGGACATGCTCCTCGCCGAGCCGATCAAGCAGGTACCGGTGGCCGACCCCGAGCTGTTCGACACGCCCATCCCCTACTACAAGACGAACTCGTAGTGGCCAACGTTCTCGTCTGGGCGATCTGGGTGGTGGCCGCGTTCGCGTGTCTCGGCACCGGCATCGCCGTGATCTCGTTCACGAACCCCTTCTACTCGTCGCTCTCGCTGATCGGGAACCTCGCCTCGCTGGCGGTGATGTACCTGCTGCTCTCGGCCGAGTTCGTCGCAGCCGCGCAGGTGCTCGTCTACGCCGGGGCGGTGATGGTGATGTTCCTGTTCGTGACCGCCTACCTCGGCGACCGGGCCGATGCGCCCTGGGCGGGCGGGCCGAGCTGGCAGGCGCTGGGCGCGGTTGCGGCCTCGGCGGCGCTGTTCGTCGAGGTGGTCGTGGTCGTCGGCCTGAAGACGAGCGGCCGGCTCTCGCACCAGGCGAAGATCGACTCCTCCTTCGGGCGGCCCTACGAGATCGGCCGGCTGTTCCTGACCGACCACCTGCTCGCCTTCGAGATCACCTCGATCGTGCTGCTGATCGCCGCCGTCGGCGGCGTGATCCTCGGCTCACACTCGCGAGACACGCCGATGGGCGGAGTCCAACAATGAAAGGCCCGGACGTCGTCTGGTACCTCTGCGTCGCAGGGTTCCTTTTCTGCACGGGAGCCCTCGGGGTCCTGATCCGCCGCAGCCCGCTGATCGTGCTGCTCTCGCTGGAGATCATGCTCAACGGCGCGAACCTGGCCCTGATCGCCTTCTCACGCCACTACGGCCAGGGTGACGGTCAGATCTTCGCGCTGACGGTGATGGCCGTCGCGGCCTCCGAGGTCGTCGTCGGGCTCGGGTTGATCGTCGCGATCGCACGTCGGAAGCTCGACCTCGACGTCGACAAGCTCTCCACGCTGCGCGGATGATCGTCGCCGCCTGGATCTGCCTGATCTCGCCGCTGGCAGCGGCTTTCCTGATCACGCTCGCGGGCAACCGGATCACCCGGCGCGGCGCCGGCTACTTGGCGACGCTCTCGGCCGCCGTCTCGTTCGTGGCCGCGATCGTTTCCTTCGCCGGCCTGCTCGGCGACTCGCCCGCGGAGCGCTACCACCCCTCGACGCTCTGGAGCTGGCTGACCGCCGGCCAGCTCGACTTCGGCCTGCGGATCGTGGTCGACCCGTTGTCGGTGTTCATGATGCTCGTCGTCTCCGGCGTCGGGATGCTGATCGTCCTCTACTCGATCGGCTACATGGAGGGCGACGACGAGGAGCGGCGCTACTTCGCCTACATGGCGGTGTTCGTCTTCTCGATGCTGCTGCTCGTCCAGGCCGGAAACCTGCTGATCCTGCTCGTCGGCTGGGGCCTCGTCGGCCTCTCCTCGTACCTGCTGATCGGCTTCTGGCACGACCGGCCGAGCGCCGTCGCGGCTGCCAAGAAGGCGTTCGTGATCAACGCGATCGGGGACGCCACGTTCGCGCTCGCGCTCTTCCTGCTGATCCAGCGCACCGGCTCGCTGAACTTCGAGGTCGTCTTCTCGCAGTCGATCCACGGCAGCTGGGCGATCAACCTGATCGCGCTCGGGCTGCTCGGTGGGGCGGTCGCCAAATCGGCGCAGCTGCCGCTGCACACGTGGCTTCCGGACGCGATGGAGGGCCCGACGCCGGTCAGCGCCCTGATCCACGCGGCGACGATGGTGACCGCGGGCGTCTACCTGATCGTCCGCACCGGCTCGCTCTTCGAACAGGCGCCGAAGGTGCTCGAGCTCTCGGCCGGGCTCGGGGCGATCACGATCGTGATGGCCGGCCTGATCGCGCTCGTGCAGGTCGACATCAAGCGCGTGATCGCCTACTCGACGATGTCGCAGATCGGCTACATGTTCCTCGCCGCCGGGCTGGGCGCGTACCCGAACGCGATGTTCCACCTCATGACGCACGCCTTCTTCAAGGCGCTGCTCTTCATGGCGGCCGGGCTCGTGATCCACGCGCTCGCGGGCGAACAGGACATGCGCAAGATGGGCGGCCTCAACCGGCTGCTCCCGTTCACCTGCGTCTGCTTCGCGATCGGCGCGCTCTCGCTCGCGGGCATACCGCCGTTCTCGGGCTTCTTCTCGAAGGACTCGATCCTCGCGGCCGCGCTCGACCACGGCTGGTACGGCGAGCTGCTCTGGGTCGCCGGCATGGTCGGGACGTTCCTGACCGGCCTCTACGCCTTCCGGATGCTGTTCATCGTCTTCTGGGGCGAGCCGACGCCGTTCGTGCGCGAGCACCTGATGGTCGGGTCACACGCGCACGCGCGTGAGGGACACCTCGAGCACGACGGACACGAACAACACATGCACTCCGGCGAGGGCCCGCTCTCGATGACCTCGACTGTCGCCGCGCTGACGGTGCTGACCGTAATCGGCGGCTTCCTGCAGTTCGCCGGGATCTGGACACCCGTCACGACCTGGCTCGACCCGGTCGCGCGGCCGCTCGTCGAGGCGAGCGGGACGCAGGAGGCGGTCTCGTCCTTCCTCGCGGTCGTGCTCGGGGCGGCGGGGATCGGCGTCGCGTGGTGGATCTACGGCGCTCGCAGCACCACCGCGCCGAGGGTCGCCTGGGCCCAGACGCTGCTCGAGCGCAAGTTCTACTTCGACGAGCTCTACGACGCTGCCTTCTACCGGCCTGCGGTCTTCCTCGCCACCGGTCTCCTGCGCTGGGTCGAGCGGCCGCTCGTGTTCGGGTCGGTCCGCGAGCTCGTGAGGGGCGTCGGCCTCGCCGGGCGCGACACGGGCCGCCTGCAGAGCGGCCTCGTCCGCACCTACGTGCTCGCGATCGCGGCGAGCGTCGCCGTCCTGACAATCGTCTTCGTGGCGGTTCGATGACGACCGCCCTGATCTTCCTGCCGGTCGCCGGCGCGCTGCTCGTGATGCTGCTACCGCTGCGGCCGTTCGCGGTCGGTGCAACGGCGCTGCTCGTGGCGCTGGCGGAGATCGCGCTCTGGATCGACACGGTGGCGCGCTTCGACTTCAACAAGCCGGGCCTGCAGCTCGAGGAGCAGCAGACCTGGTTCAGCGACCTGCACGTCTCCTACCACGTCGGCTTCTACGGCTTCTCGCTCTGGCTCGTGGGCCTGACCACGGTCGTGCTCGCGGCGGCAATCGGCTACGCCTCCTGGGCCGGGCGGGAGCGGCCGCGCGCCTACTACGGCCTGATGCTGCTGCTGACCGGCGCGCTCGTCGGCGTCTTCGTCTCCCAGGACCTGCTGCTCTTCTACGTCTTCTGGGAGGCGATGCTCGTCCCGCTCTACTTCCTCGTCGGCGTCTGGGGCGGCGCCGGCCGGCTGCGGGCGACGCTCCTGTTCGTGATCTACACGATGGCCGGCTCGCTGCTGATGCTGGCCTCGATCATCGTGCTCGGCCTCTCGCAGGGCACGTTCGACCTCGTCGGCTCGGGGACGAACGGGAGCGACTGGATCTTCCTCGGCTTCGTCGCGGCATTCGCCGTCAAGGCGCCGCTCTTCCCATTGCATGCGTGGCTGCCCGACACCTACCGCGAATCGTCGCCCGAGGTGGCGGCCGTTCTGAGCGGCGTGGTCTCGAAGGCGGCCGCGTACGGCTTCCTGCGCATCGCGATCGCGAAGTTCCCGGGGCCGGTCTCGGACTTCCGCACGCCGATCCTCGTGCTCGCCGCCTGCGGGCTGATCTACGGCTCGCTGCTCGCCTTCCGCGCGCCCGACCTGCGCGGCGTGATCGCCTACTCGAGCCTCGCGCAGATGGGCCTGATCACGCTCGGCCTGTTCGCGGTCAACGACCTCGGCCTGAACGGCGCTGTGCTGCAGATGGTCAACCACGGCCTGATCTCGGCCTCGCTCTTCCTGCTCGCCGGCGGGATCGAGCGCCGCGCCGCGACCGGTGAGCTGGCCGCGCTCGGCGGGATGGCACGCGGCCGGCCGGCGCTCGCGACCGTGCTGATGACGACCGGCGTGATCGCGCTCGCCGTGCCCGGCTCAGCGGCCTTCGCGGGCGAGTTCGCGATCCTGGCCGGCGTCTTCCAGACCGGCTGGGGCTACGCGGTCGTCGGCGCCGTGGCGATCGTGCTCGCGGCGATGTACATGCTACGGCTGATCTCGGCGGTCTTGCACCAGTCGCCCGGACGAGCGGTCACGGATGCCGCCCTCGACCTGCGGCCTGCTGAGCTCGGGATCGTGGTTCCGCTGGTCGCGATCCTGCTCGTTCTCTCGGCCTGGCCGGCCGCGATCACGGAACGCTCCTTTGCCGGCTCGCAGGCGGTCTCGACCGTGAGGCAAGCGCTGCCGTGATGCTCGCGACCCTGAACACGCCGCCGATCGACTGGTTCGCGCTCGCGCCGGCGCTCGCGCTGCTCGCGGCGGGCGGGGTCAACCTGATCTGCGCGGTGTTCGTTCCGCGCGGCGACCGGCGCATCGTCACCTCGGTCATCTGCGCGCTCGGCTTCGCGGGAGCGCTCGTCGCGGGCGCGCTGCTCTTCGCCCACAGCGCCGACGGTCACGGGGTGATCGCCGACGCGATCCAGCGCGACCGGCTCGGCGCCCTGACGACGATGATCATCGCCGGCTCCGGCGTGCTCGCCGTCGGCACCTCGTTCGCCGAGCCGATGAGCGACGACCACATCGCCGAGTACTACGCCCTGCTCGCCTGGGCCGGCGCCGGGATGGTCTTCCTCAGCAGCGCGAGCAGCCTGCTCACGCTCTTCCTCGGCCTCGAGTGGTTCTCGATCAGCCTCTACATCCTCTGTGCGATCGACCGGGAGCTCGTCGGTTCGCTGGAGGCCGGGCTCAAGTACCTGATCGTCGGCGGCTTCGGCTCGGCAATGCTGCTCTTCGGCTCCGCGCTCGTCTACGGCGCGACCGGGCGGCTCGAGTTCCACGAGATCGCGCAGGTCGTCCAGCAGCAGGGGCTCAGCCACGACGCTCTGCTCGTGCTCGGCCTCGCGCTCATGATCGGCGGGCTCGGCTTCAAGGCGTCCGCTGCGCCGTTCCACATGTGGACGCCGGACGTCTACGAGGGCGCGCCCACGCCGGTGACGGCGTTCATGTCGGCCGCGACGAAGGCGGTCGCGCTCGTCCTGATGCTGCGCGTGCTCACAACCGCGTTCCCGCAGGAGGCGCACCTCTGGACGATCGCGATCGCAGTGATCGCCTGCACCTCGCTGGCGGTCGGGAACCTGGCGGCGCTCGTGCAGACGAGCGTCAAGCGGATGCTCGCTTACTCCTCGATCTCGCACGCCGGCTTCATGCTGATCGCGATCGCCGCCAACAACGCGCTCGGCGGCCGCGCGCTTCTCTACTACCTGATCCCGTACTGCGCGATGTCGGTCGGCTCGTTCGCGGTCGTCGCAGCGCGCGAGCGCGAGCTGAACAAGCCGGTGACGATCGAGAGCCTGGCCGGCTTCGGCTGGGAGCGGCCGCTGCTCGGCGGAGCGATGACCGTGTTCATGCTCGGCTTCGCGGGCTTCCCGCTGACCGGCGGCTTCGTCGGCAAGTTCTACGTCTTCTCGGCGGCGTACGACCGCGGCTGGACGTGGCTGATAATCGTCGGCGTCGCGGCGACCGCCGTCAGCCTCTACTACTACCTCGGCGTGATCCGCGCGATGTACTTCCGGCCGTCGGAGGAGCTGCAGCTGGCGCCGGTGGCGGGCGGTTCGCCGCCGCGCGAGCTGGTGCTACAGACCGCCGTTACCGCCGCGATCGTGGTCACGGTCGGCTCCTTCTTCGCCGTGCAGCCGCTCATCGACGCCGCGCGCCACGCGACCGAAGCGCTCTTCCTCTAGGCTCCGACCGCGATCACGGGCGATGGGGCTCGCCTTCAACCGCCGCGACGGCTGATGGCTCCTACGGACGAAAGGAGCCTCGCCATGCTGCTCGTCATCGCCGTGGGCCTCGGAGGAGCGGCCGGCGCGCTCGCGCGCTACGGCCTCGACCGCCTGATCGAGCACCACGTCCTCACCGTCTTCCCGTGGAGCACGTTCACGATCAACGTCACCGGCTGCTTCGTCGCAGGGGTGGCGGTCGCCGCACTGGTCGACCGGCACGACCTGCCGACCTGGATCCGCACCGGGGTCGTCGTCGGCTTCCTCGGCGGGTACACGACCTTCTCGACCTTCGCGCAAGAGTCCCACGACTTATTCGTCGGTGGCCACGTCTCGCTGGCGGTCGTGAACGCGAGCACGAGCGTGGTCGTGGGGATCCTCGCCGTCGCCGCCGGCAGCGGCGTCGGGCGAATGCTTTAGCGGCCGCGGAACTCGGCAGCCGCGGCCACCGCGGCCTGCACGCAGAAGACCGCGAGACAGGCGAGCAGCGCCGAGCGGGCCAGCGCCGGCACCGCGCCCTCGGTCACGGCAGGAGCGCGAACGGCGGCGCCGACGACCACGAGGGCGAGCACGATCGTCCAGAGGAGCGCGTGCAGGTGCTCGTTCGCGCCGTCCAGCACGCGGCCGAACGCTTCGAGCGCCGCAACGGCCACGGCCGGCACGGCGAGCAGTAGGGCGTAGAACGCAAGCCCGTGAACCCCTGCCCCGTCCGCCGCCGCTGCCGCGATCACAAGCCCCACAGGTATCGCCCGGCGACCCATGCGCAGGTCACGCGAGCTTCCGCGTCGACTCGCCGGGAGACAAGCGGATCTACGTCGACCCCTGGCTGAGCAACCCAAAATGTCCCGATTCCGAGAAGGAACCGGAGCGGGTGGACGTGATCGCGCTCACGCACGGACACGGCGACCATGTCGGCGAGACGGTTGCGCTGAGCAAACAGTTCAAGCCGCAGGCCGTCGTGGCGAACGTCGAGCTCAAAGCCTGGCTGGAGCGGCAGGGCGCCGAAATGGACGACCTGCCCGGCTCGAACAAGGGCGGCACGGTCGAGGTCGACGGGATCAAGCTGACGCTCGTCAACGCCTTCCACTCGAGCGGCTCGGACGACGGCGACTACCTGGGCGAGGCGGCGGGGATCGTGCTGGAGCTCGAGAACGGCACGAAGCTCTACTTCGCCGGCGACACCTGCGTCTTCGGCGACATGCAGCTGATCGCGCGCCTCTACTCGCCCGACGTGGCGATCCTGCCGATCGGCGGTCACTTCACGATGGACCCGCGTGAGGCCGGGGTCGCGCTCGAGCTGCTCGGGGTCAAGCGCTGCATCCCGTGCCACTACGGCACCTTCCCGCTGTTGAAGGGGACTCCCGACGAGCTGCGCCATGAAGCGCCGGGCGTCGAGGTGCTCGAGCTGCAACCCGGGGAGACGACCACGGTTTGAGAGATCGCTGGTTCGGCGCCACGGGCCGCCGCGTGCCGGAGATTGCGGTGGTGGGCGAGCTCGAGCTCGGCGACGCACTCGTGCTCGACGACGTCGCAGACGAGGCGGTGCTGAAGGAGGCGCACGAGCAGGGCCGAGCGGTCGTCGTTCGCGCCGACTCGGCCGCGAGCGTCAAGGCGGCGCTCGCCCGACCCGAAGTCTCGTCGGTACTCGTCCCGGAGTCGAAGCGCGAGCTGCTCGACCTGGACCTGACGGAGCTGACCTACGGCTAGCGTCGTCGCCACCTATTCGATCGCCGCCTGCGACCTCGACGCGGGGCAGTGGGGCGTGGCGACCCAATCGAAGTTCCTCGGCGTCGGTTCCGTCGTCCCCTGGGCCGAGCCGCAGATCGGGGCGGTCGCGACGCAGGCCTACGCGAACCCCCGCTACGGCCCCGAGGGGCTGCAGCTGCTGCGGGAAGGGTTGAGCGCCGAAGAGGTCGTCGAGCGGCTCACCTCCGCCGACGAGGAGCGCGACCACCGGCAGCTCGGCGTCGTCGACGGCAAGGGTGGCAGCGCCAGCTACACGGGCGCCGAGTGCATGGACTGGGCCGGCGGCCGCACCGGGCCCTGCTACGCGGCGCAGGGGAACATCCTCGTCTCCGCGGAGACGGTGGACGCGATCGCCGAGACGTTCGAGCGCACCGCCGGCGCGCCGCTCGTCGAGCGCCTGCTGGACTGCCTCGACGCGGCGCAGGCTGCCGGCGGCGACCGGCGCGGCCAGCAGTCGGCGGCGCTACTCGTTGTCGAGCGTGACGGCGGCTACGCGGGCCTCTCCGACAGCATCGTCGACCTGCGCGTGGACGAGCACGCGCGCCCGCTCGAGGAGCTGCGACGCATCTACGGCATGCACCAGGCGATCTTCGGCACGACGCCCGAGAGGTTCTGGCTCGAGGTCGACGACGGGCTCGCCGGCGAGCTGCGCGAGCGGCTCGGGCAGCTCGGTTTCGACGGCGAGCTCGACGCAGCCTTCAACGCCTGGGCCGGGAAGGAGAACCTCGAGGAGCGCGTTGACGGGGTCGAGCGGATCGACCCGGTCGTGCTGGAGGAATTGAGGAGGCAGACGTGAGCGGAAGCATCGCGCGGATCGACGACCTGGAGCGCTACCCGATCGAGGGCCAGGACGGACTGACGTGGCGCCCGGTGCGCCGGCACTTCGACATCCAGGCCTTCGGGGTCAACGCCTACACGGCGGAGGCGGCCGGCCAGCGCGTGGTCGAGGAGCACCGCGAGGAGAACGGGCACGAGGAGCTCTACGTCGTCGTGGCGGGCCGCGCGCTCTTCATGCTCGACGGTGAGGAGCACGACGCTCCGGCCGGATCGCTCGTCCATTGCCCGCCGAGCACCTTGCGCAGCGCCGTTGCAGCCGAGCCCGCAACGACCGTCCTCGGGATCGGCGCCAAGCCGGGCGAGGTCTTCAAGCCGTCGGGCTGGGAGTGGACGTTTGCGGGCATGTCGCTGCTGAACCAGGGCCAGGAGGAGGCGGCACGCCGGGAGTTCGAGGCTGGGCTCGAGGCGTACCCGGATGCGTGGCAGGGCTACTACAACCTCGCCTGCGCGGAGGCTCGTCTCGGGAACCGCGACGAGGCGCTGGCCCAGCTGCAGCGCGCGGCGGAGATCGACCAGGCGGTCGTCTCGAAGTACGCGCCGGATGACGAGGACTTCGCCTCGCTCAAGGACGATCCCGACTTCCTAGCGATCACCCGGCAGCCGCTGGCCGGCGGCACGGGCTCGTAGCGTCGGCAGCGGATCAGCTTCGGGGCGCGCGACCAGCAGCACCGCGCCGTAGCCGGGGTCGGCAATCAGCGAATCGACGAGCAGCTGCAGGCCGAGGGCGAGCGCGAACGCCTTGTGCGCGTGCTCGCCGCCGAAGGGAACCAGCTCTTCCTCGCTCGCCTCGCCCGCGAGCACCTCGCCGTAGGTGACGCGACCCATCGAGACGTCGCTGACGAGCGGCTCGCCCTCCCTCGTAGGGATTGCGATCGCGAGCGGGTTCGTGCCGGTGAGCTTCGGCCCGCCTTCGGGATGGCCGAGCCGGGCGGGCGAGGTGGCGGTCAGCGCCGCGACCAGGCCGCCCGCGGCGAGCTTGCGCCCCCAGTAGCCGAGCATCCCGGTCGGGAACGTGCGCTGCGCGACGACGAGACGCGCATGCGGCGGCGGGTCGGCCAGCTGGGCGTCCACGATCGCCGCCAGCGTCAGGTAGCCGAGCGCGCCGTTGCCGTCCCAACGCTCGTAGCCGGGCTCGCTCACGAGCCGGCGTGGACGGGCCGAGGGATCGAGCTCGAAGGGCCGAGTCGCCAACCACTCGACCCGCGAGAAGCCGTGCCCGGTCTTGCCGCGGCGCTCGGCGTCGACGAAGTGGTCGGCGAGCGTGCGGGCGTCGGCCTCCTCGAAGCCAAGCCCTTTCAGCGTCTCCAGCGCTTCGCGTTCGTCCATGTTCACGAAATCCTTACGGGTCGGAACAGCCATCGTGCTCTCGGCACCGTCTAAGTCTCTGGTTTCAGCGGGGGCTCCGCACGACGGAGACCCCGGGGTCCGCTGGAACATTCGGAGGGCGCCTTTCTGGCGCCCTTCGGCTTGCGCGGCTATAACGGCCGCGTGAGAACCGCCGTGGCGCTTGCCGTCGCGCTCGGCGCCGTCACCGTGACGACCGCCGCAGCCGCCCCGAGACCGCACGTCGAGCGCGCGCAGGCCGGCGCGGTCGAGGCGGTCTTCACGTACAGCTACAACGCGGCGGCCTTCCGCTTCATCAAGCAGCGGCTGACGATCACGCGCGACGGCGTGAAGAGCTTCTCGGCGCTGCTGCGCAAGCCGCCGGGCGGCGGCCTCAACGCGCAGCCGTCCGGCTACTTCACGCATCACCGCTCCGTCTCGGTCACCGACGTCGACGGCGACGGCGAGCCCGAGGTCGTGCTCGACCTCTACTGGGGCGGCGCGCACTGTTGCTGGTACAGCCAGCTCTACCACTACATGCCCGCGACCAAGCACTACGCGCCCCTGGTGCACGTCTGGGGCAACTTCGGCTACGTGCTCGCCGACCTCGACCACGATGGGATGCTGGAGCTGGTCACCCGCGACGACCGCTTCTCCTACGCCTTCGCGAGCTTCGCGGACTCGCGCTGGCCGGTCCGAATCCTGCGCTACGACGCCGGCAAGCTGACCGTCGAGACAGCCGCATACCGGAGCGAGATCGGCCGCGACGCGAACGCGCTCTGGCACGAGGCGATGAACCCGAAGCGAAAGGCGAGCAACCAGGGGATCGTCGCCGCCTGGGCCGCCGACGAGTGCATGGTCGGCCACTGGGCGGTCGCGTTCCGCGCCATCGACCGGCTCTCGCGCAGCGGGCGGATCCACGGCGAGCTCTCGCGGGTGAAGTTCGAGCAGAAGCTCCGAGGCTTCCTGCAGCGGACGAGCTACCTCTAACGCGAGCCCCAGTCGGTGTTCTTGAAGGGCGGCGGCAGCCGGTCGCCTTCGGCAAAGCCCTCGCGCTGAGCCTCGTCGTGCTCGCGCAACGCGCGCTCCGCGGCGAGCTCGTCGTCCCGCCGTCGGTGTTCGGCCTGGCTCTCCCGGAACCTCCGCCAGAGGTTCGTCAGCATGAGACGAAGCTTACGACAGGACGGGCAGGGACTTCACGATCCCGACGCCCTGCTCGCGCTTGCTGGCGACGATCGCCTCGGCCACGGCCATGATCGCGCGGCCGGCGTCCGAGTCGGGGTCGCTCTCGACGAGCGGCGTGCCCGCATCGCCTGACTCGCGCAGCCGCGGGTCGAGCGGCACCGTCCCGAGCAACGGCACCCCGAGCTCGTCTGCGAGCCGTCCGCCGCCCCCATGGCCGAACGCGTCGCCGCTCATGTTCTCGATCACGCCGAGCAACCGCATGTTCGTCTTTCGGGCCATCAGTGCCGCGCGTGCCGCGACCTCCTGCGCCAGCGGCTGAGGGGTCGTCACGATCACGGCTTCCGCGCGTGGCAGGAGCTGGCCGAGTGAGATCGAGACGTCGCCGGTCCCCGGCGGCATGTCGACCACGAGCGTGTCGAGCTCGCCCCAGTGCACGTCCGTGAGGAACTGCTCGAGCGCCCGGTGCAGCATCGGGCCGCGCCACATCACCGGCTCGTTCTCGTCGAGGAAGAAGCCGATCGACATCAGCTTCAGCTCGCCGCGCACGGGCGGGACGATCATCCGGTCGACCGCGACCGGCTTCTGGTGGATGCCGAGCAGGTGCGGGATCGAGTGGCCGTAGACGTCGGCGTCGAGAATCCCCGTGCGCTGCCCAAGCTGGTCGAACGCGGCGGCGAGGTTCGCGGAGAGCGTCGACTTGCCGACGCCGCCCTTACCGCTCGCGACCGCGATCACGCGGGTGGTGCGGTCGAGCTGGATCCCCTTGGTGCGCTCGGTCACCGAGCCCCGGAGGCGTGCGGTCAGAGTGCCGCGCTCCTCGGGCGTCATCACGCCGAACTCGAGTGACACGCGCCCGACGCCGTCGACCGGCGCGAGCGCCTGTGCGACCTGCTCCTCGAAGCTCGAGCGCAGCGGGCAGCCGGCGACCGTGAGCGCGATCCCGACGGTCACGTCGCCGCCCTCGATGCGCACGTCGCGCACCATGTCCAGCTCGACCACGTTGCGCTTCAGCTCGGGGTCGATCACCTGCTCGAGGGCTTTCAGGATTTGCTCGCGCTGGGGCTCCATGCCCGGAGCGTAGCCCTAGGGCGTCAGGCCAGCGCGGCGAAGAGACGCTCGCAGACCTCCGGCGTCGCCGCGGCGACGCAGCGGCTGCGTCCTTCGATGTCGAGCGGCGCCGACCCGAACGGCGGCGCCTCGGGCAGGTCGATCGTCAGACCACGCTCGCGCACCAGTAGCTGTGCAGCGGCGATGTCGACCGAGCGCGCGCCCTTCAGCGAGCAGACCGCGTCCACGCGCCCGGCCGCCAGGTGGCAGAGCGACAGCGCGAGCGAGCCCATGATCCGCAGGCGGCACGCGAGCCCAACCATCGACGCAGCCTTTTCGGCCACGCTCGAGGTCAGAGTCGCCTCGAAGGAGAGAATCTCGATCTCCTCCTTCGGAAAGATCGGCCCCAGGTCGGCGCCGTTCAGCAGCGCGCCCTTGCCCTGCTCGGCGACCCACTCTTCGCCGGTACCGAAGTCGTAGACGTAGCCGAAGACGACGTCGTCCATCGTTCCGCCCTCGGCCACGGCGATCGAGACGGAGAAGAACGGGATCCCGCGCTTCGCATTCAAGGAGCCGTCGATCGGATCGACCACGATCCTGATCGGGCCGTCGCCGACGATGCCGACCTCCTCCGAGACGATCGTCGTGCCTTCGATCGACTCGAGCCTTTCGAGGATCACGCGCTCCGCAGCCGCGTCCACCGCAGTCGTCTCGTCGCCACCTTCGCCGTCGCCCACGACCGGCTCGCGCTCGTCACGCGTCGGCAGCTCGACCAGCACGCCGCGCACATCCTCGACCGCGGCGCGGCAGACCTGGAGCCAGTCGGTCACCAAGGCACCGCTTGCGGTGCCGTTTCAGGACGAGCGGGCTTTGCCCGTTCATCCGTCTGAACTGACCGGTCGACCCGATGGAGTTCGCTCACGGCGGCGCCAATGGGAGGAACAAGAGACCGGAGACGAGCTTCGGATAGAAGTACGTGCTCTTCTGCGGCATCGTCTCGCCGCGCTGGGCGACGGCGAACACGTCCTCGATCCGGGTCGGACGCATGAGCACCGCGACCTCGGCCTCGCCGGCGTCGACCGCCCGCACCGCCTCGTCCCAGTCGGCGGTGTAGCTGATGCCCTCGTGCCCTAGCCGGTCGACGAGCCGCACGTCGAGCTCGTTCCCGTCCACGGTCAGCTCAAAGGCACCGTCGCGATAGAGCAGCGCGGCGGCACGGTCGCTCGGGGCCTGCTCTAGCGCGCGCCGGGCCGCGTCGGGATCGCCGAGCCGCTCCTCGGGCGGCAGGCGCTCGGCCGGCTCGCGCTCGAAGACGCGATGGGTCGGGAAGATCATCAAGCCCGGGTCGTCGAGGCTGACGAGCACCGCGAGCACGTCGGTGTCGTCGCCGTAGGCGAGCGCCGTCTCGTAGCGGTGGTGGCCGTCGGCGATCAGCAGCTGGCGGTCGGCGAAGGCCTCTGCGATCCCCTCCGGAGGGAGCCGCCAGAGTCTGGCGCCCTCGACCTCAAGGTCGGGGTCGCGCTCGGGACGTCGAGCGGGCGGCTCGCCCTCGTAGAGGAAAAAGAGCGGCTCGAGCTGGGCCTGCACCTCACGCAGCAACCGTAGGCGTCCTTCCTTCGGCCCGCGGTGCGTCCGCTCGTGCGGGAGGACGACCCGGTTCTCGTACGGCTCCGCCTTCAGGGCGGCGACCAGGCCCTCGCGCGTGCGTGCGACGCCGTCAGGCCCGACGTAGTCCTGCGAGAGCCACCAGTAGCCGGGCTCCTCGTCCTCGACGAGCGTGCTGTCCTCGAGCCAGGCGCGCCAGCTGGCGCCGGCCTCGGCCTCGTCGTCGGGCAGGGTCAAGTGGACGACGTTGTGCTCGTTCCGGGCCGCAAGCTCGTCGCGCTGGGCGGGCGAGATGACGTCGTAAGGTGGGGCGACGAGAGTCTCCAGCGAGCCGGCGCGCTCGCCGTAGCGAACGGCGCGAAACGGCTTCACCTCGGCCACGGGGCCGGAGCGTACCAGCCGCGCTCGGGCCTAGACTCGCGTCGTGAGCGCGATCGCATCACTCGCTGAAGACCGGGTCGTGGAGGGCATCTACGCGGTCGCGAAGAAGGAGCGGAGGCGCACCCGTGGGGGCTCGCCGTACCTCGCGCTGGAGCTCGTCGACCCGAGCGGCCGCATCGAGGCACGCGTCTGGTCGGACGTCGAGCTGCTCGACTCCCGCTTCGGCGAGGGCGACGCCGTCCGCGTCCTGGGGCGGGTCGAGCGCTTCCGCGACCGGCTGCAGCTGGAGGTGCGCTCGCTGGAGGCTGCCGCAGAGGCCGACCCGGCGGAGATGGCGCCGGCGATGCGACGGGACGCGGCGGAGCTGGACGGGTTCCTGGAGTTCCTGGCCGCGGAAATTGCGCATCCGGGCCTGCGTGCGAGCGTTGCGCGGTTCGTCGAGGACTCGTCGATCCGGGCCGCCTTGCGCGGGCTGCCAGCGGCCGAGACGCACCACGCCTACGCGGGCGGGCTGCTCGAGCACACTGTCGGCGTCGCGACACTCTGCCGCGAGGCCGCGCAGCTGCACCCACGGCTGCGGGCCGATCTCGTGCTGGCGGCGGCGTTGCTCCATGACGTCGGCCGCACCGCCGAGCTGGAACGCGGCCCGACCTTCCGCGCGACCGAGGAGGGACGGCTGCTCGGTCACGTGCACCTGGGCCTACGGCTCGTCGAGGAGCGCGCGGCGGCTCTGGAGACCGAGGTGAGGGCCGAACTGCTGCACGCGATCGCGGTTCACCACGAAGCCCGGGGCGCGCGGACGGCCGAGGCGGCCGTCCTTTACCACGCGAACCAGCTGGACGCCGCGGCCGCCACGCGCCCGGTCGAGTAGCGCCGGCCGAAGTCACACTCTCGGCACGATCCGGTCACAGACACGTGCGGAGGCCGCCGATACGCTCACAGCGGGCGGCGGGTGGAACCTCACTCCCCACCCATCGGGTGGGGCTGCGCGCGCGTGAACCTAGAGACCGGCCAGCGTTTCGAGGCGCCGCTGGATGTCGTCGCGCAACGCCCTGACCTCCTCGACCGGGCGGCCGATCGGGTCGGGCAGGTTCCAGTCGACGTACCGCCTTCCCGGCAGCACGGGGCAGGCGTCCTCGCCACAGCCCATCGTCACGACCACGTCCGCCCACTCGACGTCGCCCTGCGCGATGCCGCGCGGCTTGCGGCCGGAGAGATCGATGTCGAGCTCGCGCATCACCTCGACGACCTCCGGGTGCAACTCGCGCTCCGGGTGCGAACCGGCCGAGCGAGCCTCGCCGCCCAGCCGCTCGTAGAGCGCCTGCGCCATCTGCGACCGGCCTGCATTGCCGATGCAAACGAAGTAGGCGCGAGGCATTCCGCTCACGCCGCCGCCCTGCCGACGGGCCCGCCGAGTGCGAACGCAAGCTCTCCGACCGCCTCTGGCACCAGGCGATAGTAGACCCACGTTCCGCGCTTACGGGCGACCTCGACGAGGCCGGCCTCCCGCAGCACCTTCAGGTGGTGCGAGACCGTCGGCTGAGCGAGGCCGAGCGTGCCGATGAAGTCGCAGACGCACACCTCCTCGGCCCCGGCCAAGCGGTTGACGATCGCCACGCGGCTCGGGTCGGCCAGCGCCTTGAACCGCGCCGCGAGCGCCTGCGCGACCTGCTCGCCGAGCGGCGGCGAGCCTGGGCAGCAACACGGCGCCTGAAGAACCTGTAACTTCCTATTCATCGATACATGTCAATATAACAACGAGAGGAGGACGGCATGTACGCATGTGATTGCGACTGCTGTGGCGGCGGCTGCTGCTAGCACTCAGACGTTGAAGCGGACGGTGAGCACGTCGCCGTCCTGCACCTCGTAGGTCTTTCCCTCGAGGCGCTGCAGGCCGCGGCGTGCCACCTCCGCGTAGCTGCCGAGCTCGACGAGGTCGTTCCAGTGCACCACCTCGGCGCGGATAAAGCCGCGGGCGATGTCGGTGTGGATCGAGGCCGCCGCCTCGAGCGCCGTCTGCCCCCGGCGGAGCGTCCAGCCTCGAGCCTCGGTCTCGCCGGCCGTGAAGAACGTGATCAGGCCGAGCGCGTCGAACAGGCGGTGCACCACCTCATCCAGCGCCGACTCGCCCTCCCGGAACTCCGCCGCCTCCTCTTCAGGCAACTCGGCGAGCTCGGCCTCGAGCTTCAGGTCGATCCCGGCCGGGCCGTTCACGACCGGGACGACCGGCTTCGTCGTCAGCGGCGCTAGCTCGGGTGGCAGCTCGCCCTCCCAGTCGCGCAGCGACCGGCCCGCATCGAGCCACTCGAGCACGCGCTCCAGGTCGGCCACCTCCAAGCGGAGCTTCGCGTCGCCGGACTTCGCCTGCTTGCCGACGCGCTCCAGCCGCCGCTCGACGTGGTCGCGATCGGCAACCAGCAGCTCGAGCTCGAGCCGCTCGAAGTCCCCCTCCGGATCGGCATTGCCCGAGAAGCCGTCGGCAACCTCAAGCAAGGCGTCCACCCTGCGCAGGTTCCCGAGCAGCTGCGGCCCCGTGCCCGGGACGTCGGTCACCCGCGCCGCGGCGGGCGTCACCTTCGCGGCGGACACCACGTCCGCAAGCCGGCCGAGGCGCTCGTCGGCGATCGGCGCCATGCCGACGTGCTCCTTGCCGAAGTCCGGCCCGACGCCGGCCCGCGTGAGCACGTTGAAGAGCGTGGTCTTGCCCGCGGCCGGCAGGCCGACGATTCCTGCCTCTAACACGCGCCTAGTCTTGCGGCAGCTGCTTCTGCAGTGACGCGAGAGCGCGATGCTGGAGCGACTTGATCGCGCCCTCCGACTTGTCGAGCACGGTGCCCGCTTCGCCGTTCGAGAAGTTGAACAGGAACTTCAGCATCAGCACCTGCTGCTGTTCGAGCGAGAGATTCTCGATCAGCTCGAGCATGCTCTGGCGGCCGATCGACTGGAGTGCCGCGTCCTCGGCCGACGACTCGGCCGAGCCCTCCGGCTCGGGCACTTCCTCCTCGGGCTGCCAGCGCCGCGAGGCGCGGAAGTGGTCCATCGCCAGGTTGTGCGCGATGCGGAAGAGCCACGCCGAGAACGGCGCCGACTGCCAGCGAAAGCGGCCGATTGCCTCCAGCATCTTCAGGAACGTCTGCGTCGTCAGGTCCTCGGCGTCGTGGCGGTTGCCGACGCTCATGTGCAGGTAGCTGTAGATCCGGTCGAAATGCAGGAGATACAGCGCCTCGAGCGCCTCGCGGTCACCCTGTTGGGCGAGCTCGACCAGGCGGCGCAGGTCATCCGTGTTGGATCGCGCAACGGCGCTCACCTGTAGGCCTTGCCCGTCGCCCTCGTACCGCTAACGCACCTTCAGCCGGAGCTGAAGCCGACGCGGCCTTCGCGCACGAAGCGCTTCACGTAGACGACGCGGCGCAGAACGACCGTGTAGCGCCCGTCCTCGGCGTCGAGCCCCACTGCACCTTCGCGGCCGTCGCCGAGCGCGCGCTCGAGCTCGTCGGCCGCCGAAAGCGAGACGTAGGCGCCCATGATCTGACCACCGTCGAAGGCGATCTCGATGCGGACCCGCTCCTCAGCCAACGCTGACGATCTCCGCGAGCACGCCGTGGACGGCGTCGGGATGGACGAACGCGACCTCGAGCCCGAACAGCCCCTGCCGCGGTGACTCGTCGATCAGCTCGGCGCCCTCGGCGGTCAGCTCGTCGATCGCCGCGCCGACGTCGTCGACCTCGAAGGCGACGTGGTGCATGCCAGGCCCGCGCTTGGCGAGGAACTTGCCCACCGGCGTGTCGTCGCCGAGCGCCGCGAGCAGCTCGACCCGGTCGGCGCCGATCCGTAGCGATGCAGCCTCGACGCCCTGCTCGGTCACCGTCTCGCGATGCTCGAGCTGGGCACCGAAGAGCCGTTCGTAGGTCGAGAGCGCGCTGTCGAGGTCTTCGACGGCGACCCCGAGGTGGTGAATCCCGCGCGGCTCCACGCCGCCGATGCTATCTGGTCACTCTGCGGCGACGGCGCTGAGGTGCCGCCTTGCGGCGCCGCTGTCAGGACGCGCGAGCTCAGCTCGTGCGTCCGTAGGAACGGACCGGTCGATGCGCCGTCAGTCGGCCGCTACGGCTCGAACCGTGCCCATCGTCTCCGACGAGCGCGACTCGGGCTCGACCGCGCCGACCAGCTCGGCCAGCTCTTCCTTGTCGAGCGTTTCTTTCTCCAGGAGCGCCTTCGCGATCCGGTCGAGCACGAGGCGGTGCTTCTGCAGCAGGCGGATCGCCTCCGCATACGCCTCGTCCGTCAGGCGGGCCTGTTCCTGGTCGCGCAGCCGCTTGGTCTCCTCGGAGAGCGCGTAGTTGTCGGCGCGCATCGTGCGCGAGGCGGTTGCGTTCGACATGCCGTACTCGAAGACCATCGCCCGCGCGACCTCGGTCGCCTTCTCGAGATCGTTGGCGGCTCCGTTCGTGACTCGTCCGAAGACGATCTGCTCGGCCGCGCGGCCCGCGAGGTAGACCGTCAGCAGGTCGGCGAACTCCTCCGCCGTGTGCAGGTAACGCTCCTCGCTCGGAAGGTTGAGCGTGTAGCCCAGGGCCTGCCCGCGCGAGACGATCGTCACCTTGTGCACCGGCAGCAGGTCACCCGTCAGGTGCGACATGACCGCGTGACCCGCCTCGTGATAGGCGAGGATGCGGCGCTCCTTCTCGGTCATCACCTTGCGCTGCTGGAGCCCGGCGACGACCCGCTCCATCGCGTCCTCGAAGTCGGACTGGCGAATCGCCGTCTGGCTCGAGCGCCCGGCGATGATCGCCGCCTCGTTGGCAATGTTCTCGAGCTCCGCTCCGGTCAGACCCGCGGTCTGGCGCGCGATCGAGCGCAGGTTGACGCCGGTCGCGAGCGGCTTGCCGCGAACGTGGACGTGCAGGATCTCCTCGCGTCCCGCGAGGTCGGGCGCGGCGACGAGCACCTGGCGGTCGAAGCGGCCGGGGCGCAGGAGCGCGGCGTCGAGGTCCTGGAGGCGGTTCGACGCGCCCATCACGATTACCTGGTCGCGTGACGCGAAGCCGTCGAGCTCGACGAGCAGCTGGTTCAGCGTCTGATCCTGCTCACGCGAGAAGCCTTGGCCGGTGCGCTGCGCGCCGACCGCGTCGAGCTCGTCGATGAAGACGATCGAGGGCGCGTTCTTGCGCGCCTCTTCGAAGAGCTTGCGGATCCGCGCCGCGCCGAGGCCGGCGAACATCTCGACGAAGGCCGAGGCGCTCTGCGCGTAGAACTTCGCGCCCGCCTCGCTGGCGATCGCCTTGGCAAGCAGCGTCTTGCCGGTTCCGGGCGGCCCGTAGAGCAGGATCCCCTTCGGCACGCGCGCGCCGAGGCGACCGAAGCGGTCAGGGTCGGTGAGGAAGTCGATCACCTCGCGCAGCTCGCTCTTCGCCTCCTCGAGGCCGGCGACGTCGTCCCACGAGACTCTCGAGTCGGAGGTGATCGTCTTCGCGGCCGTCACGCGCGGCATCACCTGCAGCGTGCGCCAGAGGATGTAGACCATCAGGACGAGCAGGACCGCGAAGAAGAGTGGCAGCCACGCCGCGATTCCGTCGCGCAAGAAGACCAGCATGTCGCCCATCCCTTCCCTCGTTATCCCTGTGTTTTGGCCCCGAGTCAACCGGTTTGCGCCGCAGAGGCGTCACTAGACTGGAAGCCGTGTTGCCGGTGCCCGCTCACTTCGACCCGGCGACCGTGTCCGAGATCTGGCGCGTTCAGTACGAAGAGCTGGCTCGTGAGGCCGAAGAATGGGCGGAGGAGCACGAGATCCAGCCGGCGGTCGAGGACGACTTTCGGATCTGCCTCGTCGCGGTCGACGTCCAGAACACGTTCTGCATCCCGGCGTTCGAGCTATTCGTCGGCGGCCGCTCCGGCACCGGGGCAGTCGACGACAACCGGCGTCTCTGCAAGTTCATCTACGAGAACCTCGACGCGATCACGAAGATCGTCCCCACGCTCGACACGCATCAGGCGATGCAGGTGTTTCACGCCATCTGGCTCGTGGACGCCGAAGGACGCCATCCGCAGCCGTACACGCTGGTCTCCTCCGACGACGTGGAGTCGGGGCGCTGGCTCGTCGACGAGGTCGTCGCTCGTAGCCTCGGGCTCGATCCCGAGTACGCGCAACGCCATCTCCTGCACTACACGCGGGAGCTCGAGGCTTCGGGAAAGTACAAGCTCACCGTCTGGCCGTACCACGCGATGCTCGGCGGCATCGGGCATGCCCTCGTGCCCGCGGTCGAGGAGGCGATCTTCTTCCACTCGGTC
>Ga0307312_10000347_pt1 | contig 20967 bp, 17 predicted proteins | sample ER_DNA_202_FD_194489 | JGI IMG/M metagenome (GOLD analysis project Ga0307312, IMG submission 194489) | Bulk soil microbial communities from the East River watershed near Crested Butte, Colorado, United States - ER_DNA_202 | ecosystem: Environmental > Terrestrial > Soil > Floodplain | place... | reverse complement strand
GGCCGGGCCGGATGACGCACCAGACACGGCGCCGGATCAGCACGCCCGCCCGCGGCACGTAGCGCCGCTACGCACCGCGAACGACCGCACTGCCCGGCTTGGTCTGGAGCGCCCCCGACGTCGGCCCAATTTCACATCAACCTCTAGCAGCCTGAGTCGAGGCGAACGAGTGCCGCGCAAGCTGCGGCGCTGAGCTGCTCGAGGTACGCGTGCGCGTTCGGCTCGGTGACGAGCGGCGCGCTTGCACGGAGAACCGTCGCAGCCGACTCGAGTGCGGTCGTCCCGTTGACGAACGGGCCCCGCGATTCGAGGATCAGCCACGAGGTGAACGCGCGGAACCGCACGCCCGCGCGGCGTAACGCGCCGGCATCGACCGGTTGGCGCAAGGGAATCGACATGAAGACAGCGGGTGTCGTGTGGGTCCGCGCCGCGATGCGTGCGAGCGCAACCGGCTCGCGCGAGTAGGCCAGGGCTTCCCTTGCGGCGGGTAGCGCCGCGAGGAAGAGGGGTGAGTACGGGTAGAGGACAGTGCCGGGCTCGAGCTGAGTGCGGAGCCAGTCCGCGGGTGCCGTCACCGCGTGTTTCGTTCCGGTCGGAATCGTTCGAGGCTCGGACACGGCGGCCGGTGCAACTGCCGCAGCCACGACGACCGTGGCGAGAACAGCGACGCGGGCCGTCCGCGGAAGCAGCGACCCCAGACGACTCGCGCCGGCCGCAACGAGAGCGATCCAGAACGGAAGCATGAAGATGAGGTGCCGTGGCCCGAGTCGGTCCGTGGTCAGTCCCGCAAGACTTGCGACCGCGAGAGCGAGCGGCGGAACGGTGATGGTGACGGCCGCCAGCGCAGCGATCGCAGGTTTGTGCCGCGCGAGCATCGACAGGCCGACTGCGGCGAGCAGCACGAAGACGGCCAGTGCGACACCGCGGCCGCCCGCTGCGCCTCCGAGCGCACGCAGCGTTGCCCCACCCACGGAGGTGCCGCTGTCGAGGGTCTGGCCGGCTTCGGGCGCGTAGCGGTCTGACAGGCGGACGTCACTGATCAGGAGCGGCACCGCAAGTAGCGCGACGGCAAAAACGGGGGCGGCAGCACGCGGCGAGCGGCCGCGCCAGAGCCAGAGCGCCACGGCCGCCTCGGCGGCGAAGAGGAACGCGCCGAATGGATGCACCGTCAGAGGGAGCAAGGCGGCGACCGCTGCCGCGACTGCAGTACGTCGCGTCGGCTGGTCGAGCGCACGCACGAAGAGGTCGGCTGCGAGCGCGCTCGCGAATGCGAAGAGCGAATACATTCGACCGAACGTCCCGTAGATCAGAAGCAACTGCGACGTGGCGGCGAGACCTACCGCGACGAGCCCCGCACTGCGACCGGCGACGCGACGAGTGAGGTCGTAACAGAGTGGCACCGTCGCGAGTGCGAACAGGACCGAGACCCAGCGCACCGCCTCCGGCGTCGGATCGATCGCAAGCGCCGTGTGGGCGAGGAGAAAGTGGAGCGGGGCGCCGCCGCGGTCGAGCACGACGGTGTGCAGGAGGTCGCCGAGCGGCCGCGAGGAGATCAAGCCCGCGACGGCCTCGTCCTCGTGAAAGGGCTTGCCGCTCACATCGGGCCAGAGGCGTGCAAGCAGGAACGCCGTCGCCCCGGCGATTGCAAGTGCAGGTGCCAGGGAGAGCGTGCGCAGCGCGTGACGTTCGATCGCAGCCGTGCTCATGCTCGGGTAGGACGGTATCTAGACGGAGTCGCGCGCGGGCGCTGCTTCGAGTCTAGCCCTCACCCGTCCGAATGCTTGAGCGTGGATTCCTTCAACTGTGCGCTTTCGAGCGTCAACTCGCCCGAACACACTTTCCTATTGAGGTCGTTCTCGATCGAGTCGACTGCGGACGCGCGTGGATACGGCTCGGGCCAGAGATTGCGCGGATCCGTCGAGTGCCCGCCGAGCTCGAGGCTGATCAGGTGATCCTCCTGGTAGTCGGACTTTGAGCCGCCGACGCCGTATTCGCGCATCTGTTTCTCTTTCAGCGCATTCGTGTACGACGTCGGCGGGCGAATCGTCTTCGTCCAGCCGTGAACGCAAATTGTCGAGTTGATTGTGCGCTGCGTCACGTCGGGATTGAGAACGCCCGGGGTTCGTGCTGGATCTGCGTGGTACGGGCCCTTGGACGGCGAATCGTGCCGCGAAACGAAGGCGATGCCGAGCAGGACCAGTGCAACGGTGACCAGCAAGGTACGCGGCGACATCGTTCGAGGGTGCGCACGGAGTTGTTGCACCGCAAGGTGTCCAAACCGGCCACGGCCCGGCCGAAGCTGCGGCTACGTTCGTCCTGTGCTTACAACTAATCAGAAAGGCGCATAGCCGAGCTTGCCATCACTTCTGCAGCAATTCGATTAGGAGTTGGTGTATTTCGGCCCGTGGCCGACGAGCGGTACGACCTCGTGTTAGACATTGGAACCCGGTTACTTCGAGTGCAATGCAAGACGGCTTCGCTCAATGGCGACGTGCTGGTAATTCGCTGCTACTCCTGTCGTCGGACCGCTGTGGGGATGCTCAAGCGGTCGTACACGAGCGAAGAGATCGATGCGGTCGCAGCGTACTGCGACGAGCTTGACAGCTGCTTTCTCATTCCCATCGACAGGGTCGATGGGCTCACGACAATTCAGCTCCGACTTGCTCCGGCCAAGAACAACCAAGCTCGGCGGATCAACTGGGCCAAGGACTTCGAATTCGCCGCTACACTTCGGCCCGACGGGGCCATAGCTCAGCTGGGAGAGCGCTGCCATGGCATGGCAGAGGTCGCCGGTTCGATCCCGGCTGGCTCCACTCTCTAGGCGGTTTCGCCGAGCGCGGCCACCTCGCGGCGCTCTGCCAGCCGCTGTAGCGCTCGCGTCTCGATCTGGCGCACGCGCTCGCGCGTCAATCCGAGCGTGCGGCCGATCTCCTCGAGCGACTTCGGATCGGGGTCGCCGTCCATCCCGTAGCGAAGCTTCACGACTTCGCGCTCGCGTTCGGGCAGGGTCTCGACCGCGTCGCGGACGGCGGTCTCGGCGAGGCTCACGTGGACCTCTTCCGAGGGCTCGACGTCCTCGCCGGCGATGAGATCCCCGAAGCTCGCATCGCCCTCGGCGCCGACCGGCTTGTCGAGGCTGGTCACGGCTCGTGCCGCGGCGCGCACCTCCTGAACGTGCTTCAGCGAGAGCTTCGCGACCTCGGCGACCTCATCGTCGCTCGGATCGCGTCCCAGCTTGGCCATCAACGCGCGTTCGGCCCGCGAGATCTTCTGCTCGCGCTCGACGATGTGAACCGGGATCCGAATCGTGCGCGACTTGTTCGCGACGCCCCGTTGCACGGCCTGCCGGATCCACCACGTCGCGTAGGTCGAGAACTTGTAGCCGCGGCGCCAGTCGAACTTCTCGACCGCGCGGATCAGCCCGATGATTCCCTCCTGGATCAGGTCGAGGAGCGAGATGCCGTGGCCCTGGTACTTCTTCGCGATCGAGACGACGAGGCGGAGGTTCGAGTTGATCATGAGGTCCTTCGCCTCCTTGTCGCCGCGCTCGATGCGCTTCGCGAGCTCGACCTCCTCCGGGGCGGTGAGCAGCTTGTAGCGGCCGGCCTCGTTCAGGAAGAGCTGCAAGGCGTCGGTGGTGGCGACGGCGAGGTCGCCGTTCACGTACGTGCTCCCGATTGCGTCGGGACGGGCGCAATCGTCGGTCAGGTCGATGCCGCGCTCCTGAAGTTGCTCGAAGAACCCGGTCGTCTGGTCGTCGTCGAGGTCGGCCTCCTGCAGGAACTCGCTGACCGCGGAGAGATTGAGGCAGCCGGCTTCCTCTCCCTGTTCCAGCAGCGCCTGTAGGCGTTCGTCGACGACCATCTTGCGGGCCTCTCCCCGTTTCGGACGGTGCTCTAACTCTGATTTTGCACTTCTGATGCAAAGACGTCACCCAGCCGTCCGAGTTGGCCGCGTACGGTCGAAGCGAACCCGACCAGGAGGTGTCCCATGCGCCGGCCAGCAATCCGGTCGCTCGTGGGGGGAGCGGCCGGGCTTGCAGCAGGAATCATCGGGGGAGTCACTCTGACGTCGCTGTCCGCAGCGGGGGTCGGGGCTCCCGGTAGTGCGGGTCCCGGGCTGGAGGCGAGCCACGTGCCGCCGGCCCTGACGCTTCCCGGAGAGCCCGCGACGCTGCGGTACGCGATCGTCTGCGGCCCGCGCGAGGACGGCAGGCCGTGTGCCGGATCAGGTGAGGTGTACGTGCGTGCGGGCCACGCCGGGTCGTACGAGCGGATTCCCCTCGTACGTGGAGACGACTCGAGCGAGGGACGGTATTTCGCCGAGGTCCCGCCGGCCCTTGCCTCGTCGCGGGCCGGCTTCTCGTACTACGCGGTCTTGCACGACGATACGAGCGGCGCGAGCATCACCGTCCCTGAAGGCGGGGCGGCGGCGCCCGATCGGAGCCTTCCGCTCGGCGATTTCACGCAGATCGAGCTCGGGACGCATGACTTCGGCGCACCTCGCCGCGCGGACGCGCGTGTGTTGCACGCCTCGTGGGGAAGCGAGCCCGGGCAGGCGGGGCTGTCCGGCTCGCGAGCGCTCGGATTCGCGGGCCCGTCCTCGTTCGACGTCGGCCCGGACGGAACCGTCACGCTCCTCGATCAGGCGAACAGGCGTGCCGAACGGTGGGCTCGCGGGCGGGTCGAGGCGGTGACGCTCGCGGTGAGCGGCGGTCTGGCCGACTTCGCCGTCGAACCCGACGGGACCATGGACGTCCTCGAGCCGCCGAACCGTCAGACTCCTGTACCGCTTCTGCGGAGCTTCCGAAGCGACGGAACCGCGAGGTGGACACAACGCTTGGCCGACCGCACGTGGGCGAAGCTCGCGGTCGGGCCCGACGGCCCGACCGTCCTACAGCAGCCGTCGGAGCAGTGGCTGCCCGCCGCCGAGCAGGGGACTGCGCTCGATCGAGGCACGCAAGCCGCGCGAGGGCGGCCGGGCCGGCCTCTCGCACACGGCCGAGAGGTCGTCGTCGACCGTGTCGGCTCGAGTGAGCTGCGCATCGCTGAGCTTGCCGGCAACGCTGTGGTGCGCAGCTGGCGCATCACGAGCGAAACGCCGCTCGGCGAGGTGCAACTCGCCGAACCGCGCGGCAACGAGCTCGTCGTCGTGCTGAAGACGTACACCGACGAGCGTGCCGAGTACGTCGTGCTCGTGCTGCGTCAGCGCGGTGCGACGAAGCGCTTCGCGGTCGAGCCCTCCGAGTGGGCGGAGTCGGCGCCACTCGCCCGGTTCCGCCTCGCCGGGTCGTCCCTCTATCAGCTCGGTTCGACCGCCGCCGGAGTGTTCGTCGACCGCTTCGACCTGAAGGAGTCCCGATGAAGACCTTTCTCCTCGCCCTTGGTGCCGGCCTTCTCCTCGCAGGCGCAAACGGCGCCCAGGCGTATCACCGCTTCTGGACGAACTGCAATTACGACTCTCCGACCTTCATGACGACGATGACGCGCGACGCCGGCCAGGACTACGCCAATGCGGCGCGTTACGAGGGTTACCAGTGGGGCGGCGGCTGCTGGAACTACGACGACGCCGACTCGTATCCCTACGACTCCCCGGGTGACCCGTCGACACACGGGGAGGGAGGAGACTGCTCGGGCCTGACGTTCAAGACGTGGCGCGAGTCGACCGACGAGTGGCGCGACGGACGCTATTACTGGCGTGCGCTCCGGAACGTTCATGGCCCGTACACCGCCGGCGACTTCAAGAACGGCGTCGGAGCCCCGAACCACGTCGTCGCGAAGGCGACCGCCGGCGTCATGGATGCCTTTGCGAGCAGCTCTCACATCGGCATGGTCTTCGCCCGTTCGCTCTACGGGGGCGATCAGATCGTCGAGGCGAAATGCGAAGCTTGCGGGACGAATATCTTCTATCGCACGTATCGCAGCGACCCGAGCTACGGCGGAGTGGCCAGGTGGGGCTGGACCGGCTGATCGTGGTACTGGGGCTCGTCCTCGTGCTTGCAGGTTGCGACAACGGCGGGAGCTCGAGCCCATCGCATCGGTTGCTCTACGGAGAGCCCGCCCAGGAGCTCGCAGCCGTCCCCGGCAGCCTCATTGCGATCGGCCGCGTGCTCGATGCGGCAACGCTGGGCCGGCGGTTCACGAGCTGCAGTCCCGGCGGGGCCGTCGACGGCGCGGTGATCGTCGAGCGCATCGGCGTTTTCGGTGAGAGCCTCACGTTTGCGGACGACGCGGGTAAGACCCTCTACTCCTGTGACGGCGGCACCGACCCCAGCGGGGAACGCCGTCCGCCTTGGTGCGGGGGCTCGTCGGGACGGCTCCTGCACGGCCGCCTCCTCGATCCGCGGCTGGACATTCTGTGTCGTGACCACGAGGGGCGGCCACTCGCCTACGCCTGGGTGGTGCCGGTTCCAGGTGCGCACTGGATCGGCGTCGATCAGGGCAGCTACACGGAGGTCTACGAAGTGCTCGCCGGGCTCCCCGTGCGGGTCGCGACGCTCCGCGGAATCCAGCTCGGGCGCTCGCGTGCAACCTTCGCAGTGACGCAGTTCGACGCGACCGGAAAAGCGCTGGTCAAGGGGCCCCTCGAGACGGCGGTCGCCGGCTGAATTCAGCGCTACACTCGGCCCATAGTGTGGGAGCTGATCTGGCTGATGGTGATCATGAAGATCCCCATCCTCTACCTGTGCTGGGTCGTCTACTGGGCGATCAAGTCGGAGCCTCGCCCCGACCAGCCCGCGGCGCTCGTGGCCGATTCGGATGACTCCGATCCGACGCGGTGGCGGCCCGGACGGCAGCCGCGGAGGACTGGCCCGCACGGCCGACCGACCCGAGGCTACGCCCGCACCGCTCGCGCTACGGTTCGTGCATGAGCGCGACGCCGTATCAGCGCAGCCGGCCGGCCGAGACGATCGGCGGTTTCCTGGCGGCCGCTTCGATCTTCGTCAGCCTCACCGGGATCGCCTATCGCCCTTTGCGCCTGATTCCGTTTGCCATCGTCCTCGCGCTGATCGCCGTCGGCATCGGGGGCAGAGGCGAACGGATCGCGATGTGGGCTGCGTCGATCGGCGCAGCGAGCTTCGCACTCGGCATGGCCGTCGCAGTGATCACGAGCCATCCGCTCTGGTAGCCAGAGCTCCGCTGCTACAAAGGAACAAGTGACTGACGTCGACGGCCTGAACTCAGGCTTCGCCCGCGACCTGCTCGAGGAGTACCTCGAGAACCCGGACGCGGTCCCGAGCGAGTGGCGCCGGCTGTTCGAGAGCGGCCACAGCGACGTCGTCGCGGCGCATCCCGGGCTCTCGCGTCTCCTCGAGGCGGCCGGCAACGGCCACTCCGTCGCCGCACCCGCCCCTGCGCCGGCCGCGCCGGCGGCCGCCGAGCCCGTCTCCGACGAGCTCCTTGGCGCCGTGGCGGCCGCGATGGCGCTCGTGAAGGCGCACAGGATGCACGGCCACCTCGCTGCTCACCTCGACCCGCTCGGCTCGGAGCCGCCGGGCGATCCGGCGCTCGAGCCGGAGCGGCTCATCCCGAAGCTCACCCCGGAGTTGCAGGCGCGGGTCCCTGCATCGGTGCTGCGCTTGTACGTGCCGGGCGAGACGCTTGCCGACACCCTCCCGCGGCTGAGCGACACCTACACGGGGACGATCGCGTACGAGATCGAGCACATCTCGGACCACGAGAAGCGCGTCTGGCTACGCCAGGCGATCGAGTCGGGCAAGTACCGCAAGCCGCTCCCGGCGGAGGAGCGCAAGGAGTTGCTTGCGCATCTCTCGCGCGTCGAAGCGTTCGAGCAGTACCTGCGCCGCGCGTTCCTCGGCCAGAAGGTGTTCTCGATCGAAGGACTGGACGTGATGGTGCCGATGCTGAACGAGGCGGTCGAGCTGGCGGCCGAGAACGGCGCGCACGAAGTCGTGATCGGAATGGCGCATCGCGGCCGTCTCAATGTGCTCGCGCACACGCTCGGGCTCGGCTACGACTCGATCCTCCGGGAGTTCGAGGGCGAGCGGACGATCGAAGCGGTCGTGGCCACCGACGAAGGCGGCACGGGGGACGTGAAATACCACCTTGGGGCCGAAGGTACGCGTTCGACTCCGGCGGGCGAGATCACGGTCACACTCGCCGCGAACCCGAGCCACCTCGAAGCCGTCGACCCGGTCGTCGAAGGACGCGCGCGCGCCGAGCAGACTGACCGCTCGACCCGCTACGGCATGCACGACCCGAGTGTCGCGCTGCCGGTGCTCATCCACGGCGACGCATCTTTCGCAGGCCAGGGCGGCGTGGCGGAGACGCTCAACCTTTCGGCCCTCGAGGGCTACTCGACCGGGGGCTCCCTCCACCTGATTGCGAACAACCAGGTCGGGTTCACGACTGATCCGAGCGAGGGCCGCTCGACGCGCTACTCCAGCGACCTCGCCAAGGGCTACGACGTCCCGATCATCCACGTCAACGCCGACGATCCGGAAGCTGCGATCTCCGCGGTCCGCCTCGCGCTCGCATTCAGGCGCCGCTTCGAGAGCGACGTCGTCGTCGACCTGGTCGGATATCGACGTCACGGTCACAACGAGCAGGACGAGGCGGCGTACACGCAGCCCTTGATGGCTGCGCAGATTGCCGGGCACGCGACGGTTCGCGAGCAGTTCGCAGCACGACTGATCGAGGAAGGGGTCGTCACGCAGGAGGAAGCCGACGAGCTGATGGCCGAGGTCACGTCGGAGCTCAAGCAAGCTCACGAGGCGCTCAAGGCGACGTTCGGCGAAGCGCATCAGCCGGAGGGAAAGATTCCGTACTCGAGCGGCGACGGGGTCGTCACGGCTGTCTCGGCCGACCGTCTGCGCGAGCTGAACGAGGAGCTCCTACGCGTCCCCGAGCACTTCACGGTGCATCCAAAGCTCATGAGCCAGCTGGAACGCCGGCTCAAGACGATCGAGGAAGGCGGGATCGACTGGGGCCAGGCGGAGGCGCTCGCGTTCGGTTCGCTGCTCGTCGAGGGGATCCCCATCAGGCTGACCGGCCAGGACACCGAGCGCGGCACGTTCTCGCACCGGCACGCTGTTCTGCACGATGCGCACACCGGCGAGGTCTTCACGCCGCTGCAGAACCTCGACGACGCCACGGCGTCCTTCGAGATCTACAACTCGCCGCTCTCGGAATATGCGTGCCTCGGATTCGAGTACGGATATTCGGTCGCGGCACCGGAGGCGCTCGTTCTGTGGGAAGCCCAGTTCGGTGACTTCGTCAACGGCGCGCAGATCGTGATCGACCAGTTCATCGTTGCGGGTCTCTCGAAGTGGCGTGAGACGACACGCCTGACGCTTCTGCTGCCGCACGGCTACGAGGGCAACGGCCCCGAGCACTCGAGCGCTCGCCTGGAGCGCTTTCTCCAGCTCGCCGCGCAGGAGAACATCCGGGTCGCGAACCCTTCGACCTCGAGCCAGCACTTCCATCTGCTCCGGCGCCAGGCCCTCGACGCCGCGGGCCGGCCGCTCGTGGTGATGACGCCGAAGGGACTCCTGCGGTTGAAGCAGGCCTCATCGACGTTGGCCGACCTCGCGGAGGGCTCGTTCCAGCAGGTGATCGACGATCCGGCAGCGGATCGCGACCAGGTGAAACGGCTCGTCGTCTGCTCGGGCAAGGTCTACTACGACATCGCCGGGCACGAGCTGCGCGCCGGCGCGAGCCAGGTGGCGATCGCGCGGCTCGAGCAGCTCTACCCGTTCCCCGTCGACGCCTACGCCCGGCTCATCGCGAGCTACCCCCGGCTCCAAGAGGTCGTCTGGGCGCAGGAGGAACCGCAGAACATGGGTGCCTGGCGCACGATCCGCCACCGTCTCGAGGCACCGCTCCGAGAGGTGGGCATCCCGCTCAGCTATGCAGGCAGGCCGTGGCGCGCCAGCCCGAGCGAGGGTTATCCGACGGCGCACCTGCGTGAGCAGGACCGCATCGTGCGCGCTGCGCTCGGAGCTACTTAGGAGGCCGTTTCGACCGCGATCGGGCGGTCGCCTTCATCACCTTCGAGGCGACCTTTGGTCCGTGCTTCCGCGCCACGTTCAAGATCTGCCTGCGCTGCTTCGGTGGCAGGCGCCGCCAGATGTCCCACGCGGTGAGCGCAACAGTTACCGGTCCCAGACGTTTGGTGAGGCGGGGCACGGGCCTATCCTCGCATAGGCACTATTTGCCGTGCCCGTTGTCGCGCTCTTTGCCGTTGCCCTTAGCCTTGTCGCTTCCGTTATCGCGTTCCTTTCCATGGCCCTTGTCGGTTTCCGGCTGCTCCTGCGTCGGCGCTGAGGGCTGCGGTGCCGCCGCAGTCAGCGGCGGGGCGGGGACCGGCGTTTGCGCGGCCGGTGGGCAGTCGCCCTCTTCCTTTCCGCTCTTCTCCTTGTCGCGCACCTTGGCCTTTTCCTGTTGCTTTTCCTTTCCGTGGCCCTTGCCCTTGCTCTGCACCGGCGGCGCCGGGTCGGGGGTCGGGGTGGTGGGCGTCGGAGCAGGAGGGGCGGCGGCCAGCTCGCGCGTGTCAGGAGGCGCAGCGGGCGCCGGGGCCGGGGCCGGAGTCGGTGTCGGTGTCGGTGTCGGTGTCGGTGTTGGCGTCGGAGTGGGTTTGGGCGTCGGCGTCGGGCGAGGAGTGGGAGCGGGCTTCGGCGTCCCACCGGGCTTCGAGCGCCCTGCGCTCGCAGGACGGAGGGTCTGGTCCGAGCCGACACCGCGACTCGAGGCGAGTCGACCGAGGTTCGTCGCGACGGGTGACGGGACATCTGCGAGCCGCTCGGCGCCCGTGGGCCGTGACGACGACGCTTCTGGAACCGCATGCACGGAGCGCTGAAGTGATGACGGCGGCGCAGTCAGCGATTGCCCGGCTTCACGGGGTGGGCCGAACAGCGCCGGCATGGCCGTTGCGAAGGCGATGGCTCCCGTCAACAGCGCGGCGGCTAGAACGCGCGCGCTTTTTTCCCTCATGCTTCTCCCCCAGGTTGTCGATACCTCGATCCAGGGATGTATCGGCTCCGGGGGTGTAGGACTTGAAGGGAAGTCATGGGTAGTTTCAAAGTCAAGCTCGTCGCCTATTTCCTGCTGCTGTCCCTGCTCCCTCTGGCTGCCGCCTTCTGGGGTTTTTCGACGGTAGCGGCGCGGAGCGAGACCCGGCGGGTCGACGCACGCCTTCAGGCTGGTCTGCGCGCCACCCTAGCTGCTTACCAGGAGGCCCTGGGCTCCGCCGACGCAGCCGCCGGGCAACTCGCGCACAAGCCTTCCTTTCAGCGCGCACTGCTTGCCCGGAATCGCGCGGCCCTCGAGCGCATGCTTCGTCGGCAGCCGCATCTTTCGGCGGAGGCTCCCGGCGGCTTCCACGTCGGTAGGCGCTACCCGATGGCCGTGACGCGGCAGGTGGAGGTCGTCGGCGCGAACGGCACGCACGGGTCCGTCGTGGCCTCGCTGCCACTGGACGACGCGCTCGTCAGGCGCCTCGAGACTCGCTCCGGCCTCGAGAACTCCGACCACGTCGTCCTGATCCAGAACGGCCGCATCGTCGCTGGGCCGCCGGGCGTGAGCGGAAGCGTGGACGTCCACTCGGGCAAGACACGGACGATCTCGCTCGACGACACGAGCTACCGCAGCCTCGTCGCCGGCACGATCGGGGCACGCCCCAACGCGACGCTCGGCGTGATCAGCCCGCAGGCGCGCATTGACGCGACCAACCGTGATGCGAGAAACCGCCTGCTAGTCGGGCTCCTCGCCGCGCTGCTCTTCGTTGCATGTGTTGCATACGTCGAAGGTCGCGCAATCGTCCGCACGATTCGGCGGCTCGTCGACGCGGCACGGGCGATCGCGCGAGGCGACCTCAAGCAACGCGTGCCCGTCCAGGGCCGTGACGAGTTCGCGCTGCTCGGGCGGACGTTCAACCAGATGGCGTTCCAGCTGCAGACCCGTCTCGACGAGCTGCAGGCGGAACGTGGACGTCTGCGAGACGTCATCTCGCGCTTCGGCGAGGCGCTCGGCGCCACCCACGACAGCGACCAGTTGATGCGGTTGATCGTCGAGACCGCGATCGAGGCGACGAGCGCGTCCGGCGGCGTCTTCGTCGGTGCGAACGGTGCGCTCGTGCAGGTCGGCTATCCCGACAAGGGCGACGACAAGATCGAGGTGCCCCTTCGTGCTGGAACCATGGACTTCGGCTCGCTTCTCCTCTTCGGCGACGATTTCACCGACGAGGATCGGATGACCGCGGCCTCCCTCGCGTCGCACGCCGTCGTTGCCCTCGACAACGTCCGGCTGCACCGGATCGTCGAACGGCAGGCGCTCGTCGACGGCCTCACCGGCCTCGCCAACCGGCGCCAGTGCGAAGAGTCGCTCGCGGACGAGCTCGCCCGCGTCGAGCGCTTCGGCGGCTCCCTGGCGGTGGTCGTCGCCGACCTCGATTGGTTCAAGGACGTCAACGACCGCTACGGCCATCCGGCGGGAGACACGGTGCTGCACGATTTCGCGACGCTCCTCCAGGAGACCCTCCGCGATGTGGACATCGCCGGCCGCTGGGGCGGGGAGGAGTTCCTGATGGTCTTGCCGGGCACGGATCTCGCCGGCGGCGCGCGGGTGGCCGAGCGGATCCGGGTCGCCCTGGCGGGACGGATCGTCCTCACCGCGGACGGCACGCCGATCCCGGTCACCGCGAGCTTCGGAGTCGCCGCGACCCCGCCGTATCGCACGGCCTCGGAGCTGTTCGCAGCCGCAGATGCGGCCATGTACGAGGCCAAGCGGGCAGGCAAGAACCGGGTCGAGACGGCTCCGGACCCGGTCCGCCAGACCTAGTCCAAGGAGGGTGTTTCCGGCAGTTTCCCTGGAAACGGGTGCTTGAAGGGCTACAATCCCGCAGGCTCGGCCCAGTCCCCAACCCAGGAGCCCTTCATGCCCGTTGAGATGCCGTCGATGTTCGCCAAGACGATCCAGGATCACCTCGAGTTGAAGGAGCGGAACGCGAAGCTCGAGGAGTCGATGCCCCTCGGCCACTACAAGAGCGCCGATCCGTTCGACAACCATCCACTGTTCAAGACCGAGGAGCAGGCGCGTCTCGAGGAGACCATGGACGGCGAGGAGGCCGCAGTGACCGCCGAGCATCCCGTCCTGGCGTGGCCGGGTGAGGAGACCGCCGAGCAGACCGCTCCCGAGTCCGAGGAAGGCCTCTGGGGCCGGAGCCGCGACTTCGACTGGGGCGACTAGCCGCGTAAGGTACGTCTCTCCGGAAGCGACGCGGGGAGGTTGAAGATGAAGCGAGTGTTGCTGGGGATCGGGTTGGCGGCAGGCATTGCCTACGCGCTGCGCGAGTGGTTCGCCGCACCGCTGCCGCAGCCCTCCTGGGACGAGACGGACGATCCCGAGGATCTGAGCAGCGACCTGGCGCAGCGGGCGCGCGAAGCCGAGGGCGCTCAGGCCACGGAAGAGACCTCAGCGAGCTAGATCAGGGCAGCGGCGAAGCGGAGATCGCCGACGAAGGCGGCGAGCTCTTCCTTTCGCCGTTCCGGATCGCCGCGGAGGATGGCCGAGGGGTGGATCGTCGCCGTGACGGCCGGCGCGAGGTCGGATTCGACGAGCTGGCGCCGGTTCTGGGTCACTCGGAACTGGCGGCCGAGCAAGGACTGCGCGGCGACCGCGCCGAGCAGGACGAGCACCTGAGGCTGAACGACCTGGAGCTCGGCCTCGAGCCAGGGTTGGCAGGCCGCGGTCTCCGCCCAGCTGGGCTTCTGGTGAATCCGGCGCTTCCCGCGCGCCTGCCATTTGAAGTGCTTCACAGCGTTCGTCACGTAGGTGTCCGCCCGGTCGATGCCCGCCTCCTCGAGCGCCTGATCGAGGAGGCGGCCCGCCGGCCCGACAAAGGGCCTTCCAGCCCGGTCCTCCTGGTCGCCCGGCTGCTCTCCGACGAGCATCAGCCGGGAGGTCTCGGTTCCCTCGCCGAACACGGTCTGCGTCCCGATCTCCCATAGGCGGCAGCCCCGGCAGCCGGCCGCAGCCTCCTTCAGAGCGGACAGCGAACGCTCCTCGGGGAGGAAATCCGCCGCCGATCCGGCCTCATTGGTGCGGCCCACGCCCTGGGTATGACCGCCCAGTGCCATGAGGAACCCCTCAACAGGGGGATACGAGCCGCTTTCCGCCTCGCTTTGCTTTGTGTCGGTTCGCGAAAAAGGGGGCTTCACCTGCGGCTGCACCGACATATCGACCGACTCGGATGAGCGATCACGCGCTTCCACTCCGGCTTCTCGACGAGAACGTCCTCGGCGACCCATCGCGCGGGACCGCCCTCGTCGAGTCCTACAGGCGTCTTGCGGACGTCTTCCACGACGTGCTCGCAGAGCAGAGCCTCGATGCGCTGCTCGACCGGATCGCCGACGCGCTCGCTGAGCTCGTCCCACATGACTCGCTGACGATCTACGAAGCCGACGAGCCGCGACGCGTCCTGCTTCCGGTGTGGGCGCGCGACAAGTGGGCGGACAAGATCCTCGCGGACAGCTGCCCGTTCGGTGTCGGTCTTACCGGCTGGGGCGTCGAGCATCGCGAGTCGGTCCGCGTCAACCAGGCTCACCTCGATCCGCGCACGTCAACGGTCCCCGGCACGCCCGAGGACGAGCCGGAGGCGCTGATCACGATCCCGCTCATTGCGCGTGACTCGATCAAAGGCGCCCTGAACATCTACCGGCTCGGTGACGATGCGTCGTTCGACGACGACGAGTTCGAGCTGGCAAAGCGGTTCGGCGACGCCGCCGCTCTCGCGCTCGACAACGCGCAGATTCGCCAACGCCTCGAGCACCAGGCCCAGACCGACCCGCTCACCGGCCTCTTCAATCACCGGGCCTTCCACGAGCGACTCAGGCAGGCGTTGGCAGAGGCCAGCCGCTCGCACGATGTGATCTCACTCCTCATGCTCGACATCGACGACTTCAAGCGCGTCAACGACGTCTACGGCCACGGTGCCGGCGACGAGATCCTGCGCAGCCTCGCCGACACGCTGAAGGATGCGGTGCGCGCCTCCGACGTCGTCTACCGGCTCGGCGGCGAGGAGTTCGCGATCGTGATCGCCTCGCGTTCGCCGGAAAGCGCCGAGCAGCTTGCGAACCGACTCGTCGAGTGCGTTGAGGCCACAGAGTTCGATCCGGCAGGACGCATCACCATTTCCGTCGGGCTTGCGCGCGGCCCCGAGCATGCAATGAACCCGCGCGAGCTGATCGCGTGTGCAGAGGCGGCGATGATGACTGCAAAGGCGCGTGGCAAGAACCAGATCGTCCTCTACGACGACGCCGAGCTCGAGCGTCCGGAAGGGGAACAGGTTCCGTCGACGCGAGACGTGCGCTCGGTTGCGCACATGAAGATGCTGCAGAGTCTCGGAGGCAAGCTCAACCGGCTCAACGACGTGCGCCAGATCGGTCACGTCATCGCCACGGAGCTCCGCTCGCTCATCGACTACCACAACTGCCGCGTGTCGATCGTCGACGGCGACGACGTGATCCCGATTGCGTTCGTGGGCCAGTTCACCTCGGAGACGCAGGAGCCGCTCGAGATCCTCGCCTGCAAGGTCGGCCAGGGAATCACAGGCCGCGTCGCGGCCACAGGCGAGTCGCTGCTGATCGGCGACGCAGCCAACTGCGAGTTCGCGCGCGTGCTCCCCGGCACGGACGCCATCGACGAGTCACAGGTTGTCGTGCCCCTGACCTACGGGACGCGCGTCGTCGGCGTGATCGTGATCTCCAAGCTCGGCCTCAACCAGTTCGACGAGGACGACATGCGCCTCCTCGAGGTGCTCGCCGGCCACGCCGCTGTCGCGCTCGAGAACGCCGGTCTCTACGAATCCGCACGACGGGAGGCCGAGCGCGCGACCGCCCTGCTCGAATTCAGCCGCCAGCTCTCGAGTGCAGAAGGCATGGATGCGGTCGTCGACCGGATCGTCGAGTTGTCGGCCCGCACCGTCGGCTCGCCTCGCGCATCGGTCTGGTTCCAGGAGGCGGCAAGAGGCGAGATCAGAGTGCGGGCGACCCACGGCTACAGCGACCTGGACCGTGAACGCCTGGCGCGGATGCATTTCGACCACGAGGTCGCCGAGGCGTTCTTCTCGGTCAAGGAGCCGTTCGTCGTCACGGACGAGCAGCGCGAAGCGATCACCGGGGCAAGGGACGTCGAGATGGGCAAGCCCTTCGCGGTCGCGCCGTTGACACTCGACGGCGGGCGCCTCGGGTGCATCGCCGTCGCGTCAGCCGAGGACGGCGACTTCACCGAACGCCAGCTGCGACTGCTCGCAGGCGTCGCCCATCAGGCAAAGCTTGCTCTGACCAACGCCGGCAACTTCCGCAGTCTCGAGAAGACGTTCCTCGAGACGGTCGAGGCACTGGCGAACGCGCTGGAGGCGAACGACGAGTACACCTCGTCACACGCCCGGTGGATCACCGACCTCTCGCTCAAGGTGGGCGCCGGACTCGGCCTCGACACGCGTGCGCTCAAGCGTCTGGAGCTCGGCGCGCTGTTCCACGACATCGGCAAGATCGGCATCCCCGAAGCGATCCTGTCGAAGCCGGGGCCGCTCACAGCCGAGGAGCGGAAGCTCGTCGAGAAGCACCCCGAGCTCGGCGAGCGGATCATCGCGCCGATCGACCGGCTCGAAGAGGTCCGACCGATCGTGCGCCACTGTCACGAGCGCTTTGACGGCACCGGTTACCCCGACCGCAAGAGCGCCGAGGACATTCCGATCGAGTCGCGGATCATTCTGGTCTGCGACGCGTATCACGCCATGACGACCGATCGTCCGTATCGCAAGCGGCTGCCGAGGGAGGAAGCGCTGCGACGCCTCGATGAAGGCGCCGGAACGCAGTTCGACCCCGACGTCGTCGAGGTCTGTAAGCGCGTTCTCGCGGAGAGCTTCTAGCCGGCCCGCGGTCGGCCGCCCGTGAAGGCGTCCAGGCCGTCGCTGAAGCTGACGTACGGCACCGCAGGCAAGGCTCGCTCGCGCTCCTGGACTCGCTCGGCGTCATCGAGCGCACGCTCACGGCGGCGAATGCTCTCCTGCTGCCTCGCCAGGCCCGCTTGAGTCTTCAGTAGCTCGGCCTCGCGGGCTGCAAGGTCCGACTCTCGCGCGGCAAGCTGTGACTGGAGCTCTGCAAGCTTGCGCTCACCTTCGGCTGCGGTGCGCTGCTCGCCCGCGGCGGCATCGCGCTCGCGAGTCGCCAGCTGTCGGTCGAGCTCGTCGACGGCCCGCGCCCGTTCCTCGAGCACGCGCACTTGCTGGGCGAACCGGAGCTCCTGCTCGCCCGCGCCCCGTTCCTCGTCGGCTCGAGCAGCGTCGGCCCGCGCCTCGAGCTCTCGGGCCACCTCGTCGAGCCGAACGCGCTCAGCGTCGAGCTCCTGCTCCGCTGCCTCGACCGTCGCCGCCCGCTCGACGAGCTCGTCGCTTGCCCGCCCGGCCTCGCTCAGAGACGACTCGAGCGCACGCTCCTGATCTGCGAGCTCCGCTGCTCGCGCGGCGAAGGCCGCCTCCTGCTCACGCAGACGCGCGTAGGAACCCTCGAGCTCGTTCTTCCGGCGCTCGAGCGAGGCCTTGTCTTTCGCGAGCTCCTGCTCGTGCGCCTTCAACGCCGTCTCGGACTCCTCGACCTCGAGCTCGCGCGCGCGAAGAGCAGTCTCGCGCTCCGTCGTCTCGCGCTCGCGCGGGCCAAGTGCATCGACGCGCTGCTGCAACTCTGCCTCGCGACGGACGAGCAGCTCCTCCGCATACGCGCGATCGGCGTCGCGCTCGGGGCGTCGAAGCCGAAGCCGTCTGCCCTCGTGTGCGCGGGCCTCCTCGTCGTCGAGCTTCTTCGTCCGCTGCTCGACCTCGAGCTCCCGCCGTGCAACATCCGCGGCGCGCTCTCGGAGCGCGCGCTTGAGATCCTCGACCTGGACAAGAGCTTCCGCGCTCTGGCGCTCCCGTGCCTCGGCGAGCCGCCGGGCCAGCTGGAGAACCTCGTCTCGATCGGCCTTTTCCTCAGGCCGCTGCCAGGCCGCTTCCCAGCCGGTCGACTCCCAGGAATCCCCCCTTGACTCCATTACCTAGAGCGTAGCGTGATTTGAGACGGATTTGGCCGCTCCGAGCAGGGAAATCGCCTCGCCGGAAGCGTCAGCTGTCGAGTGCGATTCGGCGCGCGCCGTCGTGTCGGATGCGGACCGCGAAATCGCCGCCGCCGAGCGCCTGGATGACGTATCCCTCCGCCGAGAGGTCGCTGCGCTCGGCGAGCACGCTCCCGCCGGCGACGATCCGCCGCGGCCGGAAGCCGAGTCGGAGGACCTCTGTACCGCTCGCGTCGAAGGTGCGATACGTCAGCCGCCGCCAGCCGTACGACACGGATTGCACAACGGAGCTCGACCCGAGCAGGTGGTCGCGTCGCTTCGGAGCGAGCTCTGGCATCGCCGCCATCGCCCAGTTGAAGCTCCGCAGATAATCGGCGTAGCCGTCGCTGAACCAGAACGTGTTCGTCGGGCGCTGCCCGCAGCAGGAGACCCGCCCGTCGCTTGCGGTGAAGTACGTGGCGTAGTTCAGTGAGCGGACGGCGAGCTCGCGCGCACGTTCGTCTCCCGTGCGTGCATAGAGCAAGGCGTTCGTCGCCGCCCAGCGTGACGTCGTGCTGCCGAGCCCGACGCGCGAGCAGCAGCCGGGCTTACCGGGTGCCCGTTGCTCGTCGATTCCCCAGGCCCCGAGGAACGGGCCGCGGCCGAATGACTTCTGCACCCAGCGGAGCAGCGCCGCAGCGTGCTCGTCCCACGATGGATCGACCGACTCCGGCGCAGCGTGTGTGAGCAGGTACTGCGCCGTGAGCGTCGGGGTCGCCTGATTGAGGCTGCGTGGGTTGTACGGGACGTCCTCGTAGAAGCCGCTCCAGCGATTCCACGCCGGGCTGTCGCGGTTCAACTGGTACTTCAGCATCCACGCCCAGGCGACGTCGCGTGCGTGCTTGTACGAGCTCGTGTTGCCGGCGCCCACCTCAACGAGCTCGTCGAGCAGGCGCACCGGCCCGACGACGAGCCCTCCGAATTGTGCACCGTCGAGAACGGCGCCCGTCCTTGCGTTGACGCGAAACGGCCAGGGTGTGTGCGTCGCGTCACCCGGGCGAACGTGTCTCGCGAGCGCGTTTCCGGCTGCGATCGCGGCGCGAAGGAACCGCCGTTCGCCGGTCAGCTCGTAGAACTGCAGGTACCCGAGTCCGAGCAGCCCCACCTTGTCGGTCTCGACGCCGCCGTAGAAGCGCCGGGGGAGCCCGGCGAGGCAGCGCCCGTACGTTCGCTCGCCCGCGCAGGCCGTGGTGAACGGGACCCGCGGCCACGCCCAGCCGAAGGGCGAAGTCCCGTGTGCGAGCTGGTAGTCGAGCATCTCGCGCACCACGCTGATCGCTCGCCGGTCGGCCGAATACGGATACCAGGAGACCAGCGAGTCGACGAAGGCAGCGTTGAGAAACGCAGGGTTGTGTTGCCAGTAGATGCCTCGGAGCGTCTGTCCGTCGAACACCGCGTAGTTGAGGTACACCTTCGACCGTGTCCGCGGATCGCGTGGAACGCCGCGCTCGATGAAGTTCCAGCCGAGGCGCAAGACGCGGTCGTAGCCCAGACCGGCGTTCGGGCGGTACCAGGACAGCAGCTTCCCGTTCCCGTCGCGCACCGCGTGGTGCCAGGGCAGCAAGGGATGTACCGGACGCGACTGCGTGCTGCGCAACGAGTACGGAGCGCGCGTGGGGACGAGATCGAATTTCTTCAGGGCTGGAATGAGCATGAAGTACGGACGCATGTCCGCGGAGTGCGGCCAGGAGCCGACGAACGTGTGGAGCGGCGCAGCGGGATTCAGGCGACGCAACCTGCGCGCGAGTGCGGCCGACTGATCCTGTGACCTGACGACGTGGTCCCTCTTGCTCCACCAGAGCTGGAGCGGCACGCCGGACTTTGCGATCGCGCGTGCGTAGGTGATCGGGCTGCGGCGCGCGTAGGCCCGCGGAAGGCTCTTCGGCGTGCCGCCGATCTCTTCGCGCGCGAGTCTGCGCAGCCCGAAGCCGATCGGATCACCCCACCTGCGCAGACAGCCGCGGTTGCAGCGAAGCCGCGAGAAGTCGCGGTAACGCGTGGCCATGTTGGTGACAGGATCGAATGCTGCGGCGCCGGCCAGGAGCTTGGGATGGCGGGCGACGAGTAGCAACGTCTCCTGGCCACCCATGCTCGTTCCGAACGCGTAGACCCGGCGCGGCTCGATCCGCAGCCACGGAATGGTGGCCCGCAGGATCCGGGGCATGCGCGCGAGATCATCGATCTGCCCGGCGTACCCCCACGAAAAGCGCGCGAACCTGCGGCCCTGTCCTTCGGGATTGACGACGGCGAACGAGCCGACTTCGGGGAGGTCTCCCCACCGGTCGACGTTTTCCTCTGCGGAGACCCCGCGACCGTGCGGAGAGATGATCAGCGGAATCGGAGGATTGTTGCCGGGCCCGTACCAGTCGGGCAGCACCACGTACGCCGCACGGTGGAGACCGTTGTGCGTCGTGTAGTGGATCGTGACGACACGGACGTGAACCTGTTCCCAGACGTCGCCTCGCACCGCGCCGGCCCCGGCCAGGGCGAGCACGACCGCCAACATGCACAGACCCCCGCGGCGCATAGCACCATGATCCCACAGCGGCAAGGCTGCGCTCGGGAGGGTGCTCAGGCGGAGGCCGGCGCTTCGTCTACGGCGGCCTGCTTGCGCGGCTTTCGCTTCGCAGTCGCCGTGACGACGCGGTTCTTGCCGTTCCGCTTTGCCTCGTAGAGCGCAGCGTCCGCGGCTGCGACCAACTCCTCGACACTCGTCTGCGCCGGGAAGCACGCGGCGCCGAAGCTCGCCGTCACCCTGAGCGAATCTCCGTCCGGAGTCGTCAGTTCGAGCTCCTCGATCCGCGCGCGGATCTTTTCGGCGAGCCCGCGTGCACCGGTGAGATTGGTGCCCGGCCCGACC
>Ga0307312_10000345_pt1 | contig 20975 bp, 23 predicted proteins | sample ER_DNA_202_FD_194489 | JGI IMG/M metagenome (GOLD analysis project Ga0307312, IMG submission 194489) | Bulk soil microbial communities from the East River watershed near Crested Butte, Colorado, United States - ER_DNA_202 | ecosystem: Environmental > Terrestrial > Soil > Floodplain | place... | reverse complement strand
AGCGCCGCCTGCAAGAGGCGCAGCTCATGGTCGGTCAGCTCCAGCGTGTGGTTCAAAACGGCCCCCTCGGCTCGTAGCTCCCGCGGCGCGCGCCGACGGCGATCATGGTGAGTCCCTCCGGCCCGGAGATCGGCACCCGCGTTGTCCCGGGATCGAATCGGAGAAACGTCCCGGCTGCAACCGGCACGTCCTCGCCCTCGATCCGGTAGACGCCGGAGCCGCGGACGATCACGTTGACCTCCTCCTGGCCGGTGTCCGACTCGTCGTGCTCGCGGCCTTCGCTGTTCGGCGCGATCTCGAACCAGTTGATGCCGAACGCCTCGACGCCGAGGACGCGACGGACGAAGCGCACCGAACCGCCGGGGCCCGCGCCCTCGATCTCGTCGATGTGGGTGATCGAGTAGCCCATTACATGCGAAAGACGCCGAACGTGGTCTCGCGGATCGCTGCGTTGAGCGCGGCCGAGATTCCGAGCGCGAGGACGCGGCGGGTGTCGAGCGGGTCGATGATGCCGTCGTCCCAGAGACGGGCGGTCGAGTAGTACGGGTTGCCCTCGGCCTCGTACTTGGCGCGGATCTCGTCGGGGTCTGCGTCTCCGACCATGGTCAACACCGTCGCCGCCTGCTCGCCGCCCATCACCGAGATGCGCGCGTTGGGCCACATCCAGAGCTGCCGCGGCGCGTAGGCGCGGCCGCACATGCCGTAGTTGCCGGCGCCAAAGGAGCCGCCGACGATGACGGTGAACTTCGGCACCTCGGCGCAGGCGACCGCGGTCACGAGCTTGGCGCCGTCGCGCGCGATTCCGCCGGCCTCGTACTCCTTGCCGACCATGAAGCCGGTGATGTTCTGCAGGAACACGAGCGGGATGCGCCGCTTGCAGGCGAGCTCGACGAAGTGCGCGCCCTTCGCGGCCGACTCGCCGAAGAGGACGCCGTTGTTCGCGAGGATCCCGACGGGGAAGCCCTCGATGCGCGCGAAGCCCGTCACGAGCGTCTCGCCGTAGAGCGCCTTGAACTCGTGGAAGCGCGAGCCGTCGACGATGCGGGCGATCAGCTCCCGCGGGTCGACCTGCTCGCGGTAGTCGCTCGGAATCAGGCCGTAGAGCTCATTGGGGTCCGCGGTGGGCGGCTCGGGTCGCGCCTGCTCCCAGGGCGGGGCTTTCGGCGGGAGGTCGAGGTTGCGGACGATCTCCCGGACGAGCGCGAGCGCGTGCTCGTCGGAGGTCGCATAGTGGTCGGCCACACCGGAGAGGCGGGCGTGGACGTCGGCGCCGCCGAGCTCTTCGGCTGTGACCTCCTGGCCGGTGGCGGCCTTCACGAGCGGCGGGCCGCCGATGAAGATCGTGCCGGTGCCTTTGACGATGATCGTCTCGTCGCTCATGGCCGGGACGTAGGCGCCGCCGGCGGTGCACGAGCCCATCACGGAGGCGATCTGCGGGATTCCGGCTGCCGAGAGCCGCGCCTGGTTGTAGAAGATCCGCCCGAAATGGTCGCGGTCCGGGAAGACCTCGGCCTGCAGCGGCAGGAACGCGCCGCCGGAGTCGACGAGGTAGATGCACGGCAGGCGGTTCTGCTCGGCGATCTCCTGCGCGCGGAGGTGTTTCTTGACCGTGATCGGGAAGTAGGTGCCGCCTTTGACCGTGGCGTCGTTGGCGACGAGGATGCACTCGCGGCCTTCGATCACGCCGATCCCGGTGACGATCCCGGCGCCGGGAGCCTGGTTGTCGTACATGTCGTCGGCGGCCAGGGCGGAGAGCTCGAGGAACGCGGTGTCGGGGTCGAGCAGGCGGTCGATCCGCTCGCGTGCGGTCAGCTTCCCGCGTGAGCGGTGCTTCTCGAGGGCTCGCTCACCGCCGCCCCGGGCGACCTGTGCGGTGCGCTCGCGCAGCTCGGCGACCAGTTCTTCCATCCGCGCGCGGCGCTCGTCGAACGCGTCCGTCCGGTCGGTCTGGGACGTGAGCACTGCCACGACCTGAGCCTACAGCGTGCGACTTTCGTCACGGTGTCTGACGCCGGGCCGTTCGCGGAGCGCGCCGCTTTGCAGGCGAAGTCACACTTTCGTGACGAAGACGTCACAGTTTCGTGCGCGTGTCTGACACCGGACACGTACTTGCGGGACACGTCGCGAGCGCCGAAACTGCGTCCCGTGCCCGTAGCCGTGACGGAGCACGAGCACCGCCACCCGCCTCGCGAGGCGGACGTCATCCTCGACGTCGAGCTCGAACGAGGGCTGCTGTTCCTGGTCGTCCGGAACCTCGGCGACCTCCCGGCTCACAGCGTCCGCGTCCGCTTCGGCCAGCCGCTGCACGGCCTCGGCGGCGAGAAGCGCGTCGACCGCCTGCAGATCTTCCGCCGCCTCGAGTTTCTCGGCCCGCACCGCCGCATCCACGTCTTCCTCGACCGGACGGCCCTCTTCTTCGGCCGCGAGGAGCCCACCGAGCTCGTGGTCACCGTCACCTGGCGAACGGACGAAGACCACCGCCGCCGCCGCGAAATCCGTCACGACCTCGCTGCCTACCGCGACATCCCCGACCTGGAGGTGCCCAACGATGCCTGAGGCCCGACGAGACCCGTACCTCAACTTCAACTTCCTCGTCCAGATCGACGGCGACACCGTCTCGGGGTTCACCGAAGCCGACCTGCCCGAAGGCCTCATCGAGATCGCGACCTACCGCGAAGGCAGCGAGCGTTCGAACGCCGGCCGTCGTCTGCCCGGCGACGTCCAGTTCGGCCCGCTCCTCCTGCGCCGGGGCTTCTCCGGTGACCACGCGCTCTTCCAGTGGTGGCGCACCGTCGCCGACGGGAACCTCGACCGCCGCAACGTGCTCGTCATCCTGCGAGACCAGAGCGGCCAGGAGGTCGCTCGCTGGGCGTTCCAGAACTGTCTCCCCCGCAAATACACCGGCCCGGCGTTCCGGGCTCACGGCAACGAGATCGCGATCGAGACCCTCGAGCTCGACGTCGAGAACATGCAGCTCGAAACTTAAGGGCCGGAGCGGGAGCCCCAGACGGCTGCGGCACCCCTCCAAGGCCCCCGCACTCCGCGGAAGGGAGGTGCGGAGTTGCCCCGGCCCTAGGTTGTCTGGATCGGCACCGGAGCGCGAACCTTTAGGCCTAGGAGCGAGGATCCTGCTCGACGGCGACCTCGCCGGCCTCGCCGACCTTCTCGACCACGAGGAACTGCTCGTGCCGCTCCACCAAGTGCGCGATGTCGCCGTCCTCGTGCCCCGGCAGGACGAGAAAGCGCCGCGGGTGTTCCCGCACCGCCTGGTACTGACCGCGCGTGACCTCGAACATCTCGCCGCAGTCCTCGCGCGGGCACTCGCAGACGAAGCCAACCAGCAGCGAGTCGTCGCGGTCGTACCCGCCCACTCCGGCCTCGAGCTCGACGATCCTCTCGTTGACCTCGCGGAAGAGCGCCTCGTTGCGTGCGCCGTCCCTGGTCCCCGTCCACGTCGTGCGATCTTCGCGCGTGCCGCCGTTTCCCACAAGCAGGTACCGGGCAGGCACGGCCCGTGATCTCCGTCGAGCGAGCCGCCGAGAACGAATCCACCTTCAGAGAGCTGAACGAGAAGCTCGAGGAACGGGCCGACGAGCTCGAGATCGGCGATGGCCGCACGCCGTACCTCTGCGAGTGCGATGACGCGCGCTGCACGCACGTCGTGCTCCTGACCCGCGATGAGTACGAGCGAGTCCGGGCAAAACCGAGGACCTTCGTGCTCGTCTCAGGCCATCAGGCGCAAGACGACGACCTGGTTGAGGACGGTCCCGAGTTCGTGATCGTCGAGAAGACCGGCGCCAAAGGCCTTCTGGTCGAACAGCGCTACACGCGGTAGCGACCGCGCCGCCAGACCGAACGACCCTCAGCGCCAGAGAGTGCGCCAGAAGCCGGCCCGGCCAAGCGCGCGACCGACCCCGAGACTAGTCCGCTCGCGGTGGAGTTGCCACCGCAGGAACGGGGATCTACATTGGCCGACGGATGGCGGTACGGGGAATGACCCTGGGCGTTCTGCTCCTCGTGGTTGTGCTTGCCGCCGCCTGCGGTGCCAGCTCGGGCGCCAAGACCAAGATGCAAGCCAAGTTTCAGCAAATCGACTTCCAGATGGGGAGCATGGAGACCCTTAATGCTTCCAACGACCCGAATCTCCAAAGAGCGACGCGACAGTACATTGCGCTCGTCCGGCACTACGGGGCCCAGCTCGGCCGCACGGAGGCCAAGCGGCGCCTGATGCAGAAGGCCGCCGAGGTCAGCCCGTATTGCCTGCCGTGCCAGGCAACCCTCGAAGACGAGGCGAAGAGGTACTGAGACGGTTTAGCGCCTTCCTGGCGTTGACTTTCGCGCAGGCCGACGCAAGACTTGGGGTTGCGGCTGCAGCAGGGGAGAGCTGTCTTGTCGAGCGCGTTTGCTGCGGCGAGCTCGACGTTGGCGGGAGGCGCCGAACAAGGTAGTGAGAGGGCGCTAGCGTGGGAGAGCAGGACGCCCGTAACCGGCGGGGGGATCGCCGCGGACGCCTCGAGCGCGTCTGGCGAACAATCCTGCCCTTGGCCTGCGCGGCCGCAGTTGTGTTGGGTCTTTTGATCGGGAGTGCGGGCGCCGTCGGAGAGGTTTTCAGCGACGGCTTCGAGAGCGGCAACCTATCCCAGTGGACGGCCTCGAGCGGCATGACCGTCCAGCAGCAGGTGACGTACGCCGGCTCCTACGCGGCCCGGGCGACGAGCACCGGCTCGCCCGCCTACGCCTACAAGAACCTCAGCACGCCCCTGTCCGAGCTCTACTACGACGGCCGCTTCCAGGTGGTCAGCCAGGGCGCGACGAATGTCTCGCTCGCCCGCTTCAAGACGGCCGCGGGCGGCTCGATCTTCTCGATCTTCCGGCTCAGCAACGGCAAGCTCTCCTACAACAACGCAGGCACGGGCGTCACCACCTCCGGCCCCCTCGTCACGACCGGCAGCTGGCACGAGCTCGAGGTGCACGGGGTGATCAACGGCAACTCGAGCCTGGTCGAGGTCTGGCTGGACGGGACGAAGGTGATCACCAAGAGCGCTGAGGCGCTCGGCACGACCGGGGTCGGACGCATCTACATCGGCGACAACTCCACCGGGAGCACCTTCGACTTTGTCTTCGACGACCAGATCGTCTCGACGTCCGATGTCGGCCAGAGCCCGCCCTCCAACACGTCGCTTCCCACGATCTCCGGCACTGCGGCGGCCGGCCAGACGCTCAGCGCCGATTCGGGGCGGTGGGCCGGCACGAGCCCGATCAGCTACGCGTTCCAGTGGCAGAGTTGTGACCAGTCCGGCAACGCGTGCACGAACATCGCCGGAGCAACCTCGCAGACCTACCTGCTCGGGCAGGCCGACATCGGGACGACGCTGCGCGTGGTCGTGACCGGGTCGAACAGCTACGGCTCCGCCTCCGCCACGTCGGATGCGACCGCGGTCGTGGTCGACGCGGGACCGATTCCCCCTTCGAACACCTCCTTGCCGACGATCTCCGGCACGGCGCAGGTGGGGCAGACCCTGACCGCCGACCCCGGCCAGTGGTCCGGTAGCCAACCGATCTCCTTCGCCTACCAGTGGCGAAGCTGCGACCAGACAGGCGCCAACTGCGCCGACATCTTCGGGGCGACGTCTCGGACCTACACGCTGACGCTGCTCGATGTCGGCACCACGGTGCGCGTCGCGGTGACCGCCTCGAACAGCACCGGCTCGAGCACGGCAACCTCGGCGCAGACCTCGATCGTCGGCGGTTCGCCGCCGCCGATCTTCAGCGACGACTTCGAGACCGGCAACCTCTCGAAGTGGACGTCCGTGAGCGGGATGACGGTCCAGCAGCAGGTCGTATACGCGGGCTCCTGGGCGGCCCGTGCGACGAGCACCGGCGGCAACGGCTACGCCTACAAGACTTTCAGCTCGACGCTCTCGGAGCTCGACTACGACGGTCGCTTCGATGCGATCAGCCAGGGCGGCTCGAACGTCTCGATCCTCCGCTTCAAGACGGCCTCGGGCGGCTCGATCTTGTCCATCTTCCGTCTCGGCAACGGCAGGCTCTCGTACTCCAACGGGATCACAGGGGCCTCCACCACCGGCCCGCAAGTCTCGACTGGAACCTGGCACGAGCTCGAAGTGCACGCGCTGATCAACGGCAACTCGAGCCTGATCCAGGTCTGGCTCGACGGCGCGCAGGTCATCAGCATGACCGACAACCTCGGCACGACGCCGATCGGGCGGCTCTACCTCGGCGATTCGTCCGGAAGGACATTCGACTTCGCGTTCGACAACGAAGTCGTCTCGGGCGCCGGCGACGTCACGCCTCCGACCACGCCCACCGGCCTAGCCGCGAGCCCGATCGGCTCGAACCGGATGAACCTGACCTGGAACGCCTCAACGGACAACAACAACCAGCTCGCGGGCTACACGCTCTACCGGGACGGCAGCCCGGTCGCGACCGTCGGGCCGAACACCTTGGGCTACGCAGACACCGGCCTGTCGCCGAACACGAGCTACAGCTACACGGTCGACGCGTTCGACAGCGCCGGCAACCGCTCGGCACGGTCGACCGCCGTCTCCGGCACGACCGGCAGCGCGTCCTCCGGCGACCCGGTGATCGCTGCTGCCGGAGACATCGCCTGCGGTCCGGGCGACAGCCGCTGGAACGGCGGCGCGGGGACGCCTGGCGCCTGCCAGGAGCTGGCCACGTCCAACATCCTCTTCGGCTCGAACCTGGCAGCGGTCCTCCCGCTCGGCGACGAGCAGTACGAGGACGGGACGCAGGCGGCGTTCATGCAGTCGTACGACCCCTCCTGGGGGCGCGTAAACGGACTTAGTCATCCGGTGCCCGGAAACCACGAGTACCAGAGCCAGGGGGCGGCCGGCTACTACAGCTACTTCGGCAGCCTCGCCGGTGACCCGACCAAGGGCTACTACAGCTTCGATATCGGAGCCTGGCACCTCATCGCCCTCAACTCCGAATGCGCGAACATCGGTGGTTGCGGTACTGGTTCTCCGGAGGAGCTCTGGTTGCGCAACGATCTCGCAGCCCACTCGAACACCTGCACGCTCGCGTACTGGCACCGGCCGAGGTTCAGCTCGGGCTTCAACGGAGGTAATTCCGCGTTCGCCGCGTGGTGGTCGGACCTGTACAACGCACATGCCGACATCGTCATGAACGGCCACGACCACGATTACGAGCGGTTTGCGCCGCAGGACCCGTCGCAGAACCCGGATCCGAACGGGATCCGCGAGTTCGTAGCGGGCACCGGCGGGCAAGAGCATCTGGCCTTCGTCAACCAGTCACGGAACAGCCAGGTCTTCGACAACAGCACCTTCGGCATCCTCAAGCTGACCCTGCATCCCGCGAGCTACGACTGGCAGTTCGTTCCGCAGGCCGGAGGAACGTTCACCGATTCCGGGACTGGCAGCTGCCACTAAGGCCGACGGCGAAAACAGGGGCGGCAGGACTCGAACCTGCAACCCCCGGTTTTGGAGGCTTAGCCGGACTGAGTAGCCAAGCGGGTTTGCGCCTCGCGCGCGCCACTCTGCGCGCCAGTCGGGAGCGGCACCACCCGGCCATCGGCTGCGCCGGTTAGGTAGGCGTCCAGGCGTGCGGCGTCCTCGGCGAGCTGGCCCTCGAGCTGGTGCCGGTACCGGGTCGATCCCGAGCCAGCCGCCGAGCTGGGTGAGGACGAGCTGACCATCGGCCAGCGCCAGCAAGTGCGCGAGACCATGCGGCAACTGCGGGTCGGCTGAAGCACCCCGTCTCCGGCGCTGGCGACTCTTGAACTCCTGACCGCGCCGTAGCAAGCTAATGCGGGTCACCCTTGTGCCTGCAACAACCGGGCGCTCTAGAGAATCCGAACCGGCCGGCCGCCCGGAAGCACCGTGTAGATGCGGCCGTAGTCGGTGAAGAGAATTCGCTGCGCGGGTGACCAGGCGACTTCGGTGTCGACCAACTCACCCGATGCGGTCATGGACGTCAGCCGCCGTTTGCGGCCCGTTCTCACAACCACCGCGTAGATGCCTCTGGGGTCGGCCCAGACGATCTGATCGCTCTTCGGGGACCAGGCCAGTGAGTACGACACCGTGCCCATGTGCGGCGTCTGCGCAAGGCGTCGGAGGCCCGAACCGTCCGGGCGCACGACGTAGATCGCCAATCTCCCTTCTCCTTCGAGCGGTCCCTGCTGAAATTCGCGCGCGAACGCGATTGCGCGACCGTCGGGAGACCACACCGGGGCGCGGGCGCCGAGGGAGAATCGCCTGAGGAGTGTCCTGCGGTGGCTTCCGTCCGGCGCCATCGTCGCGAGGCGGCCCTGGGCCAAAAAGGCGATGCGCCGGCTGTCGGGCGACCATGCGGGCGCGGAGTCCCAGATCCTGCCGATTAGTCGCACCCGGTTGCACAGGTTCGTCACCCAGATCCGATCCCCCCGCCCGGCGTCTCCGTCCCATGCGATCGCATGCTCATTCGGCGCCCACTGCGCCTCGCCGAACGCTTCCGGGTTCGGTGCCCTGAATCGGAGTCGCTTGTAGACCTGTCCTCCGGGCTGTCTTATGACCAGCACTCCGCTGCGGTCGTTGGAACCGATGATGACGTCGGCAACCATGCTTCCGTCCGGCGAGAGAGACGGTACGTCGTCGCCGTAACTCCGCGCAATCGGCCTCCTAGCGGTCCCATCCGCGTTCATCATCCAGAGACGGTCGCCACTCCAGAACGTAATCAGCCTGCCCCAGGCGCTCCACTGCGGTGAGTTGGCGCTTAGCCGTTCGGAGGTAGCCGCGGCCGTTGGCGTTATGGCGAGCACGGCCGTCGCAACGGCGCCTGCCCATAGCCGAGGGTTCGCCAGCTTGCCTGTCATGCGCCTCGTGACGATTGTCTCACGCCGACGGCCGCGTTTGATGGAAGACCCGCTCGAGCGGCTGCGCGCTTGTAAGCGAGCTCCTGCGCTCGCGCCTGCTTGAGCGTCAGCGTCTCGCTGCAGACCTTCTTGTGCCAGGCGTTCTCGCGCGGATCGCTCTTGGCCGATTGTGAGTGCGGCTCGGGCCAGAGGTTCTTCTTCGACCATGGAGCACCGCCGAGCTCGAGCGAGATCAGGTGGTCCTCCTCGTAGTGCGAGGGGTTCTGATCGGCGTAGTGTCACTCTGCGAGCTGCGCCCGCTTAAGCGCGTTCGTGTAGCTCGCCGGCGGGCGGATCGTCGCCGTCCAGCCGGTCTTGCAGATCGTGCTCGAGATGGTCGCTTGGGTCACGTTCGAGTAGCGGGCCATCGGCAGGATCAGGGCCGTGGCGCCCGCCAGACCGGTGGCCGCCAGCAGCCCTGCGACGGCAGCGACGAACGCGAGCAGCAGCACTCGGCGGCTCAGGCTTGAGGCATACCCAAGAGCCTACGGTCTCTCGCTTTCAGCCCATAGGTGTAAACCGAAGCTAAACGTGGAATCCCCTGCTTATGCCGCTACTCGTCCACCTATCCGAGGTGGACGTCCGGCGCTACGTCGCCGGGGCCGCGAGCGTGGAGACGGAGCGACACGTGAGGGTCTGCGCTTTCTGCATGCACCGGCTCGCGGATGCGGCGCAGAGCGCTGTTCGATGGGAGCGGCGCGGTCTGCTTGGCCGGCTCGTGCGGATCGATCCCTCGCAAGAGATAGACGAGCTTCTGGCTGAGATTGAGGAAGAACAACGACGTCACGCAGCGTGAACTAGAGGACCTGGCGATGCAGGCCGAGCGCGAGACGGTTGGCGAGCGCATCCGGCGGCTGCGCGAGGAGCGCGGACTCTCGCAGCGCGAGCTGGCCGAGCCCGGCGTCTCCTACGCCTACCTCAGCCGCGGCGTGACGCCGCTGTACCCCGAGGTCGGCAGGGACGACGCGACCTGCCCGCACTGCGGGCGCGCACCCTAGCCGCGTTCTAGACTCGCTACACCGTCCCGGCCCCAGGGAGGAGGAGCGTCGACCTCGCAGGGCCGTCCCGCTAGATGCGGCGCCCTGAGTTTGTCCGAGCGCTGGTGGTCTCGCCTCGTTGACTTCGGTCGCAGCGAGTGCTTAGCTGATTGTAAGAGGTCGCACTAAAGGAGGGTGAGGCGCGTGCCGTCGGCGCCTCCGTCGCAACCAGGCTCCGCAGTAGAGGGCGCTCGTCGTACGCAGGGCCAAGTACGTCCCAAAAGCGACCGCCTGGAAACGAACCCCGCGGTCACGTCCAGCGAGCATCGGGCGGCCGGGAAAATATCGTGGGACCTGCTCCGTCTTATGCGCGGCGAGCTTACGAGTCTTGAGGAGCGCGCCAAATTCGTCATCCCAGTTCAGGTCACGGGCCTTGTCGCGCTTTGGCTCCAGATCCACAACTTCCCCACGGGGTTGTCGCGGGATCTCGCCGTGGCCGCCCTGGCGGTGCTGCTGGTCTCCCTCGTGACGTCGATCTATCTCGTCCGTCCATGCCGGATGCCGTCTTTCTGGGAAAGCATCGTGACCGACACCCTCTCGGCTGACGATCCCAAGATCGCCGAAATCGAGGTAATGGTCGTCGCAACGCTCTCTCGATTATGGGGGAAAGAGGAGAAGCGGCTGCGGCGAGGGCTTCTATGCGCGGTCAGCCTCGGCGCCCTTACGCTAGTGATCGCTGGACTTGCTTACGCCGTCGATCTATTTGGGCGCTGAGCCGGGTCCGGCGAGACGCTACTGATGCTCGCTGTCGCGGTCGGCGCTCTTTGCGGCAGCGGGAATCGCGTGGTCGTCGGGGTTCTAGGTGGCGGTGCCGCCCAGATCCGGGTCTACGGCGGCGGCCAGATCGCCACGCCCACGATCGTCCCGCGCACGTTCAGCCTCGACGCGAACGCGAACCCAGACGGACTCGGCGCCTACGGGTCGTTCCGCTTCGCCGGCGTTCTGCCCGGCGTCCGGCGCGACGTGACGTGCCTCACTCTGGCCGGCAACAGCGCGCTTGTCGGCGGGTTCATCCGCGAGGGTGCGGCGGACTTTATCGGACGGACTTCCTCTTCGCCGTCAGCGACAACGGGCCTCCTGGCTCCGGCGCCGATACGTCGGGCTTCGCCGACGTGTCGCCCAACTCGATAATCCGCCGTATCCCGGCCTACCGTCGAACTTTCCTAGGACGTGTCCGCCGACGGTCGCCCTGCAGGTGTTCGGAACCTTCCTGCTCACGGGCGACGTCTCGATCGAGACGCCGTAACCAGACAAGGTGAGGGGCGGCTGCTCACTGGTGGTCGCCCTTCAGCTTCTCTCGCCGCGGCGCTGCCTTCAGTCGCCGCCGAACTCGCTCTCGGCGCAGGCCGGACAGTAGAACGCGAGCTCCGGCGGCTCGTCGTCGGTGAAGACACCTAGGCCCGAATCAACAAGATGGCCGGACGGCCTATTGGAAGGCGCCTCGTGGAGCGATACCGTCACGGACGTCTGCGAGGAAAACCCAGTCTGCGGCATATGGAGCCGGAGCACCTCGACCTCCCCCCGAGGGGCGCGTTCCCGAGCCGCAGCGGGAACCGAGCCACGCTCCGGCTCCACCTAAGTCAGCAAGGCTTTGCGCGCGATTGGCGGAGCTGCCCGCGGGTATCTTGTGTACGGAGCCGAGCGGAGGTTCAGGGGGGAGAGGACTCGCTGTGGTCGCTCGGCTCTCTAGCCGTTACTCGTTGCGATCCTCGATCGCACATGCCGGAACGCCGTTCGCGCACCACCGTCGCGGTGATGGGACGCAAGTTCCGGTTCGGTCGCTTGGCGTCGCGGACGCGAGCCGCTAAGAATCCGACCGTGGAGGAGCCGCTCGAGCGTCTGCGGGACGAGGTAGCCCTGGCGGACGAGGTAAGAGCAGGGAAAGCAGTGGTGCCGCCCTCGCTCTTCGGCCATCTCTCTAAATTCTTTCGAACCGACTTCGCGGACAATCCTCTACGTATTCGTGTCGAGCATGTGTTCATATGGCCAGCGGAGCCGGGTACGCGTATGCCAGCCAACCTGAAACCGGGTAGTGAGTGGGCGTTGCTCGGCCGCACAGGCGACACACTCATCCTTCACGGCGTCAGCCCAATGCAAACGGAAACAGTCCGGGTGCCGGCAGGACTGGTGGTGCTTCGAAGCAAGTAGCCCTCGGAGCGGAGATACGTCACAACGAGGAGGGATCCGGAGCAGCTCTCTCCTCTGGGACTCGGCGGCCTAGTCCCTGGGTGGAAGCAACCCGGCATAACGGCTGTAGGCTCGGCCCGTGGAGACGAAGCGCATCGACTCGGTCCGGATCCAGACCGGTGTTCGGGTTGCCGAGATCCCGTGGGAGACGTCGCAGAAGCTTCGCGGGCGGCTACTCGCGGCGGGCCTCGAATCGCTCGAAGACGAGTTCGCGGCCAGGGGACGAGCACGCCGATTGTCATCGACCGGGCCGACAAGGAGCCGTTCCTGGCAGTCGTGCTCGCCTGGATCGAGGACGTCGGTGAGCCGCAAGCCGTCGTGCTTGGTGGCCTACTCGCTCTCAGGGACGCGCTTTCGGGCCGATCTGTCGGCCCCGCCGGACCCGCCGGTGAGCGGCGGGCACGGCCGGTCGTAGACTCCTGTCGATGGCGCCAGAGCTCCCGAAGCCCGACATTCGGCCGCAACTTCGCGAGCTGCTCGCGTGGTACGACGACGTGCTTCAGAGGATCGCTTCCGGGGCGCTCGTGGAGCCTGGCCTAGCCGGGCGTCTAAGCGAAGAACAGGAGTTCGCCGCTCGCCACCTCGAGCTTCTTGATGCAGACGAAGAGGGCCGGCAGGCCACAGAGTGAGCTGACGATCCGGATCGCGCGCAAGGATCGGCGCCAGCATCCGCGGGTCGCAGCGCGCTGGCTACTGCGTCACCTGAGCGGGCCGGTGCGCCGGATTCGATGCCGCCCTAAAGCCCAGCGCCGCGCTACCCGAGCGTCAAACTCCAGGCCATCAAGAAGGACGCGCACCGGCGGGCCGCAGTGGGTATACGCCGCAGGGAACCTCCTACCGCTCTCCCCGTACCCGTAGGCGCCGATGCGCGCGTTCCAATCATCCGATACCTCGCTCGCGGAATCAAGAATGCGAGGGGAGGTGCTCAGCTCGTAGCCATTCGAGACGACGGCGCCGACCAGCCGCCCGTGCTGTCGTCGAGGACTCGGCCTAACGAGCCCATCGCAAGGATCTTCGGTCGAAGGGATCTGAACGAATGGAGGCGGCTGGGCGACCTACCTCCGATGTACGAAGGGCGGCACTGGCAACCACCCTTCATTCCGGGGCTATGCGACTGCTGTAGCACCCAGGGGAGAGGGCCGGCCGCCCAGCCTCCTCCATGTTCAGCTTTGGGGATGGTTGTCCTTGGAGGACATGGCTTGCTGAGCCACTAGTGCCGCAATCTCAAGTTCAACAGGTTCAAACGGGCCCGGTCGCGTTTGCAGCGCCGCGGCGAAACGGGTCGCCGGCTATGGGCCGCAAGCAGGCGGAGCCGGTGCTGACCGTGAGCGCGGCCTGATCCGACCGAGGTGCGCCTCATCATGGACTCGTGGACGGCGAGCCGTTCGCCGAGAAGATCGCCCGCGAGGCCGCGAACTACCTCGAGGCGGTCGACCTCTTCCGGGCCGAGTGTCCGACCAAGACCGAGCCGGGTTTCCGCGGGCTGCCGGTCGCGAGCTCGGGCGGGCCGACCTGGCGCAGCGAGGCAGACGAGCTCGACGACGGCTACAGAGCCGCCGCCTAGTCAGCGACCGTCTCGAACGGCCACTAGGCGAACAGCCTAGGAGACATAGCCTGACCAAGGGCCGGGCAGGCGCTGCGCAGCGCCGCGGCGTTCGGCTTGTCGCCCGGCCATCTGGGTGCAGCTTCCTTACCATCGGAGCATGAGCAAGGAGGCGCTTACCAAGGCTTATCACGAGTTCGCCGAGACGCAGAAGATCACACCGTCTTCAGATGTAGCGCCGCGCTTCGTTCTGTTTCGGATGAGCGCATTGGGCGGCGATGTCAAGTCAGCGGTAGAGGTGCTCCTCTCGACCTATGAGACCGCCCAAGTGGCGGTGCGCGAGCTACGAGAGGCGATGCTTCTCGAAGCCGAAGCGCCGGGAGATTCCAAAGCTGCCGCGCGCCATCTTTTCGAGCGGCAGGAGGTTCAGCGTCGTGCGATCAGCGCGTTCAAGTCGGTTTTTTCTTCGTTCGCGCGTACCAGGACGCGGTGTGCGGATTTCTGATCGCGCTTGAGCGGGAGCCCGTGGGTAGAAACGTGAGCATGGCCAAACGTCTCAAGAAGAAGGACGGATCTATCTCAACGCTTGTCGATGAGAAGCTCCCGAGTTACCGCGACTGGCTCGCTCAGTGGAAGAAGGATCGTGACGCTACTCAAGCTACGGCCCGAGCCGATCAGAGCCGTTCGCGTCGTTGAGGCGAGGCAAGACAGCCTCCGACGCGTCTCCGAAGCGTCAGGGGCCTCCAGAGACCGATGATGACGCGAAGCTGAGGCGGTTCATCATGCTCTGGTTCCAGAATCGCCGAAAGCTTCGAGCGCTTCTAGAAGAAGAGGAAGCGGAGCGGCGCCGGCAGTTCGTCCACGCCATGCGCTGCGACCCCCGGTTTGCCCAGCTCCGCGAAATCTCGGCCCGCCTAGAGGGGGTTACGGAGACTTTCCAGGGGATGATCGAGTTGCAACGACGCGAACAGGAGCGGCTCCGCCGGCTGAGCAAAGGCGACAAGCGGAAGCGAATCAAGCGCCTTCTGAGACGAGACCCGCGACTCACGAACCGTGCACTCGCCACGATTTTCGGGTGCAGTCCTCAAAGCGTCCTGAACTACCGGAACGAAGTCGAAGAGGCGGGGGAGATCCCCGTTTTGGAACGCGCCGCGACTCCCTTGGGCGCAGCCAGCAGGCCCCGCAGAAAGTGCAGAGCTGGCTTCTGCGATCGAGGCCGCGCATCCAGAAGCCCTTTACTTCCAAACCCGCGCCGATCGCGCTAGCGACAGCTGAGTCAAGTCGACGACGAGCTCCAAACACCTAGACCGAGCCCCGGTGTGTTCGGAAAGTCAGTCGCACGGGAGCCGAACGGAGAATCTGGATGGACGGCAAGAGCCTCGGGAAACCGGTCGTAGATAAGACGTTCGTCAGGTTCTTCCACATCTCCGGCTGGAACTAGTGGCGACTCGGCGCTCGCCTCGCCGACTCGTTCAACGCTCAGGAGCCGCCGTTCGCCTCCACCCAGGACAGCAGCAGCCAGGAGATCGCGAGGACGAGCAGGAAGCTCGGGGCCAAGCGCAGAACCTGAGCCCGGGGTTCCGCCGCGTCTCCCGGTCTTGACGTGTAGCGAGGTGGTCGCGAGTCAAGCCACAGCTGAAATGGCCGCCCCGCCACCCTTGGCGGCGCTCGATGGCGCTCGGACTCTCGGGCTGTTCTGTATTTCCAAGGTAAAGCCCGACGGTCGGACGGACGATGGAAGCTATCGACTCTCGTTCGAGATAAGGAGCCAAGCCGAGATGCCAGACGAAAGCGAAGCACCAAAGAAACGGTCACGCAGACAGAAGGTCAAAGAATCAATCGCGCTGATTCAAGTTGAAGAAGGTGGATTCGGCGGCACCTTCTGGTACCTCTACCCCGAAAGCATCGAGACTCACGACGGGGAGTTCACGCTCAGCCAGGAGGTCACGGCCGCCGTCGATAATGAGGTCAAGCGCCAGTTCGCGCCTGCGAAGCTGCTCGCGCTCGGGGTGCTCGGAGCAACGAAGAAGCGAGGCGGGATCTACTTGACGGTGGAAGGCCACAACTTCCACAGCTTCGGGACGGTTACGTTCCGCAACGAGAGAGCCGCGAGAAAGTTCGCGGCGAAGGTGAACAGCACGGCGAGGCAACTTCCGGCCTCCACTCCGGGACCGAGCGAGGAGGCGCCGGCGCCGTCCGATACGTCGCACGACGACCCGACCGAGGAGCTTCGAAAACTCGCGGCTCTGCGTGACGACGGGATCATCACAACCGGGGACTTCGAGGCGAAGAAGAAGCAGCTACTCGGGCTGTAGTCGCCTTCAGCTGGCCCCGAAGACTCCTGTCACCGCGAGCAACCGCGAGCCCTCGACGGCTAGCCCTTGGCCGACATCCGAAAACCTAGACCGAGCACAGGTGAGGCTCAGCTGTGCTCGCCTAGAGTGGTCGGTCGTTAACGACTGGCTGAGCGCAGGCGCCACAGTCGCCTGAGTAGCGAGAGGCCCGGGTTGTCCCGAGCCTCTCGAGCCGCATCGTTGGGTTGCCGCTACTTGCAGTCGACGGTGAAGTTGTCGTGGAACGCGGTCACCGTTCCGTTCGGGTTAATCGTGATGTGGAAGTTCTCGTGCACGAGGAAGTTGTTTCCGGGGCCTGACCGATGATCCGGAAGTTGTTGATGAACGTCTCCTCCACGCCGAAGGACGTATTGAACTCGTCCTGGGTGACTCCTGTGGCCTGGTACTTGTCGCCGGTGACGACACCGGTGCCCGAGATGCCCTGCGGTTGATCGTGGGTCTTCACGTGCACGCTGTTGTCATTGACGGTGACGTGGATCAGGTCGTGGAGATTCCCGCTAAGCAGGACGTCCTCGCCGACCCCGCCGTTGGCGCATGGGACAAAGACGGCGAGATCGATCGGAAAGACCGAGTTCACGGTGAAGCTCGACGCCGGGGCACCGCTCGACGACGAGACGACTGCAAACGAAAGCACGGTAACGAGTCCGCTGAGGACCAGTAGCTTCTTCATGGCTCTCCCTTTGACGGCGGCTGTCTTGCGCTGACGACCGGACCGATTACCAGCCCATACCCGACCCGGGCCAGGCCCCACCTCGGTCGACACCTCCCTCCTGCAGGCGGACAGTTCTGGTGCATGCCCGGCTCTTCGCTTCCGGACGGCACCGTCACGCGAACGGAACTCGGGCTGCTCACGCTGAGCGGTCCGGGCGGCTCGGGCAAGACGCGACTCGCCGTCGAGGCGGCGACGGAGCTCGTGCCGGAGTTCAAAGCCGGCGTCTTCTGGGTCGGCCTGTCGGCGCTGCGCCCGCCGGAACTTCTTACGCGTAAGAACCCGCTTCTCTGTGCATCTAACGTAGTGGGTGAAACGGGGAGGAAGAGATTCGCGAGTCGTCGCGGCGCTGCTGGTGCTCGCGGCGATCGGGGCGCACGTCGCGGTTTCGTCGCGAGCCGGGGGTGTTCAGTCTTCCGGAGCCGGCGCTTGCGGCAGGAATCGCCTGGCGGTGAGGACACTCAGTGACCGCCCCAGGCTTCTCGCTCCCAAGAAGGCGACCCTCATGCAGTTGCGCCGGCGGCCGCATCCCCGCCGCCTCGACGAAGTCCGCCTTCCGTTCGAGCGCCACACGTACCGCGTCACGGCCACGGTGACCGGTGTCGGCCGGTCACACGCGCCGGAGCTTCCGCTGGTGCTCCGCCAGGGCCGGGTGCAGATGCTCGCGGCGGTGCCTGCCGCCGCGTGTGTCAGGCGCGCCGTCCCGTACCGACGTCGTCAGATGCAACGTGCTCGACGCACGGCGCAGCGGTGCGAGAAGGCGACCGTAATCGGTGTCGCCTTCTTTGCTCGCGGGCGTTCTCGGAGCGGTGCTCATTCGAATGGGCTGAAGCTTGATCCGATTCTCGGCTTTCGTTGCCAGACGAGCCTCAGACCTGCTCCGCCGCCGCCTCCTCCGCCACCACCACCCAAACCGCCACCACCGCCGCCTCCGACGGACCCGGTGGTCGCTGCCGCGGGCGATATCGCCTGCGACCCGGCGAGCGACAACTTCAACGGGGGCGCCGGCACGGCGACAGCCTGCAAGCAGGGGGCAACGGCTCAGCTCATCGAGAGCCTGGGCGTCACCGGGGTGTTGGCTCTCGGCGACACCCAGTACTACTGCGGCGGGTACAGCGCCTTCCTCCAGTCGTACGACCGCAGCTGGGGCGCGTTCAAGGCACGCACCCACCCTACGGTCGGCAACCACGAGTACCTGACTTCCGGCGGAACCGACTGCAACGCTGGCAATGCCGGCGCGAACGGGTACTTCACCTATTTCGGCGCCTCCGCCGGCGCACGCGGTCAGGGCTACTACAGCTTCGACCTCGGTACCTGGCACCTGATCGCGCTCAACTCCAACTGCAGCGACGCGGGTGGGTGCACCGCGGGAAGCCCGCAGGGCCTGTGGCTGGCAGCCGACCTCGCCACCCATCAGAACATGTGCACGCTCGCCTTCTGGCACATCCCGCTCTTCAGCTCGGGCGGCCTCGCCCAAAGTGGCACACGGCCCCTCTGGCAGTTGCTTTACGACCACAACGCCGACCTGATCCTGAGCGGACACGACCACATCTACGAGCGCTTCGCACCCCAGACGGCGAGCGGCGCCCTTGACCAGCAACGCGGGATCCGCGAGTTCATCGTCGGCACGGGCGGCGCGAACCACAGCTCCATCACGGGCAACGCCGCGAACAGCGAGGTCCGCGACGCACTCACCTTCGGCGTCCTCAAATTGACGCTGCACCCGACGAGCTACGAATGGAGCTTCGTGCCGACCGCGGGCGGGACGTTCACCGACTCGGGGACGACACCGTGCCACTGACCTCGCGGAGATCTGCCACGATCCCGCCATGGCGCGTTTCCTCCACACGATGGTTCGGATCACCCACCCGGAGAAGAGCCGCGTGTTCTACGAGGCGCTCGGGTTCGCCTTCGCGGGAGACTTGCGAGCCCTCGATGCCTACGCCTTCGCGTCGAGAACATCCGCGAGGACGTGATCTCCGTCGAACACGGCTGGGACGATGTTGAGGGCGAGATCCTGCCCAAGTCGAAGGCGGGCGTTCGCTTCGCACTCCTACCGGAGACGCTGCGAGCCATCCTCGCCGAGCACATCGAACGCACGGGACGAAGCGGCGCGGATCTGATCTTCGGCCGCACCGCAACCGAACCGTTCACGCCGTCCCACGTTCGCAAGACCGCTAACAAGGCATGGGCGACGGGCGAACCCGTGACGCTGCATCGGCTACGCCACGCCAGCCGCTCATTCATGGGTGACGCTGGCATCCCGGAGGAACGCTGCGACCGGTACATGGGGCATAGCTCCGGGAAGGTGGGGAGGCGCTACAGCCACGCCCTCCGCGGCCAGCGGATCGAAGATGCCAAGCGGTTCGAGGGCTATCTCAGCCGCGAAGGGGCAGAGGTTGTCACCCTGCCGACTGCGCGACAATTGCGCGACAGTGAACACCCCTAGCGGCGGTCTCTAGCGGTTCGGAGCGGTAAAGCGAACAGACACCGAATCGCCGTGAAGCCCGCATAACAAGCGGGTTTCCGGCTTCTAGAGCCAACAGGGGCGGCAGGACTCGAACCTGCAACCCCCGGTTTTGGAGACCGGTGCTCTGCCAGTTGAGCTACGCCCCTAGGGGTTGCCGGAAGCCAGTGTAACCGCGCCGTTCTACAGTCCGGGCCATGGCTCCACCCGCGCCGCGACCCGCGCTTGGTGCGCTCTTCCTTATCCTCGCGATCGCCTTCGTGGGGATCGCTGCCGCCGCCGCCGAAGCTGTCGACAGCAACCACGGCCTTGTGGTCGTAGTCGTGGCGGCAGGCGCGATTGCGCTCTGGCTCCTGACGCTCTCGCTGCGGAATCTAAGGAAACGGCGACCCTAAGCCGTATTCTCTTAGCGTGGGCCAGGACGAGACGCAGCAGCTCTGGCGCGAATACCGCAAGAGCAAGGATCAGGGCGTCCGCGACCGCCTGATCCTGACCTACGCGCCGCTCGTCAAGTACGTAGCGGGCCGGCTGGGCAGCGGCCTGCCGGCGCATGTCGACGAGAACGACCTCGTCTCGTATGGCCTGCTCGGGCTGATCGGCGCGATCGAGCGCTTCGACCCCGGCCGCGACATCAAGTTCGAGACGTACGCGATCGCGCGCATCAAGGGCTCGATCATCGACGAGCTCCGCGCGATGGACTGGGTCCCGCGCTCGGTCCGCTCCAGAGCCCGCGACATCGAGCGTGCGATCGGCGAGCTCGAGCGCAAGCTTCACCGCGCGCCGACCGACGAGGAGATCGCCGAGAAGCTCGGCGTCACGACCGACGACCTCAACGAGAGCCTCTCCGAGATCGGCCGCTCCTCGATCGCCGCGCTCGACGAGCTCTGGACGATCTCGTCCGGCGGGGGCGGCGACCAGGTCGCCCTGATCGACACGATCGAGGACACGCAGGGCCCGGAGCCGCAGTCCGAGCTCGCTGCGACCGAGCTCAAGGAGGCGCTCGGCGAGGCGATCGCCCGCCTCCCGGAGCGCGAGAAGCTCGTCGTCACGCTCTACTACTACGAGGAGCTGACCCTGCGCGAGATCGGTGAGGTCCTCGGAGTGACGGAGTCGCGCGTCTCCCAGCTCCACACGAAGGCGATTCTGCGCCTGAAGGCCCGCCTTGCCGGGTCGCCGGCGCGCGAGCCGCTGGGCCGCTAGAACATCGCCCTACGGCCAACTCCGTTGGAGAGACCCGCAAACGCGGTAACGTTCACGCGTGTCCAAAGGGGTCTAGAGAAAGGACGTGGGAGAGTGAAACACCGCAGACTGCTGGTCCTCGCGGGAGGAGTGAGCGCAGTGGCGCTCGTCGCCTTCCTCAGCGTTGCGGCGGCGAGTAGCAGCAAGCCGGCGCACGCCCAGAGAGCGGCTGCGATCCAGGCGCCCAAGGTGCCGAATGCCGCCGCTCTCAGGAAAAAGTACGGCGGTCAGAAGATCACGTTCGTGGGCGACTCGGTCGGGAACGGCCATGTCCGCGACACCGCACTAGCCAAGCGGTTCACGCACGACACCGGCATCAAGGTCAGCGTCGTCCCGCACCCGGCGGCGTCGGATCAGTCGTACGCGCAGCTCGCGAGGGCCTTCTCTTCGAAGTCCTCGTCGATCGACGTGGCGATGATCGACGTCGTCTGGCCAGGCGCTTTCGCGCCGTATCTGGTCAACCTGAAGCCGAAGCTCGGCAAGCAGGCGAAGCTGCACATCTCCAGCATCGTCTCGAACGACACGATCGGCGGGAAGCTCGTCGCGATG
>Ga0307312_10000340_pt1 | contig 21058 bp, 21 predicted proteins | sample ER_DNA_202_FD_194489 | JGI IMG/M metagenome (GOLD analysis project Ga0307312, IMG submission 194489) | Bulk soil microbial communities from the East River watershed near Crested Butte, Colorado, United States - ER_DNA_202 | ecosystem: Environmental > Terrestrial > Soil > Floodplain | place... | reverse complement strand
GGTCACTCCGGCTGTGACGCCGGCCGTGAATGCCGTGGCTCCGGTCGTGAACGCGGTCACTCCGGCCGTGGCTCCGGTCGTGAACGCGGTGACCCCGGCTGTGACGCCGGCCGTGAATGCCGTGGCTCCGGTCGTGAACGCGGTCACTCCGGCCGTGACGCCGGCCGTGAACGCGGTCACCCCGGCTGCGACTCCGGTCGTGAACGCCGTGACCCCGGTGGTGAACGCAGTGACCCCGGCCGTGAACGCCGTCACCCCGGCCGTGACGCCGGCCGTGACCCCGGTGGTGAACGCCGTCACCCCGGCCGTGACGCCGGCCGTGACCCCGGTGGTGAACGCGGTGACCCCGGTGGTGAACGCGGCGGGCCCGGTCGCGAATGCTACTTCTGGTGCGCTTGCCCCGGCGGCTAGTCCGCTGAGCGGGTTCGGCCCTGGCGCGGGGAGTCTTACCGGGCCGCTTCAGGCTGCCAGCGCGTCGGCTGGAGCCGCTGCGGCCGCGCCGGGCGGCTCGTCCTCGCTGCCGCTGGCGGGGGCAGGTAGTGGCGGCGGTGCGCCGTTGCAGCCAGCGCCGATGCCTTCTGGGCTGCCGGCTATGCCGGGTGGCGGCGCGAACAGCGCGAACAGCGTCAGCGGCTCTGGTGGCGGCGCCGGCGGGAACAGCTGGGGCGGCGTGCAGGGCGGTATCGGCGCCGCCCTGATCGCGCTGCTCATGCTCGTGCTGTTGCGGCTGGCGCGTCGTGCTGCCGTGGTGCCGATCTGGCGTGCCTACCTGCCGGAGGTGCCGCCAGCTTAAGTCCTTTCCTTCCAATCGGTCCGTTCTTCGCGTCCGGGCCAGCAGCGTTCGGGCGCTGAATCCCCCTCGGAAGGAAAGGCACACAAGTGCATGCGTGTTTGAAGTCCGCGTGCGCCGTGCTCGCCTGGAGCATCCTGGTCGTCCTGGTGGCGGCCGGCATGAAGGGATCCGTCCCCCCAGCTCAGGCGAACATACGCACTGCGAGTAGTACTACTCAGGTCACCCTGGCCAGCACGCTGAGCGTGGCCGCGGCACCGAAGACGGTGGCGCGCCCCGGCTCGAGGTATGCCGTGCGGCCTGGTGACACGTTGTCCGGCATCGCCGCGCGGTTCGCCGTGCGCGGCGGCTGGCCGGCGCTGTACGCGGCCAACCGGCCGCTCATCGGTCCTGACCCCAACACGATCCGCCCCGGCACCGTCCTGGTGCTGCCCGGCCGGATGACTCCGGTCCGCTACACGGTCGCGGCCGGTGACACGCTGGCGGGTATCGCCGCCGTGTTCGCCGTGCGCGGCGGCTGGCCGGCGCTGTACGCGGCCAACCGGCGGGTCATCGGTCCTGACCCGAACACGATCCGCCCCGGGACCGTGCTGACGATCCGGCGCCCGGCGGCGCCGAAGCCGGAGCCGTCCGCGACGCGCCCGGCCCACCCGCACCCGGTGCCGCCGCCGTCGGCGCCAGCGGGTAACCGGCACAGTCCCCGGCCAGCGGGAACGGGAGCTCCGGCCGCCAGCGGCATGCCGCGGTGGCTGACGACCACGCTGCTGGCCGCCGGCCTGGTCGTAGGGGCCGCGTTCCTCGCCGAGCCGGTGCTGCTGGTGCTCCGGCGCCGACGCCGGCGGGCCTCGGCCCAGGCCGCGGCCGTGCCGGAGCAGGCCCGGGAGCCGGTGCCCGTGCCGTCGCCGCGCGACGGCCGGGAGCCGGATCCGGGACGCCCCGCCGCGGCGGAGGCCGGCATCGTCCTGGCCGACTATGACCGGGTCGTCGTGACGCAGAGCCTGCACGACGGCACGGTCTACGTGCTGCGGCCGCCGGATGCGGATCCTCGGATGATCTTGCGGGCGGCCCGGCTGGTGCTGCCCGAGGACCTCTACCGGGAGCTAGCCGTGCAGCTGGGCATGCCCGCCAGCTGGCCGATCGTCGTGGCCGACTATGACCGGGTGGTCGTGACGCGAAGCCAGCCGGACGGCGCGGTCTACGTGCTGCGGCCGCCGGGTGAGGATCCCCGGGTGATCTTGCGGGCGGCCCGGCTGGTGCTGCCGGAGGATCCTTACGAGGAGCTGGCTGACCAGCTCGGCGTGCCCGCGGGGCTGCCGATGAGATGACAGCGCCCGCGGGGGCGGGCCGGGCGGATGCCCGGCCCGCCCCGGGCCCGCGGCGCTAACGATCCTCCCGGCTCCGTTCGGCCCTGTTCCGCAGCGATTCGACCAGCGCGGCCACGTGCCGCCGCTCCTCGGGCGTCAGCTCGTCGATGCTGGCGATCAGGAGCTCCCGCTCCGGGTCGCCGGGGTTCTCCGGCTCGCCGGGGGCCTCGTCGTAGTAGTGCAGCCCGGTGGACGCGGCGGCGGCGGCGCGGACCGCCGAGACCGGCACGTCCAGGCCCTTGGCCAGAGCGTCGATGGTGGCCGGGCGCGGCGGACGGGCCAGGTTCCGGGTCGCGGCGAGGGTGTGGACGGTGGAGTGCGGCAGCCCGCCGCGGCGGGCGACCTCGCGATAGGACCAGCCCCGCTCGCGCAGGCGCTGCTGGATCAGCCGCTGCAGCGGGTTGAGCGCAGGCTCCAGCGCCGCCGCGGCGGGGCGCGGCTGCTCGGCGGGCGGGCCCTGCTCGTCCCCCGTCGCCTGCGAAGTCATGGCCACCAACCTTAGCCCGCCTTCCTCAAAGGAGCCCCGTCGTAATTCCCCGAGATTAGTCGGGACTCGTCGGCATTGACTGTCCCGGAATGGGTAGTGTACGGTGGTGACCGTACAGTACGTTCGACAGATAGCGTACACCAAGTCCGTGGCCCGGCGCCATAGGGGTGCCGAGCAGGTAAATCCCCCGGGCTGCCTGGCCCGGGGGGCGATCGCCCCCGAGGAGGCACCATGTCCACCATCACGATGCAGGAGCTCGAGCACGAGACCGCCGAGCTGCTCCCGGCCCGGGAAACCCTGAGCTGCTGCAGCCACCGTTCGGGCGGCAACAGCTTCACCCAGGTGGGGTACGGCAACACCGCTCAGGCTGGGCTCGTGAACGTCGCCGTCGCGAACGGCAGCTTCAACAACATCCTCAGCCTGGGCTCCGGCAACATCGGGTAGCACCTGCCCGGCTAGCAATAGGTGCCTGCTGTGCAGTACCTGAGGGGGGCTGCACGGCAGGTGAGGAGGGCCGCCCCTGGGTTCCCTGGGCGGCCCTCCAGCTACTTCCGGCGCCCGGGTGGTGAGCATGCATACGAGGGAGGAGCAGACTCGTGACCGCAGTCGCAGGGCACGTGACCGCTGGACGGCCGACCCCTGTCTTGCCTCCCGCGGATGCTCCCGGGCCTGGTCAGGTGCCCCGGCTAGCCGACGGGGTCGAGCTGCTCGGCGAGTACCGGGGTTCCGGCTACGCCCAGCCGCCGTCGCTGGTGCGCCGGGCCGACGGCCAGGTCATCCAGATGTCTGCGCTGCTGTACCGGGTGGCCTGCCGGATCGACGGCTCCCGCGACCCGGCCGCCATCGCGGGGCTGGTCAGCGAGGACCTCGGCCGGTCCCTGACCGCTGACCAGGTCCGCTATCTCATCACCGCCAAGCTGCTGCCCCTGGGCGTGGTCGCTGACGAGGGCGTCCCGGCCGCCGCGCCGACGGCCAACCCGCTGCTCGCGCTGCGGGCACGGGGCACGCTGCTGTCCGAGCGCGCGGCGAACGCCGCCGGGGCGCTGCTGACGCCGCTGTTCCGCGGACCCGTCGTAGTGGCCGTGGTAGTCAGCATCGTGGCCGTGGACTGGTGGCTGTTCGCCGTCCACGGGCTCGGCGGGGGGCTGCAGCAGGTCCTGCGCGACCCGGTGAACCTGCTCATCGTGCTCGGCCTGTCCCTGGTCTCGGCCTTGTTCCACGAGTGCGGGCACGCGGCCGGCTGCCGCTACGGCGGCGCGCGACCCGGCAAGATCGGGGTCGGCATCTACCTGGTCTGGCCCGCGTTCTTCACCAACGTCACCGACTCCTACCGGCTGTCCCGGATCGGGCGGCTGCGCACCGACCTCGGCGGCCTGTACTTCAACGTGGTCTTCATGCTGGCCCTGGCCGGCCTCTACGCGGCCACCTCGTCCGAGGTCCTGCTCCTGGTCATCGCCTTCACGCACCTGGAGATGCTGGAGCAGCTGATGCCGTTCGTCCGCTTCGACGGCTACTTCATCCTCAGTGACCTGATCGGCGTGCCGGACCTGTTCGCCCGCGTCGCCCCCATCGTGAAAAGCGCGCTGCCCCGGGGCCGCCGGGACCCGCGCGTCACCGGCCTGCGGCGCAGCGCCCGGATCGTAGTGACCGCCTGGGTGCTGTGCGTCATCCCGCTGCTTGCGTTCGGCATCGGGTACCTGGTGCTGTACCTGCCCGCCGTCAACCGGGCGCTGTGGAATTCCGCCAGCCTGCAGGCCCATCTCATGACCGCCGCCGTGCACGGCCACCGCTACGCGATGGCCGCAGTGGACGCGATCAGCATCGCGCTGGTGACCCTGTCGCTGGCCGGATCGCTCTACGTCGTGACGGGGCTGGCACAGCGGCTCACCGCCCTTGGCCTGCGCTGGTCCGCCGGCCGCCCGGCACGCCGCCTCCTGGCCGGCGCGGCCGGCCTGGCGGTCCTGGCGGGGCTCGCCGCCTTCTGGACCCTGCAAGGCCAGTTCCGTGGCTGGTAGCTGCCGCCCGCACGACACCCCCCGGGCCCTGCCCCCCGCCCGGGGGGCCAATCCTCTCCCCCGAAGGAGGCTCCCCCATGTCCGCCGTACCTGTCATGACGTCCGCTGCGCCTGCCGTGACGGCGCAGGATCTCGAGCTGGAGCACGCCGAGCTGCTCCCGGCCCGGGAAACCCTCTTGCTCTGCAAGCTCAATACGCGCTACGGCTACTACGGCCTCTTCCGTGAATGATGCCGCCTGCCGCCTTTCAGGCCTGGGGCCGACGTGGCCTCGGGCAGCTCATCCCTAAGGAGGGGGGTCTCTATGTCTGCTGTACTTACTGAACCGCCTGCTGTGCCTGCCCTGACTGCGCAGGACCTCGAGCTGGAGCACGCCGAGCTGCTCCCGGCCCGGGAAACCCTCTGGGTCACCCGGCTCTACCCGCGCTGGAACCCGGGAGGGCCCATGATGCACTACCATCCGGATCCCCCCTTCCACGTCGCCTGACTCTCGCCGCCGCAAGGAGCTCCCGCCCAGCTGTCCTTCCCGGGCTGGGCGGGTCCTGCCTGGGCTCGTCCATACCGCTGACTCCCGCCTGCGTCAGGAGCGCTCCCGATTACCGGCGCAGGCGGGCCAGTTCGGCCCGCGCTCGGTGCGCTCGGCCCGGGCGCGCAGCTCTCCGCGCGATTCCTCGAGCACCTGGGCGTGGGCGCGGGATTCCAGCGCGGCGCGCAGCTCGTCGCGCTCGCGGGCCGCGTCGGCGCGCAGCTGCTCGAGCTCCCGCGCGGCGTTCTCCCGGGCCTGCGCGGTCTCCGCGCGGGCGTCCTCGGCGCGGGCCTCGGCTGCGGCGGCGCGCTGGTCCGCGCCCTGAGCGGCTTGCCGGTGCTGCTCGGCCTGCTCGCGCGCCCGGTCCCGGTCGGTCTCGGCGGCGCGGACGAGGGCCTCGGCGTCGGCGCGGGTCTGGCTGGCTAGTTCCTGGGCCTGCCGCTCGGTCTCGGCGATCCGAGTCTCAACATCGGGGAGGCGCCGCCGAGGCTGTGCTCATCTACCTCATCAAGCACGATGGTTACGGGGCGGCCAAGGTCGGGATCGGGGACATGGCAGGATCGCGTCTGGCGCAGCATCGCCGGGAAGGCTGGCAGCTCCTCGCGGCGTTCCAAGTCGCCGTCAAGGCGGCCGTAGCGATCGAGCACAAAGGTTCTCAGGCAGTGGCGTCACGGCCTTGGCCTGCCGTCGTACCTCAAGCGTGAGCAGATGCCCCAGGGCGGATGGACGGAGACCGTTGCGGCGGGCCGCGTCGACCTGGCGGCGACTGTGGCGCATGTCTGCGAGCTGGCGCTATCGCCCGAAGCGCGGCCCACAGCCTAGAGGCCCCCGGCCCTCCTGGGCCACTGCCATCCGCTAAAGCAGTTCCTGCGGTTAGCGGAGCAGGGCCAGCTCAGAATGCCTCTTGCTCGATTGCGTCGAGGATGGACCGCATGCTGGCGATCATGCGGCGTACGGTTTCGGGGTCGGCGTGCGCGGCGGCCTGCAGGGTTCCGCGGCTGGCGGCGCGCTGCAGTGTCCGGAGCATCTTCTCCGTCTGCACGGTGAATGCTTCGACCGCGTTTCCGTCATGCCGGGCCTGGTTGCCGGGGTTCCCGGTGAGGTAAGCGCGGATTTGCTCGGTAGCCTCGGCAGGGTCGAAGCGGCCGGGCGGGAGGATGCTGACCGCGCCGTGGAGCAGCGCTGCGGTGACCTGGATTCCGTCGGTCTCCGCGACGGTGCGGTAGACGGTGACGGCGGCGTCGTGGCCGTGGCGGCTGGCGAGGGGAAGCAGCTCGCGAACCTGCCGTTCGTTGAGCGTGTCCCCCATGGGGGACAAACGCTCGGCCAGCGGCCAGGCGTCGATGAGCCGGTAGGCCTGTGGACGTGACATGTCCCACCGCTGCTCGACGTAGTCCTCGAAGGTCGCGTGGGTGTCGCGGTAGAGGCGGGCATCGCGGATTACCTGCAGGGCCTTGCCTGCGGCCCAGAACGCCATGCGCAGGTTGTCGAGCGCTGCCTCGCAGGTGGCCAGGTCGGCTTGCTCACGGTCGCTGAGCTGGCCGTCGGCCGCGGCGGTGTAAGGGTCGGGCAATGACCTGAGGGAGATCACCGCGGGCCTGGCGGTCGTCGCGGGCGGCACTGTATCTCTCTCGTCGGGTTCCATGACGCGCTGCTGCTGGAGGAATTCTTCCATGCTGCGCCGCCGCCCGGCGGTCATGCGGTGACTCCAGCCGGGGTACGGCGGCCGAGGTCGAGCAGCAGTTCCGTATGCAGGCTCGCGATGTCCTCGCGGAGCTTAGGGGCGTACCGTTCATTCCACCGGGTGATCGGGACACCGTTCTTGAGGCTGTTGGGCCATGCACGGTACTCCCGGATGACCGTGCGGAAGTGTCGGATGCCCGCTTTCTCCAGGGTGTTCCAGGCATCGACGATGAACTCCGCGCCGAGCCGCGGGTCCGCCTTGGTGACGATGGCCGCGTAGGGGACGCCGGATTTCCGGACGCTCCTAGCGGTGCGGATGGTCGGCAGGACCGACTCGGGCTGGTGATCGTAGGGGATGATGACGAAGGTGCTCCGGTCGAGCACCTCGGCGAGCACGTTCCGTCCTTCGAGCGAACCGGGGCAGTCAACGAGAATGGTGTCGAAGTCGCGCAGCTGGCGGATCGGGGTGAGCTGGGCGGGATCCAGCTCATGGACAGTTTCGTAGCCGGGGAACTCCATGGTCTGGGTGAGGTCGTAGGCGTTGGCCTGGGGGTCGACGTCGACCACCAGGGCGCGGCCGTAGGCGGCGACGGTGTGGGCGGCCAGCGAAAGCGCGACCATCGTCTTGCCCACGCCGCCCTTCTGGTTCATTACCGCGATGACGTAACTGTCGGTTTGCCGGGCGTTGCCAGGCAATGCGCCGCTCGAAGCGGTGGCATTGGTATCCATGTCGCCAGGGTGGCATACAGAAGGCCAGGCAGCACCAACCAGACACGGCAGGTCGCCAGGCAGCGGCCAGATTTCTCAGGATCGTCAGGTGCATCTTCTTGCCCCAGCGTCTGGGGCAGCTCTCTGGCCCTGCTGGTTTTGTCTCCCATGGGAGACAACGCATGGGCTGGTTTTGTCTCCCATGGGAGACATCGGGGGTGGCCGACCGGGCCGCCTCGTACTCGCCGCTGACCGGGTGATAACCCGCTGTATCGTCCGTTCTCCGGTGTGAGCCGTCAGGTCACCAAGATTTCTTTCGGCCGGGACCTTCCCCTGGTTCATCGCCCGAGATTCAGTTGCGCTTTTGCGTGCGTCCTGCCGGGCGCCAGCAAGAGCGGTCCGTACGGTTGCGCTTATGCACCCAAGCGCAACTAGACGCCTCGGGTCGGCCCCCGGGCAGACTCCGGCCAACAAGGGGCAGCGATACCGGGCCGAAGTGCTCGCCGAGGCCGAGGTGAACGCGGTCATCGGCGCCTGCTCGGCCGTCTCGCTGACCGGCATCCGCAACCGGGCGCTGATCATCATCTTGTACCGGGGTGGCCTGCGGATCGCTGAGGCGCTGGCGCTCCGTCCGGCCGACATTGACCCCGAGCGCGGTACCGTGCGCGTCATGGACGGCAAGGGTCACAAGCCCCGGACGATCGGCCTTGAACCGGGTGCCATGGCGGCAGTCCAGCGCTGGATGGACAAGCGCCGTCAGGCAGGTATCCGCGGACGCACCCTCCTGTGCACCCTCCGTGGTGCCCCGATGTCGCAGCAGTACGTCCGGGCCATGCTGCGGCGTGTAGCGGAGCATGCGGGAGTTGAGCGGCGCGTCGTGCCGCACCAGATGCGCCACACGCACGCCGCCGAGCTCGTCTCCGAGGGCGTGCCAATGCCGGTGATCAGGGATCAGCTCGGCCACTCGTCTCTCGCCGTCACCGACCGCTACCTGCGCGATATCGCGCCGGCAGAAGTGATCGCCACCATGCAGCGGCGCCAGTGGATGGAGCCTGGCCGGTGACTGAGAAGTGCGGGCGGCTCACTAAGGCAGGTACGCCGTGCAAGATCACCCGCGCCGCGACGGCTGGATGGTACACGGCACTCCGCGCCGAAGCTCCCGCCTGCCTCATCCACCTGACGCGTGACGAACGAGCCGTCTACATCCCGGCCGCCGAAGCCGTCAAAGCCGATGAGGAACGCCGCATGCTCGCCTATCACCAGTCGCTGCCGGTGGCATGCTGGAACTGGCCAGTAAGCGATAATGACCGGCGCCGAGCCCAGGAGGCGCGCGACTGTACCGACCCTGAGCGGGCGCGGTCGATCGCCTGGAAGCTGCTTGCCGACTGGCAGGATGATCGTTGCGCAGTCTGCGGCGGGCATTCTGATTTCCTTGACCACGATCATAAGACCGGACTCGTCCGCGGCTGGCTGTGTCATTGCTGCAATACCGGCGAAGGATCATCCACCTACATCCCCGGCGACTGGTTCGAGCGCTACCGGGAGAAGAACCCAGCGACCATCCTCGGCATCGAAATCCGCTACTTCAGCCCGTTCACCGGATGGGCCGAGCCGGATCCTGGGCCAGTATCGCTAGAGCAGCACCCAGCCTACGTTCTGGCTGAGTATCTACGCGCCTGACCCCGTGGCTTGCGCCGCCTTGTGCCAAGGGCTTGCCCTCGTAGTGCCACGAGCGTCCGGCCGAGACGCCCGGTTCAGATCGCAAGGCCAGCGGGCATGCGCCGAGGCTGCTCCATGAGGGCCAATATGGAGCAGCGGCGCACCTGGGCCCCGGGGACAACGGTCAACGTCGTCCCGTCATCCGCGTAGTAGATGCCGATCTTCCCGGTCGGGAAATACCAGACGCCAGGTTGGATATGGCTCGCCCGTAGTTGAACCCCGTCGATGCCATGCGCTCCATCGCCTCGACGGCGGTCAGCGCTGCCGCTGGCATCACGTCCGCCAGGTCTTCCGGCTCTTTAAGGACACGGTCCCGCCACGTCAGGCGACGCCGGTGCTCGGGCACCCGCTCAGGATGAGCCGCGGGACTTGATACGGGCTTCGATTCGCGCTCGGGCCGTGGCTGCGTCGACGGTCTGGAGGGTTCCCGCGTGCAACTCGTCCATCGCAGCACGAAGGTCCTCGCGCAGGCCAGGGGTCGCGTCGAGGAGCGCTTCGGCTTCGGCGGAGACCCAGTCGTCCTCGGGGATCGAGTGCACCACGGGACTCAGCGTAGTACCGAGGCTTTCGCGGCGAACCATGGAGATCGCGCGCCCGGGCAGGATCGGCGCCCGGCTCCGCCCGATCACCCGGCCCCGCCGCCAGCAGCGAGCCGCTGTTCTGACCCGGCACTGGCGCCGACGGCCAATGGCGGTAACCGGGCGGGGCCTCAACTCGCTAGCGCCACTGACCGTTCCGTTGTGAAATCAACCCCCGCTACCTCAGCGCGGCCGACACGTGGCCGCCTGGCTGATCGCCCGCTCGTCGTATTCGACCCGCAGGATCACCGGGGCAGGCCCAGCCGACGGCGTGCCTCGTCGTGCGGCACGTATGAGGTCTGGCCGGCAGCGTCCCGCGCTTTCCACTCGAGCATTGCCGCGGTGTCCTCGGCGTCCTCGAGCTCCTGGGGGGAGGCGGCCCGCTCCAGGGCGCGCAGGCGCAGGAAGTCGGCCACTGGAACCACGACTGCGGCCTGGCCGCCCAGGTGGATCACCTCATACGGTCCGGCGTCCGGGCCGGGCGCGGCTGACTCGGCGGTCATCGGTTGCCTCCTTTGTCCTCGTCGGACCCGATCCGGGCATGCCGGCGAAGGGAGACTAACCTGCCAGGCCGTTTCTTTTGACCGGGCGGCCATCGGTCATGGCCTCGGCTCTACCGGGGAAACGCGGTACGGGCGCTGGGGGCTAAGAAGAAACCTCAGGGTGCGGTGGCTGCAGCGGATGACCGCGCGTCCTGGAAGGCGACGACAAGAACGACATCGGCCGGTTCCTCGTAGCTGTAGATGATCAGCATCCACCGCCACGGCCCGAGGACGACCCGCATCGGCGCCCAGCGTCCCTCCAGTTGCCGGCCGATCCGGGGAAACTGCTCGAGGACGCGAAGTGAGCGCTGGACACGCAGCCTGGTATCGACCGGAAGGCTGTGCGTCACGATCATGCGGTCGAGGTCGTCGACCGCGGGGACGCTGAGCCGGACCTTAGCCACCGGTCAGAGCTCGTCCAGGGCGATCGTCTCGCCAGCGCGGGCACGCTCCAGGCTCTGTGTCGCGTGCTCGTAAGCGCCCGAGATCCCGTCGAGCACCGCGACGATATTACGTGCCTCGGGATCGGCTTCCTCGATCGCTACGGAGAGCAACGACCGCGCAAGGGTGCCTTCCTGGACGTGGGTGCGCTCGGCGAGCCGCGCCAGCCGGGCAGCGTGCTCCGGGTCGAGTGTGACGTTCAGGCGATGGCCAGGTTTCTCCATGAGAACGAGCGTACTACACGGACCGGCACGAAACGTGTACCCAGCTCATCGGCTGGCGATACTCTCAAGTCATGTCCCGATCAGTCGAAGACGACTGGGTCCTCGACGAGGCCGAGGCCCTGCTGGACATGGATGGGCGGCGGGAGCGCCTGGAGCTGGCCGTTGCCGGCCTGCAGAGCGGCAGGATCCAGCCTGTCGGCCACGCGACCGCGCACGACCGGATCGAGAAGCGCATCCGAGACCGCCGCACCCGGTGACGTGGGCTGCCAGTCTCGAGGGCTCATGGAGGAACCGAGAGCGCTGGACGCGCTCGGATGGCCTAAATGTCCGCTATGCCAAAAGTGCCCTTGTCCCGGCTGTTACCTGCCGGGGACTGCCGGTCAGGTGAGCCGGCGCGCCGGCTCACCATCTGGTCATGAGCCGGCAAGGATGCTGACCGTTATAGGTCTCGATTAACGGGAGGCGTGTTAGCCCCGTAACGCAGCGAGGCCCCTCGCGAGGAGGGGCCATCACACTTGCAAATCGACTTGTTCTGAGTCCCGCCCCTTGGTTGGCGCCGGGGTAGGCGGGCCCGAACAGAAGGTCAACGTCCGTGGCCACACTAACAGGTCGCACGGCTAGATCAACATTGCCCCCGTGCGACACGCCGGGTGTCGCGGCAGCGAATCCGGCCAGTTCTGACGGCCTCTCGCGCACCGGCGCGGAGGCTGCCTGGCATGCAGTCACGCCCTGGATTGCCGGTACTCCGCATGCCCGGATCTCGCGCGACGGCGGCCGGACTTATCCCGCGCGGCACGCCCGGCCCCTGCCTGCCGGCCCGCCGGGTCAGCCGTGCACCGTGCCGGTGTACGACCTCGGCCGGGGTACCGGGCGGATGCTGGCGCTCGACCTGGACGCGGCCCGGGCCGGCGGCCACGTTGACGATCGCCGCGGACAGCACGATCGTCAACGCGATGCTGATCCTGCGGCCGAGGTGGCCGCGCAGGCCGGGGAGCTGGCCGGGCTCGTGGCCCGGTGCGGCGGCCAGGTCCTCGCCGACGTGTCACCCTCCGGCGGCCGCCACGTCTTCGTCCTGTTCGCTGCGGCGCTGCCCTGGCGCGAGCTGCGCGACCTCGCCCGGGCGATCGCCCTCCGGTTCCCCGCCGTCGACCCGGCGCCGATGTCGTCCATGGGCGCTCAGATCAGCCCTCCGGGTTCCCGGCACAAGTCCGGCGGCTGGAGGCTGCTCTCAACGCCGCTGAGCGAAGCCAGGGCGGCCGCGGAGCACCCGAACGGCCCGGGAGTGTGGTCGGCGCTGCTGACTGAGTTCGCAGCGGAATTGCAGGTCAGCGCGGCGCGGTCGGCGGCCGCCCCTGATCAGGCACGTGCCGGTTGCCTGGCCGCCGAGCTGGACGACACCGGCGCGCCCTGGATCCCGCGCCTCGGCGGCCGCGCGTCCCTCGGCGCCGGGCTTGACCAGGCGGCCCGCACCGGACGGTGGGACCGGTCGCGCTACCCGGACCGTTCGGCCGCGCGGATGGCCGTCCTGGTCGCAGCCGCGGCTCGCGGCTGGCAGCTGGCCGACGTCCGGGCCGCCATCGGCTCTGGCGCCTGGCGGGGGCTCGCGCGGCTCTATGAGCGGCCCTCAGAACCCCGCCGGCTTGACCGGCTCCTGCCCTACGAATGGCGAAAAGCGGTCGTCTTCGCAGGCGGGGAGAAAAATGTGCATGACTGGCTCACTAGCGTCAATACCTCACGCCCCCCTGTAGCTATCGACGGTGCTGATGAGTTCGGCCTGATTCGTCAGTGGGTGACTGGTACTGCCTGCGCGGTCGCCGACCCCGAGCGGGTCAGGAGGTGGGGCCGTCGTGCCGTCGCCGTCCGGCAGCTGCTCGCTGCTATCGGTCAGGCGGCGATGGTCAGCGGGTCAGCCGTGCTGGAGTTTGGTACCAGGAACTTGGCGTTGCACTCTGGTCTCTCGCAGCGGACGGTATCCCGGCTCCTGGCCATGCTTTACGCCGAGCCTGACCCGTTGCTCGACGTCGTGACGCGGGGCCGGATGGCCCGGGCGGATAGGTTTGCCCTCCGGATCCCGGATGCCTACGCGGAGTCGGTCCGCTGGCGACGCCGTCGTGCGGGCCGGATCGACGGCATACACCCGGTGTTCCTGGTGCTGGGCGGGACGGCCGGGCTCGTCCACCAGGTACTCGACGGCACTGAGGTCCGCGGCGCCGAGGTAGCTCGGGCGGCGCGGCTGAGCCCCTCGGCGACGTCGGCCGCGCTGCGGGTCCTGGCCGGGCACGGGCTCGCCGAGCGCTGCCCCGACGGATGGCGCCGCGGCGATGCCATCCTGGATGATGTCGCCGCGTCGACCGGCGCGGCTGACCTGCAGCGGGAACGAGAAGCCCGGTACAAGCAGGACCGGGCGGGCTGGCGGGCCCGGCTCGCTCAGTACCAGGCTGCACGGCACCGGCCGGCCGGCGAGCGCGACGGCTGGCTGAGCCTGGATGACCCGGACGAGTATGACTTCGCGGCCTGCCGGTGGCCGGTACTCGCCGCCGACGCTGTCCGCGGCCCGCCGTCAGCTGAGGTGCGAGACAGTGCGTAATTCATCAGGCCCCTCATCTGGCGGAGCACTTGCTCCCCAGCAAGGGCCGATAGCTCACGGGCAGGGGCGGTAGAGCTTGATCGCGTCCTCCAGGAGCATCCCGCCGTCGGTGCCAGCGCGCGCCCGCTTCCAGCTCTCGTAATACCCCGGCTCTGCCACGGCGACCGCCCGCCAGGCCCACAGCCGCAGGAACCGCCGCAGCTCCGGCCAGCGGGCCGGGTCGCGAGCGTCGTCTACTGCCCGCCGGTACTCCGCCAGGAACGTCTCCCGCTCGCGTTCGGGCAGCGCGCGGAGGATCTGCCTGGGGTCGAGCGGGTCCTCCCGCGGCGTCGGATCGACAGGCCGGGCGGACATGATCCCCATGCTAACGCCCGGCCAGCCCCGGCTCCGGGACAAAAGGCCTCGGTCCCGTGCGGGCCTTCTGCATGCCCTGATAGGCCTGACAGACCTGCTAGGGCTGCTAGATCTCCACCTCGAAGTCCATGTCCGCCATGGCCTCACCGGGCTCCCAGGAGGGCTCCGGGGTCGCCTCGGCCTGCGCCTGGGACCTGGGCTGCTCCCGCGCTGCCTCCGGCTCAGCCTTGCCCGCCTCGGCGTACCGGCTTTCTGCCCCGGCCACGACCTGAGGCAGCCTGGCGCGGAACTCCTTGCCGGTCTCAACGTGCGGCTCCTGGCCGTCCTCAGCGGCCTGGGCTACTCGTTCGGCCTGGTCGCGGTGCCGGAGCTCGGCTTCGGCCGCCCTGGCCTTGGCGGCCTCGCCGGCGTGCGCCTCGGCCCATTCCCGCCGGGCCGCGTCGGCGACCCGCAGCCCGGCGAGCTTCTCGGCGGCCATCCCGGCCAGGATCCCGGCGGTGTCCGCCTCGGCGGCCCGGCCGGCTTCCCGGGCCGCCTGCGCCCGGGCGGTGTCGGACTTGCCGCGCCGGTCGGCGGCGGCCAGCTCGGCGCCGACGTCGCGCGGGGCCAGGGCCTCGGCCCGCTCGTAGGCACTCACCTGCGCCTCGAGCTGGCCCCGGCCCATGGCCCGCAGCAGGGCCTGCTCGCCGGGCAGCTCCAGGGCCACCACCGAGGCGTGGAAGGCCTCGCGCAGCTGCGCCTGGCCGGACGGCACCGGGCCGATCGCCTGCGCCGGGTCGGTGATCCCGGCCGCTTCCCGGTAGGACGCCACGACGGCGGCCCGGCGCTCCCAGTCTTCCCGCAGCGCCCCGGCCCAGGCGGGCGGGACGCCCCACGCCCGCAGCGCCCATTCCGGGGGCCGCGCGGCGAGCTGGCGGCCGAGCTCGGCCTGCCGGGCGTCGAGCCTCCGGGCGGCCTCGAGGGCCTGGCCCGGGGCGTCCCGGGGGGCGCGTTCGGCCCAGGTCCGGGTCTGGCCGCGCGGCGGGGCTGGCTCTTTGCCCAGGCGGCCGTGCAGCACCGCGGCGACCGACCGGGCGCCGTCGAGCGTGCGCCCGGTGATGGCGTCGAGCGAGTCCTTGATCCGGCGGCCGCCGATCTCGCGGGCGCGCAGCGCCTGCAGCAGGGCGGGCCGTTCCGGGTCGGCCAGGTACCGGGCGAACGCCCGCTCGCCGATCCGCTCCCGGACGGCCTGGTCGATCCGCGGGACCGTGAACTTCCACCAGAACGCCTCGGCCAGCGTCAGCAGGTGACGGCTGTCAGAGACCACGTCCTGCGCGGCCTTGACCTGCTCCAGGGCGGTCAGCTCCGGGTCGTCCCTGGCCATGGCTCCGGCGAGCACGGCCTCCCACGGGACCCGGGCCCGCATCCCGTCCGGCTCGGGCGGGATCCGCGGCACCGCCAGCGCTGCGGCCGCCTCCCCCTGCCGGAGCAGGCCGGCGGCCCGCTCGAGGGCCTGGCGGGCGAAGGCCTCCCGCTCGGCCCGGGTCATGCCCGCGGGGTCCGGCGGCCCGGTCACCACGTGCGCGGAGTTCTCCTCGCGGCCGCGGGTCATGCCCACGTAGAGCATCTCCCGGTTCATGCCCGCTGACACGACCAGCCGGGCGGTGTCGACCGTCATGCCCTGGCTGGTGTAGACGTTCCCGGCGTAGGCCAGCTCGGCGCTCTGCTCGAGGTAGGACACGGGTACGGCGAACGGGGCGGACCACCGGCCCGGCCCGGTCTGCCGCTGGGCGACCGCGAACCGGTCCTTCCCGGCACCGCGGAAGGCGGTCAGCCGGAGTGTGTCCCGGTTGGCCAGCCGCTGGCCGCCCGCGTCGATGTGCGTGTTCAGCCGGGCCCGTACCAGGTCACCCACGCCGGCCGGGTTGCCGTCGTTCAGCGTGACCTCGCGGCGGCCGCCGATCTGGCCGCGCTCGATCCGCCGGTCCCGGACCAGCCGGGCCAGCCGGGCGGCCTCGGCGTTGCTGCCGGCCAGCAGCAGCGCCTGCTGGCCCCGCGCGACGTCGGTCAGGTACAGGTCGACCGCGTCGTCGTAGACGCGGTCCTGCGGGCCGTCCCAGATCCGGCCGCGGGCGGCGTACTCGGCCAGCGCCATCACGTCGCCGTCGCCGAGCCGGACCGACGCGGCCCGCTCCCACGGCTGGGCGAACCGGCGGACCTCCGTCAGCGTCCAGTGCCCGTGCCGGCGGGCGATGAGCGAGAACAGGCCGCCGGCCTCCACCGCGGGCAGCTGCCGGGGGTCGCCGGTGCCGATCACCCGCGCCCCGGCCTGCAGGGCAAGCGAGCAGATCCGGGCCAGGTCCGCCGTGGACACCTGGGAGGCCTCGTCGACCACCAGGACGTCGCCCCGGCCGACCGGCACCTTGCTCGCGAAGAACCGGGCGATGTTCCAGGCCTCGGTGAACCCCTCGCCGGCGGCGACGCGGGCCGCGTTCTCCGACAGGGTCAGGCAGATGACCCGGCCGCCGACAGTCTGCGCCCACGCCGTGCTGAACGCGGCCATCACGTGCGTTTTCCCGGTCCCGGCCGCGGCGACCAGGCAGGAGAAGAACCGGCCGGTTGTGAGCATCCCGGTTACGGCCCGGCGCTGCTGCGGGTCCAGGTCGGTGTCGGCCAGCGCGGCCGCGGCCCGGCTCTCGGTGACCAGCTGCGGCACGGCCCCCCTGGAGGCCTTCTCCAGGATCCATTCCTCGGTGTCGAGGTGCGCGGCGGTGGCGAACCGTTCCTGGCCCGGCGGCCGGTACACCGAGGTGCCGTCCTTGCGGTGGTCCAGCGACGACACGTCGACCAGGTCCGGCACCGGGGCGATCCGGATCACGGCGGCCTCCGGGATCCGCCCGGCCAGCGCGTCATCGGCCATCGCGTCCAGGTACGCGCACCAGTCCGCGGCCGCGGGCAGGACCGGCATCTGCCGGTACAGCTCCCACTCCAGGTGGGCGCGGGTCCACGCGGGGTGCTGCCGCTGCGCCTCGGCGATCGCCGCGCGGATGACCCGGTCCCGCTCCGCGATGCCCGGCAGCCGCCCGGGCACCGCTTCGGGGTGCTCCCGGGCATACGCCCCGGCCGCGTCGCGGAGCGAGGCGAGCTCCTGGACGCTGGCGTCACTGGCTTTGCGGATCCACCCGGCGAGGGTCTCCCCGGCGGCCCGCTCGCGGTCCTGCGGCGTGTCCGCTCCGTCCCGCTTCGGCCGGGCCTTGGCCTTGCGGGTCTTGAGCGTGACCCGCTTGCGCAGCTTGTACAGGGCGGCCCGGTCCGGGGCACGGCCGTAGAGCTGCCGGTACTCCAGCAGCAGCCCGGCGAGCTGCTCCTGGATCTGCGCGGCCCGCGAGGAGTAGGCGACCATCGTCTCGGCACCGATGCCGCCGATCTCGAAGCCGTTCCCGTCTTCCCGCTTGACCAGCGGCAGGCCGAGCCGGGCCAGCGCCTGCGCCTCGGCCGCGCCCGCGTGCGCGGCGTACCCGAGCCGGTCCCTGAACAGCGGCCGGGCGTCGAGCGCCCGCCAGCGGCCGTCCGCCCCGTCGTCGCGCTGCGCCTTGTTCAGGACGGTGGCCTGCACATGCAGCTGGGGGTCATCCTCGCGCGAGGTGTGCTGCAGGAACTTGACGGCGACGAACCCGGCCGCGTCCCGGAACTCGCCGCTGCTCGCGCTGTGATGCCCGGTCCGCACGATCGCCCCGCGCTGCCCGGCCACCTCCAGCATCCGGTCCGCGCCGGCCATCACCGCCGCCTCGACCTGCCCGGCCTCCGCCCGGAACCGCTCGGCCGCCCGCTCGTCGCCCTGGTCCCGCGCCTGCTGCGCCGCGGCGAGCAGGCCGGCGTACAGCAGCGACACGGACTTCTCCGCGCTGAACGTCATGTCGTAATAGGGCGTGCTGGTCCGCATCTTCGCCCGCTCCTGCAGGCGGATCCCGCGCTTTTCTTCCCGGAGTGGCGAACCGGCCCAGCGCGGCTACCCGCGTGGCGATCGCCTCCTCGACCTGCGCGTAGACGGCCCGGGCCGGGTACTTCGGTGCCTTCTGCCGGGTGGCCAGCGGCACCCCGCCCGGGCCGGTGCCGTAGTGGAACAGCGCCCGCATCACCGCGGCGCTGGCCGGGTCGCCGCCGACCTGGCCGCGCAGGCCCAGGGCCGCGGCGGCCTGGCCGGCCCAGACGCCCGGCGGCTCCCCCGCCGCGGTCAGGTAGTAGTCGGCCCCGACCTGATCGAGGTAGTAGTCGACGTCGAAGCCCGTCGCGACCGTCACCTGAGCCAGGCGGTCACCTCCTCACCGGCGCCGGGCATGACCTGGTTTCCCACGGCGCGCAGCGCCCGGGACCAAGATCATCTTTCTTTGATGCATGTGTCTGATTGCTTTTCATCGCCTACGCAGGGTAGGGCCCGGCCCTGTCATTTTGCCGGCACCGGATCGGCCTCATGCCTTGCCTTCTGGCCCATGCCGCAGGCCACGCGTACTCGGGACGACGGAAATCACGCGGCTTACCGGTGGTCGGCGGAGCCGGGCAGAGGCACGGGCCAGGGCGCGGAGTGTCTTCCAGCCGGCCGGTCATCTCAGTCGTATGATCCGGGTATGAGCGACCGGAAGATCCGCGTGACCGTCACCATTGACCCGCACCTCGCGGCGTACGCCGAGCGGCTGGTGGAGGCCGGCAAGGCCCCGTCCGTTTCGGCCGTGGTCAACGACGCGCTGACCGAGAGGGTCGAGCGCGACAGGCGCATCGCGAGGCGGTGGAAGGAGCTCACCGCCCAGGCGGACATGGCCAAGGTGGAGCGGATGATCGCGCACGTCGAGGCCCAGGCCGCGCAGCTCCCGCCGTCTCACCGGTACCGGTGAGCGAGGACGCCCCGGCCGTATCTACGCCGTGGGTTCTCGACAGCAGCGTCCTCGTCGAGGTCGCGCGCGGGGACATCGGGACCATGACGTTCGTCCAGGAGGTTGACGCCCGCGGTCGGCCGCTGGTCATCCCGGCCCTGGCGGTCACCGGAGCTTCGCTCGACATGCGCAGCGGCGAGGCAGCCGAGCTGCTGGAGGGGCTGGAACAGCTGAAGAACGCCATGACCGCGGCGCTTCGGGACGCCGAGCAGGCCGTCAGGCTGGCCGCCGTGATCGCCAGGACCGGGCTCGACCCGTGGGACGCTCATGTAGCTGCGGTCGCCGACGCGGCGGTCTGCCCGATCCTCACGCTCGATGGGGCCAGATGGCGGGAGCATGCGGCGGACCTGGACGAGCCGCTGCACTTCATCGAGATCGCCGAACCCGATGAGCCGCCGGGCGGCCCCGGGCCAGGGGCGTTAGGCGCCCGGGGCGGTACGCGTTTCGCATCACCTTGGTTACCTGCTGCCCTGCTTCTGCTCAGAGCCGTAGTGATCCCGACCTCGGCCGCACGGAGTGGGGGTGAGGTCGGGATCACGGAGGCGGCACCAGCCGGACGCATCAGCCCAGGCAGCAGGCCGGACCGGACCAGGCGGCGGTCGCACAGTGCCGCATGCCCGGTGCCGCCCCTGCGCGCCGGGTATGCGGTAAGTCAGCCAGGAATGTCGGCCGGCCAGCGGCTGGAGTCGGCCGACATGGCGGAGCGCCGGATCATGCGCGGTCCCAAGTGGCGGGCCTGGTCGGCAGGCAGGCCGACCCGGGCGGCGAGGCGGTGCAAGGTCCGTCGCACGTCGGCGGGGAACAGCCGCCGGTCGGCCCGGGTGGCGAACAGCGCCTGGCCGGGGGCCTGGCCGCCCCGGCCGGCGAGGTAGGCGTCGATCCGGGATGCGGCCGGGCCGGGCAGCGGCAGGGCCTGGCGCCGGCCGCTGGCGCGGGTGACCCACAGCACCCGGCGTCCGCTACTGGTGCCGAGGTCGGCGACGTCGGCGCCGGTCACCTCGCTGAGGCGGGCGCCGGCGAACAGCAGGACGGCGGTCAGCGCCGCGGTGCGGGCGCGCTGCGAGCCGGGCGCGGTGTCGGCCGCGTTGATGAGCGCCAGGACCTGGCCCGAGGTGAGGGCCGGGGCTGGCGGAGTGCGCGGGCCGGGGCGGGGCCGGGCGACGCCGGCGGCGGGGCTGGCGCTGATGTGCCCGCGCCGGGCCAGCCAGGCGTACCAGCTCGAGATGGCGGCGAGCTTGCGGGCCGCGCTGGCCGGGGACAGCCCGGCGGTCTCCAGCTGCCGGGCGTACCGGGCTACGTGCAACGCGGTAACGCCGGTCACCGGATGCACTCCTTGCTCCTGGCACCAGGCGAGCCAGGACGGTGCGCGGCCGGGCCGCCGCGGCGGGGTGATGCCGATGTCCCGGGCGTAGCCGGCCCGGGTGTTCTCCGACCGCCTCGCGGACAGCCAGGCGGTCACCAGGAGGGTCACTGAATCGGCGTCAGCGGCCACGGCGACCAGCGCGGGTCCGGGGGGCTGGTTGCTGCCCATGGCCGGATCCTGTCCCGGATAATCCTCGATAATCATGATTATCGAGGATTAAATGCCTCCAGGACGGCCCCCGCTTGTGAGTGAACTCAGCCGCGATCCGGCAATCCTTGCCCGGGCCCGAGCCAGTGCTGTACGGTGATGACCGAACAGTATGTACATTTGTGAATGGACTTGCCAAATGTCCGGTTCCGGGTGACCTCGGCGAAAAAAAGCCTGAAATCAGGTTCACCTGCGTGTTTCGGGGCGCTGATGTGGGGCACGAGGAGCCGGTCCGGCCTATCCCGGTGGTGGGGAACTGTTTATGCCGCAACCGATCATGCGACACATCGCTCGCCGAGCGATGCAGGTCGCGATCGCGGCTGCCGGGATCCTGGTCGTCTTGCTGGTGTTCACCCGGCAAGCGCACGCAGCAACCTTGGCCCCTTCGGCTCCCCCCGCTCCGTCGGCGAGTTCGGCTCCGGCCGTCCCGGCTCCGGTGGCGTCGGCTGCGGCTCCGGTCACGTCCGCCGCCCCGGCCCCGGCCGCCTCAGCTCCGGCTCCGGCGCCGTCGGCGAGCTCGGCTCCGGCCGCCCCGGCCCCGGCCGCCTCAGCTCCGGCTCCGGCG
>Ga0307312_10000338_pt1 | contig 21062 bp, 21 predicted proteins | sample ER_DNA_202_FD_194489 | JGI IMG/M metagenome (GOLD analysis project Ga0307312, IMG submission 194489) | Bulk soil microbial communities from the East River watershed near Crested Butte, Colorado, United States - ER_DNA_202 | ecosystem: Environmental > Terrestrial > Soil > Floodplain | place... | reverse complement strand
GCTCGCGGAGGCAGCGATGATCTTCGGCCGTCCTGATTGGTTGGCGGTGGCGACCGATGCGGCGGAGTACCTCTGGCAGATTCACTGGCGAAACGGCCGGCTGCGGCGCACTTCTCGCGATGGCCTAGTAGGCGCAGCTGCCGGCATCTTGGAGGACTATGCCGCCTTCGCGCTGGCGGCGGTGCGGCTAGCTGCGGTTCATGCGGCTCCGACCTGGCTTTCTCGTGCCGAAAAGTTGCTCGAGGTGATCATGGAGCAGTTCGATGACGCCGGCCGCGGCTTCTTCGACACGGCTGCAGATGCCGAGCAGCTATACGCCCGGCCGCAGGATCCGACTGACAACGCCACCCCGTCCGGGCTGAGCACCACAGTCCATGCCCTGCGAGCGACGGCGGAGCTGACAGGTGAGGAGCGCTATTCGGCCCGGGCTGACCGGGCGGCTGCCAGCGCGGCCGAACTGGTTCGGCAGGCGCCACGGTTTGCCGGCTGGCTGCTCGCCGACTCGATCAGCCAGACGACGACGCCGAGACCGGTCCAGGTAGCCGTCGTCGGGCGGGACGATCAGGCCCGGGCGGAGCTGGCGCTCGTTGCTCACCAGCTCGCGCCCGCTGGTTCGGTTGTCGTGGCAGGCGAGCCAGACCAGCCTGGAATAGCGCTGCTCGCTGACCGGCCGTTGATCAACGATCAAGCGACGGCTTACGTCTGTAGACAGTTCGTCTGCAGGCTCCCGGTCACGTCGGCCGAAGACCTAGCCAGTCAGCTTGCAGACCACTAACTGCTGTCAGCAGCTCAAATCACACGCTGATCATCAAGATGGCTATGTAGTGACACACGAAGCCGCCGATGGTCCCGATGTGAAAGATCTCATGGAAGCCGAACCAGCTGGGTGAGGGGTTAGGACGCTTTCGGGCGTAGACCACTGCGCCAACGGTGTAGCAGACGCCGCCGGCCACGAGCAAGATCAGCACCGCCAGGCCGGCCGTGTGATAGAAAACGTGAAGCCACCCGAGGGCTGTCCAGCCCATCACGAGGTAGACCACGGTGTAGAGCCACCGCGGCGCTGACAGCCAGACGAGCCGAAAAAGCAGACCACCTGTCGCTGCGCACCAGATGAGCACGAGCAAGATCACTCGCGAAGCTCCGTCGAGCAAGATCAACGCCAGGGGCGTATAGGTTGCCGCGATAAAGAGATAGATGTTGGAGTGATCCATTCTGCGCAGGATCGCCTGAGCGCGTACGCCCCAGGTTCCCCGGTGATACACGGCGCTGGTGCCAAACAACAGAACGGACGCAGCCAAGAAGACGGCCCCTCCGACGACGCCGGCAGGGGTGGCTGCGAGAGAGATGAGCACGATGCCGGCGGCCAGAGCGAGGGGAGCCATCCCGGCATGCAACCAACCACGAAGTCGCGGCTTGACCGCTTCCGCGACCTCCGCCAGTCCGGTGTCGGCACCGGCTTTACCGGTCGATGCCACGGGTGGGCCTTCGCCGCGACGAATTGCTGGCATGGCGCACCCTTCAGACGGCAATGGCGGCAAGCCGGCTCGCCGGCGGTTACGACCCAGTAGCTTCAGCGTACGGAATGGGATCGTGTTGACCAATCGCTGCGCGGCCGGCGATGAGGAGAACGCAGCGGGATACGCTGCCACTTGTGGCACGTCTCGATCGGCTGCGCGAGTTCGTGGATCGGCTGCACCCGTCGGGGCTGCTGTACGCGACCTATGAGCATCGGCTGATCGCCGAACTCGACACCGAGAGGCTGCCGCGCCACGTCGCCGTACTCGCCGATGGAAACCGCCGCTGGGCGCGCACCAATGCGCCAGAGCAACCTCTCGTTGCGGGTTACCAGGCAGGCGCTGACAAACTGAAGGAGTTCGTCGGGTGGTGCGACGAGCTCGGGATCCCGGTTGTCACCCTCTGGGTGCTGTCGACGGACAACTTGTCGCGCAGCAATCGTGAGGAGATCGAACCGCTACTCCGCGTGATCGAGCGGATGGTGAGTGATCTGGCGGCCACCCGGCGTTGGCAGGTTCATCCTGTCGGAGCGCTGGACCTGCTACCGGATCAGTCCGCGAAGCGGCTCAAGATGGCCTCTCGGGACACAGCTGACATCGACGGCATGCTGGTCAACATCGCGGTCTCGTATGGGGGCCGGTATGAACTGCGTGATGCCGTACGGTCGCTGCTTGCCGAGCATGCCAAGAACGGCACCTCGATCGATGAACTAGCCCAGAGCCTCGACATCGAACACATTGCCGAACACCTCTACACGAAGGGTCAGCCTGACCCAGACTTGATCATCAGGACGTCTGGTGAACAGCGCTTGTCCGGCTTCTTGATGTGGCAGTCAGCCCACAGCGAGTTCTATTTCTGCGAAGCGCTGTGGCCCGACTTCCGGAAGGTGGACTTCATTCGCGCGCTGCGCTCGTATGGGCAGCGGGAGCGTCGCTTCGGTCGCTGACGCGGCTCGCAGATTGTGAATCCTGCCTCCTCGCTTCTCTTCAGCACGGGCGCGCGATTTTGCCGACGCTCGCAGCCGATCAGAATCTCAGGGACCTCTAGCCGTCTCAGATTCTGACAAGTCGTAAAGTCCGTCTCAGTGGGCGTGGACGAGCCCGCGCCCCGGTCGAGGGAGGCACCAGATGTCCACCGTCAGCCGCATCCCCGCCACAGCGCCTTCGTCGGTGCGCAAGGTGATCGTTGCCAGCCTGATCGGCACCTCGCTGGAGTGGTACGACTTCTTCATCTATGGGACCGCCGCCGCTCTGGTTTTCAACAAGATCTTCTTTCCGACCTTCGAACCACTGGTCGGCACGCTGCTCGCCTTCACCACCTACGCCGTCGGCTTCGTCGCCCGGCCGCTAGGTGGATTGATCTTCGGCCATTACGGCGACCGGATCGGCCGCAAGAACGTCCTGGTGGTGACCCTACTGCTGATGGGCATTGCAACTTTCGCCATCGGCTTGCTGCCGTCTTACGCCACGATCGGCGTTTGGGCACCGATCTTGCTGGTCGCGCTCCGCTTCGTGCAGGGCCTCGGCCTCGGTGGCGAGTGGGGCGGCGCGGTGCTGATGACCTTGGAGTCGGGCGACCCGAACCGGCGTGGTCTCAACGCCAGTTGGCCGCAGGTGGGCGTCCCGCTGGGCCTGTTGCTGGCCAACGGTGTCCTCTCGCTCATGGGCGTGCTCACCAATGACGCCGCGTTTTTGAGATGGGGATGGCGCGTGCCGTTCCTGCTCAGCGGCTTGCTGGTGCTCGTCGGTTTGTGGATTCGGCTGACGATCGCGGAGAGCCCGCTGTTCCGCGAGGTGGAGGAATCCAACACCAAGACCGGCGCCCCAATTCTGGAGGTCGTGCGGCGCTACCCCAAGCAGGTACTACTCGCCGTCGGCGCGCGCGTCGGGGTAGACGTTGCGTTCTACACCTTCGTATTGTTCATCACCACCTACGTGGCCACCTATCTCAAGCTGCCCCGGAACTACGCCTTGAACGCGGTGCTGATCGCCGCCGCTGTCCAGGTCGTGTTGATCCCGTTTTTCGGGAACCTGTCTGACCGAATTGCGCGCCGCCCCGTCTATCTGGCGGGTGCGATCGGTGCAGCGGTATGGGTCTTCGTCTTCTTCGCTCTGCTCGACACCGGACAGTTCTGGTTGATCGTGCTGGCCGCGGTGGTCGCGCTGATCTTCCACGCGGCGATGTATGGCCCACAAGCGGCGTTCATCTCCGAGATGTTCCCGACCAAGGTGCGCTACACAGGCGCTTCCATGGGCTACCAGCTGGCCGGGATCGTCGGCGGGGCTCTCGCGCCAATCATCTCCGTGGCCCTGCTTGACCGCTTCGACACCTCGATCGCCGTGTCCGTGTACGCGGTCGTCATGCTGATCGTGACCATCATCTGCGTGCTGCTGGCACCCGAGACCTCGAAGATCGACCTGCACGCCGACCCCGCGAACCAGCCGACGGGTGCCCGGTGAGCGAGCCGCGGACCACGTCCGTCGTCGACCTCAATAGCGACCTCGGCGAGGGATTCGGCATCTGGGCACTGGGCGACGACGATGCCCTGCTCGAGGTGATCACGAGCGCCAATATCGCGTGCGGCTTCCATGCCGGCGACCCCAATATCATGCGGCGGGTCTGCGAGGCCGCCGTAAGCCGCGGCGTCGCCATCGGCGCCCAGGTTGGTTACCGGGACTTGGCCGGCTTCGGCCGCCGCAGCATCGATGTTGATGCGGCCAGCTTGACCAACGAGGTGATTTATCAGATCGCGGCATTGGACGGGTTCGCTCGGGTCGCCGGCTCCCGGGTCAGCTATGTCAAGCCGCACGGAGCGCTTTACAACCGGGCCGTACACGATCATGATCAAGCGGCTGCCGTCGTCGCTGCACTGGCTGCGTACGACTCAACGCTTCCGCTGCTGGGGCTGCCGGGGTCAGCCTTGCTTCACCATGCGGAGCAGGCTGGTCTTACTACGGTGACCGAGGCCTTTGCCGATCGCGGCTACACTGCCCAAGCCACGCTCGTGCCTCGAGGACAGCCTGGTGCGCTGTTGGATGATCCGGCCCTCGTGGCGGAACGGACGGTGCAGATGCTGGTCACCGGGCGAATGCGGTCGGTGGACGGTGTCGAGGTTGCCGTCGCTGCGCGGTCCATTTGTGTTCATGGGGACACGCCAGGTGCGGTGACCATGGCCATCGCTGTGCGAAAGGCCATCGCCGAGGCAGGCATTGACATTCGAGCCTTCGCCTCATGACCAAGGGCCGCACGCTGCTGACTTGCGGTGAACATGCGGTTCTGGTCGAGGTTGCGGGACTAAACGAGGTCCTCGCCTTGGCTCAGGACATCCGCGAGGCCATCGCGGGAAAATCAGCGGGATTCACCGACATCGTCGATATTGTCCCGGCTGCCAGGACCGTGCTGGTCGTGGTTCGTGACGATGCCCCGATGGGTCCTGTCCGGCAAGCCTTGTCGACTCTGCCGGACACTCAGCCTGGCGAACTCCCGAGCAGCGGCGAGAATCTAGAGGTCCCCGTGCACTATGACGGGCCTGATCTCGCCGAAGTTGCCAAGCTGACCGGACTCTCAGTTGACGAGGTCATCGCTGCTCACACCGGGACCGACTGGACAGTGGCATTCGGTGGCTTCGCACCTGGCTTCGCCTACTTGACTGGAGGCGACCCGCGGCTTGAAGTTCCACGGCGTAGCGAGCCGCGCACTGCTGTGCCATCGGGAAGTGTTGGGCTCGCGGGTGAATTCAGTGCGATCTATCCGCGTTCCTCGCCGGGCGGCTGGCAGCTCATTGGCCGTACGGACATCGCGGTTTTCAACCCCGATCGGGAGCCGCCCGCGCTGCTCCAGTCTGGCACGGTGGTGCACTTCGTCGACGTGTCCGGAGCGCGTCATGGCGGCTGACCGGGCCCTTGAGGTGCTGGATGCGGGACTGCTCACCCTGATTCAGGACCTTGGGCGCGTTGGCCTGGCCTCGATCGGAGTGGGGCCATCCGGAGCCGCGGACCGGGGTGCCTTCCGGCTTGGTGCCCGGCTGCTTGCGCAGTCGTACACGGCAGCTGCGCTCGAGGTGACCTTCGGCGGCTTGTCGGTTCGTGCCCGAGGCGACCTTCAGGTGGCGCTAACCGGCGCTCAGGCACCGGCTGCCGTTGATGGGCGCGCCGTCGGCTATTTCGGGCCGTTCATGGTGGCTGATGGTCAGATCCTGAAATTGGGTACCCCTCAGGTCGGGCTGCGCAGCTACCTCTCGGTCCGCGGCGGTATCGCCGTCGCTCCGGTCTTGGGCTCACGATCAACCGACACCCTGTCCGGCTTGGGACCGCCTCCGGTGCGAGCCGGAGACGTGCTACCCGTCGGTCCACCCCCGACCGCGTTTCCCAACCAAGACCTCGTTCCAACCCCCTCAGTGTCAGCCGAGACCCTCGTTCTGCATGCTCTGCGCGGCCCCAGAGACGACTGGCTCAGCGAGATAGCTGCCCTCGCCGAAACGACGTGGACGGTGTCGGACCACAGCGATCGGGTCGGGATGCGGCTGTCGGGCGCGTCCTTACAACGCGAGGGCTCCCGGCAGGGGCAGGAGTTGCCCAGCGAGGGAGTGGTCTGCGGCTCGATTCAGGTTCCGCCGGGCGGCCAGCCTGTCATTTTTCTGGCAGATCACCCGGTGACCGGCGGATATCCCGTTGTCGCTGTTCTCCTCGATGACGACATCGATCGGGCTGCACAGGCCGTTCCGGGTCAGCAGGTTCGGATCGTCTTGGGTGCCAGATCCCCCTGAAAGGAGGCTAAAGAGTCGCTGAATCCGGCTCATCGCCACGTTGCCATCACGTGAAATTCCCGGCGTGGCACTCGCCTTAGGCCCATTGGCCGACGTACCGTCAAGATGCGGGACGCAGCAAGGCGGCCCCGCCTGGGAGGCGATGCATGCACCGTCACTCGACGGGCAGCGAATTGCACAAACTCGCTGCCAGTCAGCTTTCCCGGCCGACCACGTAATGGTGGGGCCGGGCGCGGATCGCGTACGGCCCCCAAGAAGGGCAGCCCTGTGTCTTCTTCATCAAGCCGACGCACCTACGTGATCGACACCTCCGTGCTGCTGAGCGATCCGCACGCGATGCGGCGTTTCGACGAGCACGATGTGGTGCTTCCGGTTGTCGTGATCACTGAGCTTGAGGGAAAGCGTCACCACAACGAGCTGGGCTACTTCGCTCGTACGGCGCTGCGGCACCTTGACGACCTGCGGATCATCCACGGCCGTCTTGACGCCCCCGTTCCCGTCAACAACGTGGGTGGAACCATTCGGGTCGAGCTGAATCACACTGATCCAGATGCCCTGCCGGATGGTTTTCGTCTTGGCGACAACGACTCACGGATTCTGGCCGTCGCGCTGAATCTTGCCGCCGAGGGCTGCGCGGTCACCTTGGTCTCCAAGGATCTGCCGATGCGCGTCAAGGCCTCAGCCGTCGGTCTCAGAGCCGAGGAGTACCGCGCCGAGCTGGCGGTCGAAACCGAGTGGACGGGAATGAGTGAGATCGACGTCGATGGCAGAGATATCGACCGCCTCTATGAGCAGGGGTCGGTGGAGCTGGACGAGGCCCGGGACCTGCCCTGCCATACCGGCGTCGTGCTGCTGAGCGGCAGCGCATCCGCGCTAGGTCGGGTGATGCCTAGCAAGGAGGTGAAGTTGATCAAGGCGGACCGGGATGTGTTCGGCATCCATGGCCGTTCGGCCGAGCAGCGCGTCGCTCTGGAGCTGCTGCAAGATCCCTCGATCGGCATCATTTCCCTGGGCGGCCGAGCCGGTACCGGGAAATCGGCACTGGCGTTGTGTGCGGGACTCGAATCTGTCTTGGAACGACAGCAGCATTCCAAGGTCGTGGTCTTCCGTCCGCTCTACGCAGTCGGCGGTCAAGAACTCGGCTACCTGCCGGGGACCGAGGGGGAGAAGATGGCCCCCTGGGCCCAGGCTGTCTTCGACACGCTGGGCGCGCTGACGACAAAGGCGGTCATCGAGGAGGTGCTGGCCCGAGGCCTGCTCGAGGTGTTGCCGCTGACGCACATTCGGGGCCGGTCACTGCACGACGCATTCGTTGTGGTCGACGAGGCGCAGTCGTTGGAACGCAATGTGCTGCTCACCGTGCTGTCTCGAATCGGTCAGGACTCGCGCGTGGTTTTGACTCATGACGTCGCTCAACGGGATAACCTACGAGTTGGCCGCCACGACGGGGTAGTCGCTGTCGTGGAGAAGCTCAAGGGTCATCCGCTCTTCGCTCACATCACGCTGAGTCGCTCGGAACGGTCGCCGATAGCCGCTCTCGTGACCGAGATGTTAGAAGATGTGGCGATCTGAGTCCTTTTCGATCAAATTAAGCATCGAAAAGATCTCGGGATGATTTCATTTGGATAACGGCATGTGGCATTGTAGCCTCCGTGCGTCGACTCGCTCAGCATGCCATAGTCGGGGTTGGCTTCTCAGCGTTAGTCGCAACGGTGGCAGTCGCGGGGCTAGGTAGCCCAAGTGGCGAGACCTCCGCTATCGCGGTGCCAGCCCCAGTAAGTGCGATCTCAGGTCCTGCGCCTGCAGCTGGCGCTGACCTGCTTGCCGCGGAACGCGCGGCAGCCAAGGCCCGCGCGAATCGTGCGGTGGCCCGAGCCCAGCTTGTTGCTGCCAAGCAGGCGACTAAGCGCGCGAAGTCGCTGGGATTGGAAACCAAGGCGATCGCGGAGCAGCAGGCCAAGATCAAGGCTGAGCTGGCGGCAGCCGCGAAGAAGGCTGCCGAGGAGAAGGCCGCCCTCGAGCGAGCGATCAAGAATCGCGGTTACGAGCCGGGCGTGACCGATCCCAAGGAAATAGCTCGGCAGATCTTGAAGAACAAGTACGGCTACGGCTCGGGTCAATTCGACTGCTTCAACAACATCATCATGCGCGAGAGCAAGTGGGACCTGAACGCGACAAATCCAAGCTCCGGCGCGTACGGCATCCCGCAGGCCCTGCCTGGCTCGAAGATGGCGACGATCGCCAGCGATTGGCGGACCAACCCGGCGACCCAGATCATCTGGGGTATTGAGTACATGAAGGACCGCTACGGCAGTCCCTGTTCAGCGTGGGGCTTCAAGGCATCCCACGGCTGGTACTGATACGTAGCGAGTACTCAGAATCTCAGCACCCACATAAGGTGCAGAGATTCTGACAACTCGCCCAGACGCAGAACCCTCAGACGGGCCGGCGAGTCATGGCGAGGACGTCCAGAGCCGCATCGAGTTGCTCTTCGGTCAGCGCACCGTCGGCGACGTACCCGTTCTCGATCACGACCTCCCGAATCGTCCTTTCCTCTTTGAGCGCCTGCTTGGCCACCGCAGCGGCATTCTCGTAGCCGATGTAGCGATTCAGCGGCGTGACGATTGAGGGTGACGACTCGGCGAGGGTTCTGCAATGCTCGACGTTCGCCTTAATTCCAGCTATGCAGCGGTCTGCGAGCAGCCGAGTGACGCTGGAGAGAAGCTGAATCGACTCCAGCAGGTTGCGCGCCATCGCAGGAAGCATCACATTCAGCTCGAAGTGACCGGTCGTGCCCGCGAAGGCGACCGCAGCGTCATTGCCGATCACCTGAACACAAACCATCAAGGTCGCTTCGCAGACCACCGGATTGACCTTGCCCGGCATGATCGAAGAGCCCGGCTGGAGGTCTGGTAGCGAGATCTCCCCGAGACCGGCGCGCGGGCCTGAACCCATCCAGCGAATGTCGTTAGCGATCTTGTAGAGGCTCACGGCGATTGTTCGCATGACACCCGAGGCTTCTACGAGCCCGTCCCGCGAGCCCTGCGCCTCGAAATGATCACGCGCCTCGGTCAGCGGCAGACCGGTCTTATCCCTGACAATTGCGATCACAGACTGGGCGAAGCCCGGTGGAGTATTAATGCCGGTGCCAACCGCGGTGCCGCCGAGCGGGAGCTCAGCAACCCGCGGAAGCGCCGCATTCACCCGCTCGATGCCGTAACGAATCTGTGCGGCATAGCCGCCAAATTCTTGACCGAGGGTGACCGGCGTGGCATCCATCAGGTGAGTGCGGCCACACTTGACGACCTCGGCGAACTCTGCCGCCTTGAGGCTCAACGTCTCCGCCAGATGATTTAGTGCCGGTACCAGGGATTCCACCAGGCTCTGTGTCGCAGCAATGTGGATGGCGCTCGGAAAGACGTCGTTGCTGGACTGCGACGCATTGACGTGATCGTTGGGATGCACCGCTTTGCCCAGTTCGCTTGTGGCGAGGGAGGCGATCACCTCATTGGCGTTCATATTGCTCGAGGTGCCTGACCCGGTCTGGAAAACGTCGAGTGGAAACTCGGCGTCATGACCGTTCGCTGCGACCTCGCTCGCGGCCTTGACGATAGCGTCGGCGTACTCCTGGCCCAAGACGCCGAGCTCGGCGTTTGTCTTGGCAGCCGCCTCCTTGATGAGTCCGAGGGCGGCGATCAATTCAGGGTTGATCGGGATGCCAGAGATCGGGAAGTTGTCAATGGCACGCTGGGTCTGGGCCTTCCAGAGAGCGGCCGCTGGCACTCTCACCTCGCCCATCGTGTCGTGCTCGATGCGATAGTCGCCCACATCAGTTGCATACGTCATAGGCCCATTCTGGCCTAGCTCAGCTGCTGAGGTTTCTGCCCTCGGGAAACCGTATAGATCGCGTACGCAAAGCTGCGCTCGCCGCGAGAAACGTCGATGATGTGCTCCTCCACCGATGACCCAATGTGTTCCAGCACGGCTCGCAGTGCCGGAGCTGGACCTTGGCACCAGATCGCCAACGTTCCGCCGGGAGCGAGCTGACCGTACGCCGCGCCGAGACTCTGCTCGGTGTAAAGCGCGCGATTGTGCGGATGGATCAAGAAGTCCGGCCCGTTGTCCACGTCCAGCACGATGGCATCCCAAGGCCCGAGCAGGTCCTCGATCACGCCGGCGAGGACGAGCCGGATATCACCCGCATGTAGGTGGACCCGGGGATCCGAAGCAGCCGCCGCAATCGATGGGGCAATTCCTTGATAGGCCCAATCGATCAAGCACCGCTCGATCTCGACGACATCGATCGCGTCGACCTCGAGGGCCGACAGTGCTGCGACTGTGTAGCCCAAGCCCAAGCCGCCTACCAGGACACGGTGCGCGCGACCGCTCGGCAGCGCGAGCTCGGCGAGAAGGCGTTCGCTTCCGGTTTCGCTGCTGTCCATGGCGAATGCGCCGTTGATGATCAACTCTTCGATATCTCCGCCGTCCCACAAACGGCGGCGTAGCACGACCTCGCCTCGCGGCCCGTGGTGGTGGGCGATGGTCTCAATCGTCTCCACTTCTCACAGTGTCGCCGATTGCCGGGCCGGAGGGACGAACACGTAGATCATGCTGCTTCCTGTGGCCAAACTTCGGGACCGCTTTGCTCACGTGGTGATCACCGTCGTACCTGTGCTGATCAGCTACCTGACTCTCCAGGTGCCGCTGCATGGCTCGTTCTCGGCGGATCGGAAGCTGACATTAATGTGGATGACACTTCAGGGAGCGGCTCACCAGCGAGACCGGCAACGGCAGCAAAGCCTGCCCAGTCCGGTTCGGCGTCTTTGAGATTCTCCGGCCAACTGTCGACCACAGCGGTAGCCCAATCGGCCCACCGACGCGTCGTGTCGGCGAGGTTCGCAAGGTAGCGGCCCGTAAGGATGACAATCGCCGTACGCTCCGGGAACTGTCCGAGACCGGCGAGATAACTGCGGGCAATGGCGGCGTGCATGGCCATGTCTTGCTCCGCCCATGCGCGCAGTGCCGAAATGGTGCTGTGCAAGTTTTCCTTTGTGCCCTGTTCGGCAAAGAACACCTTCAAGAGATGCTCTGACTCCAGCAGCGGGGGCTGGCTCCCACTAGCTAGCCATACAGCGAGCGCCTCGCGTCCATCGGCGGTGATCGCGTACTGCGTACGCGGTCGCTTGCCCACGCGTCCCGGGGACGCCTCGGCTAGGCCATGGGCGACCAGCTTCTTCGGTTCTTCAAACAGCTTGCTACGGGAACGGGACCAGAGCCGATCAACGCCACGACCGATCTGCTGGATGAGCTCATAGGTAGTCCAAGGCTTGATGGCGAGCAGACCGAGGACCGCGTACGACGTCGTCGTGAGTCTCCCAAAATCTCTTGACATATAGTCCCTTCTGGATTGAATATAATCCCAATTGGACTATAGCATCTGTGCCAGAGGTGACGGTCCGTCAGCCGCACCTGGCTCTGGAGCCGCGAGATGGGACTGTTATGGCTGACATTGCGATTGCGGGTGGGGGACCGGTAGGGCTGTTCGCTGCGTTGCTCTTGGCTCGTTCAGGACATCAGGTCATCGTCCTCGAGTCGGACAAGGATCCCGAGCGCCATAGCGCTGATGAGGTCTTCTTCGGTTGGCATCGGCCCGGGGTGCCGCAAAGCATGCATGGCCACGTCTTCCGTGGCCGGATGGGGCGCGTGCTTCGGGAAGAGGCCCCGGATGTTCTTGAAAGGCTCCTGGACAGCGGCATCGAAAAGGCCGGATATGACTTCGGCACTGGATTCGAACACGATGTTTCTCCGATGTCCCGGCGGCCAGTTTTCGATGCCTTGCTTCGTAAAATCGTTCACGAGGAGCCTGGTGTGGAGTTCCGCTCAGGCGTTCGAGTGGCCGGCCTGGACTCAGCCAACCAGACTGGTGTGCCGCGTGTCGTGGGTCTTTGGACACGCTGGGGCAACCGGATTCCTGCGGACCTAGTTATCGACTGTTGTGGTCGCCGCTCGGCCAGTCCACGCTGGCTCGACGCGATCGGGAGCCGGCTGGCCGTCAATCATTACCAGTCGTGCGACCTCTACTACTTTGCACGTCACTACAGGCTCAAGCCGGGATCACGCTTTCCAAGCACCACCTTTCCGGACGTGAACCTGACGCCGTACGGGATCTTCCTCGCGATGGGCCAAGACAACGGCACTTTCTGTCTTGCTGGTGGAGTGTCAAAGATTGACCCCTACCGGACGGCGCTGCGTGATGGAACGAAATTTGAGCGTGTCATGGCTGGACTTCCCAATATCGCCCCATGGCTGGAGGCGGGTACGCCGATCACCGAAGTGCAGTTGATGGGAGGGATAGCCAACCGCCGGCGCTCTCTACTAGACGGCGACAATCCGGTTGTGCAGGGTTACATCTTGCTAGGCGACGCCAGCCTGTACACCAACGCGACCTTCGGGCAGGGCATCGCGCTGGGATTCTGGCAGGTTCAGGCCCTCGCACACCGAGCGGACATGATTGGACGCGACAACCATCGGCTCGTACGTGAACTGGATGTCTGGACTAGCAAGGCGCTGGGGCCGCGTTACGCCCAACAGGTCCAAAGAGACGAGGCAATGGTGCGGAGCCTGCGCGCTGGCGTCGCGGGAGCCCCGATGGACCACCCCAGCGATGAGATGTCCGCGCTCATGACGCTACGAGCGCAGGGTGATAAGGAAGCAGCGGCGGCGTTCCATCGCATTGACAACATGCTCACTGATCCATCTGACGAGTTCGCCGATGCCGAACTCAACAGACGTATCAAGGAATTCCTCCGCGATGTTCCCAAAGGGAGCGCCGGACCCGGACCGCTGCCACGAGTCACCTTCGAGGCGCTGCTGAGCTAGCCGAAGGGGAAGCGAACGCCGTTGGAACCGGCCTAGGTGGAGCAGCTCCTGGTGGGGTGGTGACCAGGCGTTGCCTCACTTGTCTCATGCGGTCTTGACTTGGTGCGGTCTGTGAAGATAAGAGGCGTGGCGCGTACTAGGAGTCAGGCGAGCGCGGGCGACATGATCCGCTCGCTTGCCTTGATCTTGATCCCACTGGTCGTGATCACGATCATCTTCACGAATACGCCGAATGACCACCCGGTCAAGGAAGTCGACTGGAAACCAGTGCTGGCGAAGGCGCGTGAGGAAGCGCCATTCGAGGTGCTCGCCCCCGAGAACTTGCCGAATGGCTGGCGAGCGACCCGGGTCAACTGGGTGCCGCAGGGAAAGCCGTACCTCAATGGCGAGGCTTCGCCGCGCAATCTGTGGCAGATCGGATTCCTGACCCCCGATGATGCCTTTATTGATCTCAATCAAGGCGACGCACGCCCTCAGGAGATGGTTGATCAGCAGTCTCGCGAGGGCACTGCCGACGGGAGCAGTGTGGTCGGCGGCAAGACCTGGCAACGGTTGATCAGCCCTGATGGCCGAAGCAGATCGTTGGTGCTGGTCAACCCGAATTCCACCGTCGTTGTGACAGCCGATCTGCCCTATGAAGCATTGGAGGCGTACGCCTCGACCTTGTCCAGCGGCGCGTAGCTCAGGTCTCCTCGGCTGTCGCCTTGTCCTTCGTTCGAGCAGCGTCGATCTTGGCCTTCGCACCATCTAGCCAGGCCTGGCACACGGCAGCGAGTTGCTCACCGCGCTCCCACAGAGCCAACGACTCTTCCAGCGGGACGCCACCCGACTCGAGCCGCTGCACAATGACGATCAGCTCTTCGCGCGCCTGCTCATAGCTGAGCGCCTCTGGGCTCGCCGTTCGATCCGTCATGCCTCTCCTTGCGCTCTCAGCTCGAGCACCTCGACCAGCAACTGCCCATCCGCCAGCCGTGCCGAAAGATCATCTCCGGACGCGACCTGGTCGACCGATCGGATTGCGGTGCCCTCCCCGTCGAGCAGGATCGAGTAGCCGCGTTCCAGGGTTGCCTGGGGCGACATGGCCCTTACCCGTGCCAATTGGTGGCCGACCAGGGCAGACTCTCGCTCGATCGTGGAACCAATGGCTCGATGAGCGCGATACCTGAGGTCGGCCAATTGCTCGTACCGTCGACCGAATGAGGCTGCCGGATCCAGCAGCACCGGGCGAGTTCGCAGTGCGTTGAGGAACTCTTGCTGGCGCCCGACGAGGCCCGATACCGCCTGGATCATCCGGTGCCTTGCTTGAGCCACCCGAGCGGCCTCGTCAGCCACGTCAGGGACGATGCGCTTCGCCGCGTCGGTCGGCGTCGAGGCTCGGTAGTCGGCAACCAGGTCAAGGATGGGACTGTCTGATTCATGACCGATGGCGCTGACTACGGGCGTACGGCAGGCGGCAACGGCTCGAATCAGGCCTTCGTCTGAGAACGGGAGCAGGTCCTCGACGGAACCGCCCCCTCGGGCAATAACGATGACATCTACCTCCGGATGCCGGTCGAGTCCCTCAAGGGCGGCCATGATCTGCTCGCAGGCCTGTGGTCCTTGGACGAGTGCATATCGAGCCAGGATCCGGACCGCAGGCCAACGCCGCCGCGCGTTCTCCACGACATCGCGCTCGGCGGCGCTGCCGGCTCCGGTGACCAGACCAACCGCCCTCGGTAGGAACGGCAGCGATTTTTTCAGTGCCGGATCGAAGAGTCCCTCCGCCTGCAGCAGGCGCTTCGTCTGTTCCAACCGGGCGAGCAGGCGACCCTCGCCGATCGGAGTAATGGCATCGCAAGAAAAGACGAAGCGGCCAGAACTTTCGAAGAACGTTGGTTTGAGCCGCGCCACCACAGTCGCGCCCTCGGCAAGGGGTCCGGCCGAATCCAGAGTGATTGGCGAGACGGTCGCCGAGACGGAGACCTCGGCGAGCTTGTCGCGCAGCGTCAAGAAGATCGTTCGGGTGCCCGAGCGGCGGTTGATCTCGATCAGCTGCGCTTCAACCCAGACCGCTCCAAGGCGTTCTACCCAGCCTCGAACCGCATGCGCGATCACCCGCAAAGGCTGCGGGTGCTCAGGCGAGGATTCCAAAGCCACCCCGCGAGCGTAGTACCGCACTCTGGCCTATTGCTCGCTCCGCTCGCTGAGGCTGCCGCCTGGTAGCCGCTGCCTTCCTCACTCACTCGGGACGGAAAAGCGTGTCTGCTCGTTCGCTCGTCCAGGACAGCGGCGCGGCAGCCTGGGCCGCTGGCTGGTCAGGCGGGACGAGGGTCTGCAGCACCTACACTGACCGGGTGACTGAGAGCGGCCGGGCGATAGTCTCAAGCCCATCGAAGCAGAGCCGCCGTCGGCAGGTCGTGCTGGCTGCACCCCGTGGTTACTGCGCCGGTGTCGATCGTGCCGTCATCACCGTCGAGAAGGCGTTGGAGCGGTACGGACCTCCGGTCTACGTGCGCAAGCAGATCGTGCACAACCGCCATGTCGTCGAAGAGTTGCAAGAGCGTGGTGCCATCTTCGTCGCAGAGTTGGACGAGGTGCCGGAGGGCTCGACCGTGGTCTTCTCGGCACATGGCGTGTCGCCAGCCGTCCAGCAGGAGGCGAAGGACCGCGGCCTCAAGGCGATTGACGCGACCTGCCCACTGGTTACCAAGGTGCACCATGAGGCCCGCCGGTTTGCCCGCGATGACCTGGAGATCTTGTTGATCGGGCACGCGGGGCATGAGGAGGTCGAGGGGACCACAGGCGAGGCCCCCGAGCACGTCACCCTCGTGCAGTCACCCGATGATGTGGATCGCCTCGAGGTTCGCGATCCATCACGACTGGCCTGGCTGAGCCAGACCACATTGAGCGTCGATGAGACACTGCAGACCGTCAACCGGCTGAGGGAGAAGTTTCCGCTGCTGCAGGATCCGCCGAGCGATGACATCTGCTATGCCACGCAGAATCGTCAGCTGGCCATCAAACAGATCGCTGCGCAGAGCGATCTGGTCATCGTGGTCGGGTCGGCAAATTCGTCCAACTCGGTGCGGCTGGTCGAGGTTGCGCTCGAAGCCGGTGCCAAGGCGTCGTACCGCATCGACAATGCCAGTGAGATCGATCCGACTTGGCTCGCCGATGTTGACTCGATCGGTGTCACCAGTGGAGCATCTGTGCCGGATGATCTTGTTCGGGGCGTGCTCGCCTATCTGGTTGACCAGGGCTTTCCTCAGGCACGGGAAGAGCGGCTTACGGAGGAATCGCTGGTCTTCGCACTGCCTCCGGAGCTTCGAAAAGACCTTCGTCAAGGCGCCATCAACGATTGATCAAGCTGGGATCCCTGAGAACGCATCGCCAGTAAGCCGCTGCGGCCCTGAAATGGTCGAATTCAGGTCAGTCGCGTTGCGGATTCAGGGGACTCGGCCCGATCAGCACGACTGGGCAGTCTCCTCAGGTTCCTCAGACGAGCTTTCCTCGATCAACTCCGAGAGATCCGGGTCCGCCCGGTATAACTCGGCCGCCTCCGGCATGGCCGCCGGGGGGTGTCGGCTGCCGCGACCGACCATCGGTTCCACTTGGACCGCGTCCTCAACCAGCTCGGCGGCCTGGATCTGGCGTACGGGCTCGTCGATCTGGGTGAGTCCCCGCAGGTCTTTCTCGCTGACCTTCAGGTCACGGAACTTGCGCGCGCGTACCAGCACGGTGCCCTCCACCGTGGCGATCGTCTCGTTGTAGGCATTCACCGAGCCGCGCAGCATCCGGCCCAGTTTGTCGAAGCGGTTGCCCAACAGACCCAACTTCTCATGCAGCTCGCGACCCAGGCGGAACACCTCATTCGCGCTCTCCGCAAGGGCGGCCTGACGCCACCCGTACGCCACCGCACGCAGCATCCCGATCAGCGTGGTCGGCGTCGCAATCACGACATCGCGCGTCGCCGCGTAGTCGTAGAGATCGGGAATCTGATCAAGAGCGGTGGCGAAGAACATCTCGTTCGGCAAGAAGAGCACCACGAATTCAGGGGTTTCCGCTGCCTTCCAATACTGCTTCGCGGACAGTTGGTCGATGTGCGTGCGGACGTTGCGTGCGTACCGCACAAGAGCGTCGGCCTTGAGCTGCGGGTCTTCCGTCTCAGCCGCCTCGAGGAACGCGTTGAGCGGGACCTTGGCGTCGACGAAGACGTGCTTGCCCTGTGCCAGGTTCACACGCATGTCCGGCCGCAACACGCGGTCGTCGTCCTTGGTCGTGAATTGCAGATCAAAATCGCAACGCTCGATCATGCCGGCCAGCTCTGCGACCCTTTTGAGCTGCGTTTCTCCCCAGGAACCGCGGATCTGTGGCTTACGCAAGGCATTGACAAGGGCCGCTGTCTCGCGACGCAGTGTTTCGCCTGTTTGCTGAACGTAGCTGACTTGGGAACGCAGCTCCGCCGACATGGCCGCCCGCTCTTTCTCCACTTCGGTGAGGCGCAGGTTGAACCTTTCCAGACTTTCTCGTACCGGAGACATGAGCTGCTCGGTTGCCTTGAGCCTTACGTCGGCCTGTGCATCGGCGGCCTGACCGTGCCGATCAAGGGTCTCGGCCGAAAGTACCCGGAACTGGTTGATCATGGACTCCCGGTCGAGGGCGATCTCCTTGACTCGATCGAGCGCGGCGTCCCGCTGGGCGATGGCGCTGGCCACGGCCGCGGACACCTCGGCGGCCGCGGCTTGGGCTGCTAATGCTTCGCTACGCGCCTCGGCCACGTCGCTGCGCGCTTGGGCAGCTTCCGATCGTGCCTGTGCGGCTTCGGCACGGGCGTTGGCCGCGTCTCCATGCGATTGTGCGATCAACAACTGAGCGTCTGCGGAGTCAGCGTGCCGGCGGGCGCGCGCGATGGCCCAGCCGGCGAGGGTCCCAAGCGGGATTCCCACCAGCAGGCCGCAGGTCAGCGCAATGACCGTCACACCATCCATGGACACGATCTTGCCCGGGCTCAGCGACAAAACCTTGGAGGCCGCTCCCATTTCTTGGAAGCTGCTCGCGCATCGCGCGATCAGGCCCGCCGCCGTCGTCGTCCTCGCAGCGGAAAAGCGCCCCGCTCGCTTCTCCTCCGTGCGTCGGCGCGCGATTCCCGACGCTCGCAGCTTGGAGTCTAGGTTGGAGCCATGCCTGCCGCGCTTGATCATGTTGCCGATCTTGCGGCGTTTGTCGAAGCGTCACCGTCCTCCCATCACGCGGCGGCCGAAGGCGCCCGCCGCCTAGCCGCCGCGGGTTTTGTTGAGCAAGAAGAGTCTGTGGAGTGGAGCTCGGAGCTAGGGGGTCACTACGTGCTTCGCGACGGTGCCCTCGTCGCGTGGCGGATCCCGGACGGAGCAAGATCATTTATGCCGTTCCGAATCCTCGGCTCGCACACGGATTCGCCCGGTTTCACGCTCAAGCCACGAGCGGACACCGGCGGCTACGGCTGGCAGCAGCTGGGCGTGGAGATCTACGGTGCTCCACTGCTGAACTCGTGGCTGGACCGCGAGCTTGGTCTGGCAGGTCGCCTGGTGCTCAGCGACGGCCGCACCGTGCTGGTACGTACGGCAGCGATCATGCGCATTCCCCAACTGGCCATCCATCTTGATCGCAGCGTGAACGATGACGGGCTCAGGCTCGACAAGCAAGTGCACACTGCGCCGGTGTGGAGTGTGGGTCATCCCGGCATTCATGTTCTTGATCATGTGGCGCAAGCCGCTGGCAGCTCCGCCGGTGACATCGATGGATACGACCTGCGGGTGTACGACACCGCGGCCCCGGCGATCTTCGGGCCACATCAGGAGTTCTTTGCCTCCGGCCGGCTGGACAACCTCAGCAGCATGCACGCAAGCATCGTCGCCATGATCAACACCAACGATGGTGAGGCGATCCAGATGATCGCGGCCTTCGATCATGAAGAGCTAGGCAGCGCCTCACGCAGTGGTGCCTCCGGTCCGCTGCTGGCCGATGTCCTGACCCGTATCTCCGCCGGTCTCGGCGCGACTCTAGACGAGCAGCATCGCTCGCTGGCGCAGTCGGTGTGTCTCTCGGCGGACACCGGTCACGCCATCCATCCGAACTATCCCGCCCGGCACGATTCGATGAACCAGCCGCTGCTGAACTCCGGCCCGCTGCTCAAGGTCAATGCGAATCAGCGCTACGCGACAGACGCCCGGGGTGCCGCGCTGTGGCGACGGACCTGCCGAGCGGCTGGCATCCCCACCCAGGAGTTCGTGTCAAACAATGCGATGCCCTGCGGCTCGACTATCGGACCGTTGACGGCGACCCGACTCGGGATTGCCGCCATCGACGTCGGCATCCCGCTGCTTTCCATGCACTCCGCACGCGAGCTGGCCGGAACTGAGGATCCCATCAACCTGACCAGAGCCATGGAGGCCTTCCTCGCCGGCGATTAGCTGGGAAGGGCTGGCCAGCTGCCGGAACCTACGTGAACCTAGGTTCCTGACGGTCTGCATTGCTTGCTGCCTATGCAGACCGCCAGCAAGCAACGTCAACCTAGGTTGCAGCAGGCTGGGTAATCTCGCGCAGTTGAGATGTTCACGGGAGCACTTATGTTGCCGGTGGGGATCGCAAGTCCGACGGCCTAGGCTTGTCGCCCGTGGCACTCACGATCGGCATTGTCGGGCTTCCTAACGCGGGTAAGTCAACGTTGTTCAACGCGTTGACCCGGAACAACGTGCTAGCGGCCAGCTACCCGTTCGCCACCATCGATCCGAATATCGGGGTTGTGGGCGTTCCCGACCCCCGGTTGGCCGTCCTCGCGGACCTGTTCCAGTCCGACCGTACGGTCCCAGCGACCGTGAGTTTCGTCGATATCGCCGGCATCGTTCGCGGCGCAAGCAAGGGCGAGGGGATGGGTAACGCATTCTTGTCCCACATCCGGGAGGCCGATGCGATCTGCCAGGTGACGAGAGTCTTCGAGGACCCGGATGTCACCCATGTCGACGGTGCAGTGAACCCGGCGAGCGACATCGAGACCATTGAGACCGAATTGATCTTGGCTGATCTGCAGACGATCGAGAAGGCGCTGCCGCGACTCGAGAAGGAAGCCAAGATCAACAAGGACAAGTTGGCCCCGCTGACGGCCGTCAAGCAGGCGCAGCAGGTGCTCGATAGCGGACGGACGATTTTCGCGGCCGATCTGGATCGTGCACCGTTGCGCGATCTCTTCCTGCTCACAGCTAAGCCGTTCCTTTACGTCTTCAATTGCGACTCCGACGAGCTGAGCAACGAACCACTGAAGCAACGGCTGCGCGCACTAGTAGCGCCCGCTGAGGCGATCTTCCTTGATGCCAAGATCGAGTCCGAACTGGTTGAGATGGACGCTGACGAAGCGCGGGAGTTCCTTGCCGAGATGGGCATCACTGAGCCGGGTCTGGATGTCTTGGCCCGCGTCGGCTTCGACACCCTCGGCCTGCAGACCTTCCTCACCGCAGGTCCAAAGGAGTCACGGGCCTGGACAATTCGCAAAGGTGCGACGGCGCCTGAGGCGGCCGGTGTCATCCACAGCGACTTCCAGAAGGGCTTCATTCGAGCCGAAATCGTCTCCTTTGGTGATCTTGTCTCGGCCGGGTCGATGCAGAACGCTCGTGCCAAAGGCAAGGTGCGTCTGGAAGGGAAGGACTACCTGATGGCCGATGGAGACGTGGTCGAATTCCGCTTCAATGTGTAGCCGACCGGCACGGCTGTCGCATTTCTGCCCCGCAATCGAGGAAGCGGAGGTATGTGCACATCCGATGATCATCGGCGAGTTGGCGCTCGGATCACTCCAAGATTGTTCGACGATTCTGTCACTACTCGCTGATTTTCCAGGCGTACCAGTTGCGACTCACGCAGAAGTGCTGACATTCATCGAATTGCACACGCTCTA
>Ga0307312_10000337_pt1 | contig 21088 bp, 17 predicted proteins | sample ER_DNA_202_FD_194489 | JGI IMG/M metagenome (GOLD analysis project Ga0307312, IMG submission 194489) | Bulk soil microbial communities from the East River watershed near Crested Butte, Colorado, United States - ER_DNA_202 | ecosystem: Environmental > Terrestrial > Soil > Floodplain | place... | reverse complement strand
CATGTCGAACGGCAATATAATTTGCAACCAAATATAGGCCCGGTAAAATCCAAGGGAAGCGTAAAGGGAAATCCGATGGCCCGCGATCCGCAAGCCGCTCTGGTCGCGCTCAATCGCTTCGGATTTGGCGCGCGCGGCGGCGCGGCGGGCGATTTCGTCAATGCGGCGTCCGATCCGCGCGGCTTTGTCAAAGCCGAGCTGAGCCGTCCCAATGGCGGGCAGCTCGAGGTGCCCGGACTGTCATCGACCCCGGCATTGGCGAGTGCGGTGTTTGCGTATCAGCTGGAAGTCCAGCAAGCGCGCGCCGCCGCGGCGAAATCAGGCGCGCCTGCGTCAGAGGCCGCGCCGCCATCGCCGGACACCAAGGCGCAAGGACGCGATCTTTCGCTCAACAGCGTCGCGATGGACATGTCGGCAAAAGAAGGCGCGATGCAGGGAAAGGAAAACGGCAGCGCCAATGCGGCGATGGTGCCAACCGATCCGATGCCGCCGAACGCGCCGCAGCCGAACGCAGCCAAGCCGCCACAGCCGCTCAACGTCATTCAGAAAACCTACCGCGCCGAGGCGCTGGCGCGGCTGCAACGTGCCATTGTCGCCGATTGCGGATTCGTCGAGCGGCTGGTGGTGTTCTGGTCCAACCACTTCTGCATTTCCGCCAACAAGGGCGAACTGGCGCGGATCTGGGCCGGCTCGTTTGAGCGCGAGGCGATCCGGCCCCATGTGCTCGGACGATTCGGCGACATGCTCAAGGCGGTGGAGCAGCATCCGGCGATGCTGTTTTTTCTCGACAACCAGCAATCGCTCGGTCCGGATTCCCGCGCCGGGCAAAACCGCAAGCGCGGCCTGAACGAAAATCTCGCCCGCGAGATCATGGAGCTGCATACGCTCGGTGTCGGCGGCGGCTACACCCAGGACGACGTGACGTCGCTGGCGCGCATCATCACCGGCTGGACCTTTGCCGGGCGGCAAGGGCAACTCGGCGTGCCCGGCAGCTTCGTGTTCAACGCCAATGCGCACCAGCCGGGCGCGCAGCGGCTGCTCGGCAAAATCTACGAGGACAACGGCGTGGCGCAGGGCGAAGCGGCGCTGACCGATATCGCGCGCCATCCCTCCACCGAAAAATTCATCGCGACCAAATTCGCGCGCCATTTCGTGGCCGACGATCCGCCGCCGGCGCTGGTGGCGCGGCTGCAGGACGTGTTCCGCAAATCCGACGGCGACCTCCGGGCGCTGACCGTAGCCCTTCTGGACTCCGACGAGGCCTGGCAGGCGCCGCTGACCAAGCTGCGCAGCCCCTATGAATTCCTGGTCGCGGCCGGCCGGCTGCTGGCGCAAATTCCGGAAGATCCTGCCCGCTACCTCGGCGGCCTGAATGTGTTGGGCCAGCCGCTGTGGTCTCCGGCCGGACCAAATGGATTTCCCGACAGCAATGCGGCATGGGCGGCTCCCGAGGGGATGAAGCTGCGGCTGGACATCTCGGCGCAAATTGCTTCCCGTCTCGCCGCCAACGCCGACCCCCGCGATCTCCTGGAACTCGCCGCCGCCGATGCGGCCTCGCCGGAAACCCGGCGCAGCATCGAGCTTGCGGAATCGCGGCAGCAGGCGCTGGCGCTGTTGTTGATGTCGCCGGAATTCCAGAGGAGATGACGATGGATTGCTGCGAGAGCCCGACATCACCGGCAACATCACGCCGCGCACTGCTGCTCGGCGGCGCGTCGTTCGCCGCCTGGGCGTATTTGCCGAAATTCGCACGCGCCGCCGACGGGCGCGACCCGCGGCTGATTGTGGTGATCCTGCGCGGCGCGCTGGACGGCCTCGCCACTGTCGCTCCAACGGGCGATCCCGATTATGCCGGGCTGCATGGTTCGATTGCGCTCAGTGCCGACGGCCCGCACGCGGCAATGATGCTGGATTCCTTCTTCGCGCTGCATCCCGCGATGCCCGAATTTGCGCGGATGTATAAAGCGAAGCACGCCGCCGTCATCCATGCGGTGGCAACGCCCTATCGTGACCGTTCGCATTTCGACGGCCAGGACGTGCTCGAAAGCGGTTTTGCAGGCCCGGGCCGGGTGCAATCCGGCTGGCTCAACCGCGCGCTGGAAGTGCTGCCGAAGGGTGAGCGCGTGATGAGCGGCCTGGCCATCGGCCCGACCGCGCCGCTGGTGCTGCGCGGCGCGGCGCCGACCGTCGGCTGGACGCCGGTCGCCCTGCCGCAAGCCGACGACGATACCGCGATGCGCCTCGTCGACCTTTACCATCATCGCGATCCCGCGCTGGCGTCGGCGCTCTCGCAGGGCCTGCGGCTCGACAAGACCGCGCAAGGCGACGACATGAAACCGAAGCCGGGCACCAACAATGCCGGCGCGATGCGGCTGGTGGCGCGCGGCGCCGCCAGGCTGATGGCGGCCGATGACGGCCCGCGAATCGCGGCGCTTGCCTTCGACGGCTGGGATACCCATGCCAATGAAGGCGGGCCGGTGGGTCGTCTGGCGCTATTGCTGTCAGGCCTCGACGGCGCGCTGGCGGAATTCGAGAGCGGGCTCGGCGAACGCTGGCGCGACACCGTGGTGGTGATCGCGACCGAGTTCGGCCGCACCGCGCGCATCAACGGCACCCAGGGCACCGATCATGGCACCGGCACCATTGCGCTGCTCGCCGGCGGCGCCGTGCAAGGCGGACGGGTGATTTCCGACTGGCCCGGGCTGAAGCCCGCCAGTCTCCATGAGGGCCGCGATCTTGCGCCGACCACCGACCTGCGCGCGGTCATCAAGGGCGTGCTGCACGATCATCTCGGCCTCGCCGAGCGCCTGCTGGCGGACACGGTATTTCCCGACAGCGCGCCGGTGAAACCGATGAAGGGCTTGGTGGGGTAGCTGTCGTCATTCCGGGGCGCGAGTGAAACGAGCGAACCCGGAATCCAAAACCACGATCGGGAGTATGGATTCCGGGCCTGCGCCAAGGGGGCGCATCCCGGAATGACGAGCCTAGTTCGTCATCGCATCGATCTCGGCAAGGTCTTCCGCGCTCGGCGTCCAGTTGATGGCCTTGACGTTCTGCTCGACCTGCTCGACGCGGGTGGCGCCGGCGATCACGCTTGCGACCTGCGGCCGCGATAGCAACCATGAGAACGCCAGCTCGAGCAGGGTGTGCCCGCGCGCCAGCGCGAACGCCTGCAGCTTTTCGACGATTTCTTCGTTGTGTGGCGTGACGTAGCGATCGCGCAACGCGGGCAGCTTGCCAAAGCGCGTGTCCTCCGGGGCAGCAGTGCCGCGCCTGTATTTTCCGGTCAACAGGCCGCTGGCCAGCGGAAAGAACGGCAGCAGGCCCAGTTTGTATTCCTGCGCCGCGGGGAGCAAATCCTTTTCGATGTCGCGCACTACCAGGCTGTACTCGTCCTGGCACGACACGAACCGGCTGACATTGATGGCGCGCGCGGTGAATTCGGCCTCGGCGACGCGCCAGGCCGGGAAATTCGAATTGCCGATGTAGCGCACCTTGCCCTGCCGGATCAGGTCGTCCAGTGCCCGCAAGGTTTCCTCGATCGGCGTCAGGGGATCGTAATCGTGCTGCTGGTAAAGATCGATATAGTCGGTCTTCAGCCGCCTCAGGCTGGCCTCGACCGCGGACATGATGTAGCGCCGCGACGCGCCCTGCCTGGTGCCGTCCTGGCTCATCGGCTTGGAGAATTTGGTCGCCAGCACGATATCCTTGCGCCGGTCGCCGAGCACCTCACCCAGCACCGTCTCGGAGCCGCCCATTCCCGCATAGATGTCGGCGGTATCGAACAGCGTGATACCGAGGTCGATCGCCCTGTGAATCACCTTGCGCGAGGTTTCGAGATCGGTGCGCTGGCCGAAATTGTTGCAGCCGAGGCCGACGGCGGAAACGCGGAGGCCGGAGCCGCCGAGATTGCGAATTTGCATGGATCAATCCTGTGGGGATGAAGCGAGACGGGCCGCATTGTGACCCGCGGATATCCAGCCGAAAGGCGCCGGATGACATGGCATATGCGCATGTCAGGCCATAACGCAACCGGTGCCGTGATCAAAAAAATGCGGCCCCGGTCAGACGCGGCGACTGACGGGGACCGCTTTGGGCGCGTGATCTGTGACGGGGGGCCTGATCAGACGCGGGCGGAACCTAACCGCGCTTTGTTACGTGGCCATGACAGGGCAACTTATCCACAGGCTGGATTGTGCCGGCGGGACGCGGCTATTCCACGGCGCGCAAGTGCCGGGCAAGGCTGCGACCGCGGCTGCCGCGCAGCGACCGGTAGTAGTCGGCCCTGGCGGGATCGTCGGTACGGCGGACCAGGTCGGTCACCGGCGTGTAGCTCAGCATTCGTCCGCCGTCGGGCAGCGCCGTGCAACTGAAACGCAGCACCTGTCCGTCCGCCAGGTTGATATTGATCGGCGTCGCATCGCCTGATCGCATCATCTCCGTGCGCTCCGCGATGAAGCCATTCAATTCTTCCTCCGGCAGTTCATAGGCGCCGGTATCGCGGCCGTGATACATCAGCGCGATGAATGGCGGCTTGCTGTCGGCCTTCTCGTCCGGCAGCGAGAAATAATCGCGAAAGGCGCGGTTGATGAACTCGGCGCGGGTGTCGGCGTCGAGCAGCACGATGCCGATGTCGACCTGATCGAGCGCCGCCGACAGACGCTCGGCGGTGGCGTGATGCATGCGTTCCCACGCGAAGGCATCCATCCATTTTTTCCGCAACAGCCCGGTGATGGCGGCGGTGCCAATGGCTGTCAACGCCAGCATCGACAGGCGCACCAGATCCGCAGTGTCGTAGCCGGGCGTCATGCGGTGATTGAAGAAGAACAGCGCGGCGCAAGCGATGGCAATCGCGGCGGTGATCAAGCCCGAGGCGAGGCCGCTGAGCGAGGCTGCCAAGGCGACGATACAAACGAACAGCGGGGCGGGATTGGGAACGGCAATAAAATAGCGATCGACAAGGATGGCGATCAGAGCCGTCGCTGCCGTCAGGGCCGGACCAGAGATTGCGCGCCAGTCGAACTGCATGCCTGTTCTCGCTCGCCCACGAGAGTAAGCCTTGCAGCTTGACCAATGGTTGCAATCATGGCGGGCTTTCTTGCTCCATCCTTAAAAAATGATTTATCGAGCCCGCAGGGCTTTCCGATTTCTTGGATCAAATGCTATCTGCGGAGGAGGCCCGGGGTCCGCGCTGATCCGGTTGGCGCCGGAAATTGCGAAAGGATATCGATGCGAGTCATTCCGCCGTCGCTGTTGCCGGTCCTGATGCTGTTCGCCTCCAATGTCTTCATGACATTCGCATGGTACGGCCATTTGAGGTTCAAGGAAACCTGGCTGCCGCTCGCGGTCGTGGTGAGCTGGGGCATCGCGTTCTTCGAATACTGGCTGGCGGTGCCGGCCAATCGCTGGGGCAGCGCGGTGTATACGCCGGCGCAGCTCAAGACCATGCAGGAAGTGATCACGCTGGTGGTGTTTGCCGGCTTCTCGGTCTTGTATCTCAAGGAGCCGCTGGCGTGGAATCACGCGCTGGGTTTCTTGTTTGTCGCTATCGGTGCGTTTTTGATCTTTCACAAGTGGGCGTAGGGGGCGCAAGCGCGCAGCGTGTTGAAGTGACGCGCTGGGGGCGTGCCACGCGGTCGTCATACCCGCGAAAGCGGGTATCCAATACGCCGCGGCTTCTCGATTGACCGGAGGCGCTCTGGAATACTTGATCCCCCGCCTTCGCGGGGGATGACGTTCGCTCACACCGAGAGAGTGCCTGCCTTCACTTCACCGCCGGCGAGACCCGCAAAATCCGGCCCGCCGAATTATCGGTGAGCAGCCATAGCGCTCCGTCGGGCCCCTGCCGCACATCGCGAATTCGTTCGTTCAAATTCCGCAGCAGGTGTTCTTCGCCGGTCACGGTATTGCCGTTGAGCGACAGCCGCACCAGCATCTTGCCCGCGAGCGCGCCGGTGAACAGGCTGCCGGTCCATTTCGGAAACAGGGTTGCGGTATAGAACGCCATGCCCGAGGGGGCGATCGACGGCACCCAGTATTTGACCGGCTGCTCCATGCCCTCCCTGGCGGCGCTCTCGTGAATTTTTGCGCCGCTATAATCGATGCCGTAGCCGATCACCGGCCAGCCGTAATTCTTGCCCTTGCCGATGATGTTGACCTCGTCGCCGCCGCGCGGGCCGTGTTCGATCTCCCAGAGATCGCCCGAGGCGGGATTGATGGCGAGACCCTGCTCGTTGCGGTGGCCGTAGCTCCAGATTTCCGGCTTCGCGTCGACGCGGCCAACGAACGGATTGTCTGCGGGCGCGGAACCATCGGGCGCGATCCGGATCACCTTACCGAGGTGATTGGCAAGGTTTTGCGCCTCGTCGCGATAGATGAAATGTTCGCCCAGCGTGACAAACAGATTGCCGTCGCTTGCCTGCTCGATGCGGCAGCCATAATGGTTGCCCGACGACAGCGGTCCCTCCTGGCGGAAGATGATTTTGACATCGTCGAGCCGGCCATCGGCGTCGTTCAGCTTTGCCCGCGCCACCGCGGTACGGCCGCCGCCGCCGGTTCGCTCGGCATAGCAGAAATAAATGGTCTTGCTTTGCGCATGGGACTTGTCGAGGACGACGTCGAGCAATCCGCCCTGGCCTGAGGCCCAGACCTCGGGCACGCCCTTCAACGGCGGAGAAAGCTGTCCCTCCCTCGTGACGATGCGCATGCGACCGGGGCGCTCGGTCACCAGCATCCGGCCATCGGGCAGGAACGCCAGCGCCCAGGGATGGACCAGTCCGCTCGCTGCGGTCTGCACCTCGAGCTGACCGGCCGACGACGCGAATGCGGTATCTTCGCCGCGCGTTCCCGTGACGATCAGGAATGACGCCGCCAACAGGGTCGCCACCGTCAGCGCTGCGGTGACAATTACGACAGGTGTTTTCATTGTTGCCCGGTCGCGTTGCTGGTCATCGCGCGCTGTCGCGCAAAAACTGCCAATGGCGTGGAAAAAATAATTCGAGTTAGGCCGGCAACGGCATCGCCATGGTGACCTTGATCGAAAGCACCGTAAGCGTGACGATCAGACACAGCGACAGCGCCCCGATCGCGAGCGAAGCCGCGACGGTGTTGGTCAGTCGGGACGAGGCGACCGGCGCCGAGCGGCCATCAAAGCCGGCTCCGCCGTGCGACCGTGTCATGGCCGAAATCCTTCATTGCGCGGGCGAATCACCTGCGACATCCAGGGATTGCAACAGGCACCACCGGCAATATTGCGGCGGCACGAGGTCCAAAAGTGGCGAAATGACGGCGGGGGGAACGCTTATGCCCGCTATTCCCGTTGCTCAGGCCTGTTTCGGGGTCAAGCCTCGGCCGCGATACCGGCCCGGTCGTCGACCTCGGCGCCGGGTTGCCAGTCCATAGCCACGAATCCAGGCGTCTGCTCGACCCGCCGCAACCACGTGCGGATCGCCGGGAATGTCGCGAGGTCATAATCGCAGCGGTCGGCGACATGGGTGTAGCCGTAGAGCGCGATATCGGCGACCGTGAGCTGGCCGGCGGCAAAATATTCATGCGTCTTGAGGTGATTTTCCATCACCTGCAAGGCGGCATAACCGCGCTCCATCCAGTCTTCCAGCGCGTGGGTCTGCAGGTCGCGGCCGCCCTTGACCAGCGCCAGCCAGAAATAGGCCGCGCCGATGTTCGGCTCCAGCGCGTGCTGTTCGAAGAACATCCACTGCAACGCTTCGGCGCGTTCGATCCGCGATTCCGGCGCAAGCGGAGTGCCGCCGGCCACGTACCAGAGGATGGCGTTGGATTCGGCGAGATAGCGGCCTTCCGCGACTTCCAGCAGCGGCACCTGTCCGCTGGGATTCTTCGCCAGGAAGTCCGGCGTCCGGCTTTCGCCGCGCAGGATGTCGACCTCGATGGCACGATAGGGCGCGTTGAGCAGCGCGAGCGCAAGGCGGACCTTGTAGCTGTTGCCGGAGCGCTGCATCGAATAGAGCTTGTACATTCAAATTTTCGTTCAATCGGTGGATTTGGCCGGCGCGGTTTGCGCGGCTTGCGAGTGTGATCGTCTTGTCGCCCCGCAACGCGGCTAAACAATGATGCCGATGCAAACGTCTCGCAAGGGTTGCAGGATAGAAAAGGTCGAAAACCCTACCGCACTGCAACCGCGCAGAAGAACTTGCCAAAAACGCGATGACAAATCCGATCACGCTTGCGCGATTTTCGCCAACGCAGCCACAGCGGAGCCGGCACGAACTTTTTGCCGCACGCCGCAACGTGAAAGCGTAAATTGCCGGCAAGACCAACAGACCGAGGCATGCCGGTGACACCGGCCACGCCTGCGGTGCCTGCGCGGCGGTCAGCCACTGGCCGGCTTGCACCCCTTGCCAGATATGAGTTATTTCGCCGCGGAATTTTAGGAATGTTGCGCGAATCCAGCCGCGCGCGTTCAACGTTCGCTAAAGTTCGGCCGTACCGGACCAAGCTTCTTGCGATGCAGCGTGGCGCGCTTTAGGGTGCGTCGATCCCAACAAGAGAGTCGTGGATCACCGTGCACGCCTTGGTGTGTTCACGACGTTTGCAAGGAGATGACGATGCCGTTTCTGTCCGCTGCGCTCGACCGTGTGAAGCCGTCCGCGACCATCGCGGTTACGGATAAAGCACGCGCGCTGAAAGCGGCCGGCCGGAACGTCATCGGGCTTGGCGCCGGCGAGCCCGATTTCGACACCCCCGCCAACATCAAGCTGGCGGCGATCCGTGCCATCGAAGCCGGCAAGACCAAGTATACCGACGTCGGCGGCATTCCCGAGCTGAAGGAGGCGGTCATCGCCAAGTTCCAGCGCGAGAACGGTCTCAGCTACAAGCCGAACCAGGTCATCATCGGGACGGGCGGCAAGCAGGTGCTCTACAACGCGCTGATGGCCACCATCAATCCCGGCGACGAGGTCATCATCCCCGCGCCCTATTGGGTAAGCTATCCGGAAATGGTGGCGCTCGCCGGCGGCGAATCCGTACCGGTGGTTTGCACTGTCGAGCATGGCTTCAAGCTGCAACCCGAGGCGCTGGAGAAGGCGATCACGCCGAAGACCAAGTGGATCATCCTGAACTCGCCGTCGAACCCGACCGGCGCCGCCTATACGCGCAGCGAGCTGAAGGCGATCACCGACGTGCTGGTGAAGCATCCCGATGTCTGGGTCATGACCGACGACATGTACGAGCACCTGGTCTATGACGACTTCGTGTTCGCCACGCCCGCGCAGGTCGAGCCGAAACTTTACGGCCGAACGCTGACGGTAAACGGCGTGTCGAAAGCCTATTGCATGACGGGCTGGCGCATCGGTTACGCGGGCGGTCCCGCCGAGCTGATCAAGGCGATGGCGACGATCCAGTCGCAGTCGACCTCGAACCCGTCGTCGATCTCGCAATGGGCGTCGGTCGAAGCCCTCAACGGTCCGCAGGACTTCATCCCCGTGAACAACAAGATGTTCAAAGAGCGCCGCGACCTCGTGGTGTCGATGCTCAACCAGGCCAGGGGCATCGATTGTCCGCGCCCGCAGGGTGCCTTCTACGTCTATCCGTCCTGCGCCGGCACCATCGGCAAGGCTTCGCCGTCGGGCAAGGTGATCGCCAACGACGAGGATTTCGTCACCGAGCTTCTGGAAAACGAAGGTGTCGCGGTGGTGCAGGGCTCGGCGTTCGGGCTCGGCCCGGCGTTCCGCATTTCCTACGCGACCAAGACTTCCGATCTCGAGGACGCCTGCAAGCGCATCCAGCGCTTTTGCGGAAATTTGCGATAGCCTGGTCCGGCACGAGCAATGAACGAGGCGCGCGAAAGCGGGCCTCGTTTTTTTGTGGCTCGTCATTCCGGGATGGTCCAAAGGACCAGACCTCAGATGTGCAATTGCACATCGGGGAATCTCGAGATTCCGGGTTCGCGCGGAGCCTGTCATCGGGCGCGCATTCGCGCGACCCGTTGGCGCGCCCCGGAATGACGATCGTATCGGATACTGCCGGCGCCGGCGCGTCCCAAATCTGGCACGGCCGCCGATGTTGTGGCATAGAAAAGCGAAGCGCCGGTAGCGCGCTCGCCTGATTCCCTGCTCGCATCACACTCATCAGCCGGAGATTTCTTCATGCGCCGCTCATTCATCCTTGCCGGGGCCGCTGCTACCATGCTGGTCGCATCCTTTGCCGGCGCCAATGCGCAGCAGCCGATCCAGCGCGTACAGGTCGGCATTCTCGAATGCCGCGGCGGTGCGAGCATCGGCTTTGTCGTCGGCTCGGTGACCAACCTCGGCTGCGTGCTGCGCGCCGACGGCATGCCGGAGGACCGCTATGTCGCCACCATCCGCAAGGTCGGCCTCGATCTCGGCATCACCCAGGAATCAGCACTTGTCTGGGGCGTGTATGCGCCGGTGGCGCGGCTCGGGCCGGGCGATCTCGCGGGCGACTACGCCGGTGCGCAGGGCAGCGCATCGGTCGGCGTCGGGCTCGGTGGCAACGTGCTGGTCGGCGGCTCGGCGAATTCGATCGCGCTGCAGCCGCTCAGCGTGCAGGGCCAGGTCGGCCTCAACGTCGCGGCCGGGCTGGAAAGTCTGGAACTCCGCCCGGGACGGTAAATCTTCTCCCTCGCCCCGCTCTTCGCGGGGTCGAGACAAGCGAAGCTCGCTCTTAGAGGGTCGGGTGAGGGGCCCTGTCCGCGAATTCAGAAATAGTAATTTACCATCGTGCCTTGCCGTTCACCCGCGGCGCGAAAAGCGCGGCGACCTCTCACCACGAAGCGGGGAGAGGCCAAGAGACTCGCAATTATCCGCAGCGACGTTTTTCCGGCTTGCCAAATCCCTGATGTCGGGAGAGCATCCAACCCGCCGACCCAATCAAGGGCCGAGCTCCAGATGAGGAGGCGGCGATGGGACAAGACGTCAGAAGTCCCCGCGGTCCCCGGTGCATCGCGCTGGTGGGCCCATTCCAAAGCGGTAAAACCACACTTCTTGAAGCGATATTGGCGCGCACGGGCGCAATTCCCCGCGCCGGCAGCGTCGATGCCGGAACCTCCGTCGGCGACGCCAGCCCCGAGGCCCGCCACCACAAGATGGGCGTCGGCCTCACCGCCGCCACAACCAATTTCATGGGCGACAGCTATACCTTCATCGATTGCCCCGGTTCGGTCGAATTCACCCACGACATGCGCGCGGCGCTCCCGGCGGTCGACGCCGCGGTGGTGGTTTGCGAGGCCGACGAGAAAAAGCTGCCGCAGCTTCAGATCATCCTGCGCGAACTCGAAGATCTCGGCATCCCGCGCTTCCTGTTCCTCAACAAGATCGACAAGGCCAGCAAGCGCATCCGCGAGACGCTCGCGACATTGCAGCCGGCGTCGCGGATCCCGCTGGTGCTGCGGCAGATTCCGATCTGGAACGGCGAGTTGATCGCGGGCTTCGTCGATCTGGCGCTGGAACGCGCCTTTGTCTATCGCGAGCACAAGGCTTCCGAAGTCGTAGCCCTCGAAGGCGGCGATCTCGACCGTGAGAAGGAAGCGCGCTTCTCGATGCTGGAAAAGCTCGCCGACCACGACGACGCGCTGATGGAGCAATTGCTCGAGGATGTATCGCCGCCGCGGGATGCTGTGTTTGACGATCTGGCCCGCGAATTGCGCGAAGGGCTGATCTGCCCGGTGCTGCTCGGCTCGGCCACGCGCGAGAACGGCGTGCTGCGCCTGATGAAGGCGTTGCGCCATGAATCGCCCGGCGTGGCCGAGACGGCAAAGCGTCTGGGCGCCGCTTCAGGCAAGGATGCGCTGGCCTATGTGTTCAAGACCGTGCATTTGCAGCACGGCGGCAAGCTGTCGCTGGCCCGCCTGCTGGCCGGGCATCTCGACGACGGCGCGACGCTGCAGTCCTCATCGGGCGAGAGCGCCCGGTTGTCCGGGATCTCGGCGGTGAACTGCGCCCATGACACCAAGCGCCCCGCCGCCGAGGCCGGCGATGCGGTTGCGCTCGGCAAGCTCGACGCCATCAAGACCGGCGATACGCTGTCGAGCGGCAAGACCGCGCCGGCGGCGCTGGTGCATGTCGAGCCGTTGCCGCCGGTGCTGGCGATTGCGATCGCAGCAACCGACCGCAAGGACGACGTCAAGCTCGGCCAGGCCCTGTTGCGGCTGAACGAGGAGGATCCCTCGCTGTCGATGATCCAGAATCCCCGGACCCACGACATCGTGTTGTGGGGACAGGGCGAGATGCATTTGCGGGTCGCACAGGAGCGGCTGCGCGACCGCTTCGGCGTCAACGTCAAATCGCAGCCGCCGGCCATCGGATATCAGGAGACCATCCGCAAATCGGTTAGCCAGCGCGGCCGGCACAAAAAGCAATCCGGCGGCCACGGCCAGTTCGGCGATGTGGTGCTGGAGATCAAGCCGCTGCCGCGCGGCGGCGGCTTCGAGTTTCATGAAAAGGTCGTCGGCGGCGCAGTTCCGCGGAATTATATCGGCGCGGTGGAAGAGGGCGTGGTCGACGGCTTGCTGCGCGGGCCGCTCGGCTTTCCCGTCATCGACGTGCAGGTCACGCTGATCGACGGCTCGTATCACAGCGTGGATTCCTCCGATCTCGCGTTCCGGACCGCGGCCCGGATCGGCGTCAGTGAAGGGTTGCCGCAATGCCAGCCGGTGCTGCTGGAGCCGATCCATCTGGTGGAGATCGTCTGCCCCACCGAGGCCACCGCGAAGATCAACGCCATCCTGTCCGGGCGGCGCGGTCAGATTCTCGGTTTCGACACCCGCGAGGGCTGGCCCGGATGGGATCGTGTCCGTGCCATGATGCCGGAAGCCGAGATCGGCGAGTTGATCGTGGAGTTGCGGTCGGCGACGGCGGGTGCCGGCAGTTTCACCCGGCAGTTCGACCGCATGGCCGAGGTTACCGGCCGGGCCGCCGATCAGATCATCGCCGCGCATCGCGTCGCGGCATAGCTTCGTCTCTTAACGGCCTTCAGCGCCGTCGTTCCTGCCCTGCGGGAACGACCGCGCTTGTGCGGCAAGTCCTGCTTTCGGTATGATGTTTGCCGCATTTTGATATTTCATGCCTATAGATTGATGCTTGAAGATGGCATTCATATGGTGTAAGCATATTTGGCTAAGATTGAGAGAAACGACGTCCATGATTACCGCCAATCAACTCAGGGCTGCGCGCGCGCTCCTGAACATCGATCAGCGGCAAACTGCCGATCTGGCAGACCTTTCAGTTCCGACCATTCAGCGCATGGAAGCCAGCGACGGCGTCATCCGAGCCAACGTCGATTCTCTCATGAAACTGGTTTCCGCTCTTGAGAGCGCAGGGATCGAACTGATCAACCCAGGGGTTCCGAGTCCCTCCGGGGGGCGGGGCGTCCGACTCCGGGAGCATGTGGCAAACCCGAAGACCAGGAATGTCCGGCAACCCAAGCATTCTTCTTCACGAGCCATGGAGCGCGCTCGATAACCCGCGACACACTTCAAGTCGTGACGGCGCTCGCCTCCACCCGTTCCAACAGCGCAAGAAGACCCTGCAGCATAGCCGTTGGCGTAGGCGGACATCCTGATATGTGGAGATCGACTGGGATCACCTCGGAGACGCCTCCAACGACCGCGTAGCTGCCGGCGAAGCAGCCACCATCCCGCGCGCAATTTCCGATCGCGACGACCCATTTGGGATTGGGCGTCGCATGATAGGTGCGCTCCAACGCGTCGCGCATGTTCTTGGTCACGGGACCAGTCACCATCAATACATCGGCATGGCGCGGCGAGGCCACGAACCGGAGGCCGAAGCGCTCGACGTCGTAATAGGCATTGTTCAACGCATGGATTTCGAGCTCGCATCCATTGCAAGAGCCGGCGTCGACCTCGCGTATGGAGAGACTTCGGCCGAGCCGCCGCCGCGCGGCGTGACCGACGGCGGTTGCGAGTTCGGCCACCGCCGCATCGTCCGGCGCCGGCGCTGGCTCGGTGAAGGGCCGGCGAAACAGGCTTTCAAAAAGCAGCTTGCGCATCTTTGCCGTCCTTAGAGGTCGTGGCCCGAATAGGAACAGTTGAACGACTTATTGCAGAGCGGAAAATCCGCGACGATATTGTTCTCGATTGCAGCCTCCAAAAGCGGCCACTGAAACCACGAGGGGTCGCGCAGGTGGCATCGCTCGACCCGACCATCCCGTAGGCGCAGCCAAACCAGAATGTCGCCGCGGAATCCCTCGACCATCGCCATCCCTTCCCGTGTCTCGGGCCGATGCTCCGCGGGCGTTACCCAAGGGCCTTCGGGAAGCCGCTCCAATATCTGGTCGATCAGGGAAAGAGATTGCTCGACCTCGCGCACGCGAATCCAGACGCGCGCGTTGACGTCACCCTCATTCAGCACCGGTACCTCAAAGCGCAAGCTGTCATAGGGCGGATAGGCAAGGGTCCGGCGCGCGTCGAAGGATCGGCCGGACGCGCGGCCTATATAGCCCCCGGCGGCATATTGTCTGGCCAATGTGGGCTTAAGCACGCCGGTATCGACGGTGCGATCCTGCAATGATGCGGTGTTGTCGTAGAGTTCAATTAGCGCAGGAAAGCGCCGGCGGATGTTGTCCAGCGTCGCCCGGACGGCTTTTTTCCCTTCATTGTCAAGATCGCGGGTCACGCCACCGGGCACGACGATATCCCGCATCAATCGATGGCCGAATGCGTGATGGGATGCGCGGAGAACACTCTCGCGCAGCACGCTGCAATGCGCGTGGATCAGCGCGAAGGAGGCATCGTTGCAGATGGCGCCGATGTCGCCGAGATGGTTGGCGAGCCGTTCGAGTTCTGCGAGCAGAGCACGCACCCATACCGCGCGGTCAGGTACGACAAGTTCGAGGGCCGCCTCAGCCGCCCGCGAAAACGCATAGGCATAGGCAACGGTGCTGTCGCCCGATACGCGTCCGGCGAGTTGGACAGCCCGCTCGAGATCGGCGCCGATCATGAGCCCGTCAATGCCTTTGTGGGTATATCCCAACCGCTGTTCCAACCGCACCACGGTCTCGCCGCTCGCGGTAAAGCGGAAATGGCCGGGTTCGATAATGCCGGCATGTACGGGACCGACCGCAATCTGGTGCACGCCGTCCCCTTCCACCGGAAGGAAGCGGTAGGGCGCCGCCTTCGGCACCGCGTCGATGCGATCGCCCAGCGGGAAGCGGACGCCCCAACGATGGTGATCGAGCCAGGGGCGGCTATCGGGCAGGCCTTCCGCTGACAGTCCGAACAGATCGTTGACGGCGCGCTCCAATCGAAGCGTCGGCGGGTGGTGCAGGCCGACCGAAGGATAACTCTTGTCGGGGCAGTCCAGGCTGATGACAGCGATTTCTGCCGTACGCTCATCCATGATCGCCATGTGCACCGTTGAGGATTCACCCCAAAGGCCAAGCAAGCTCCAATGGCCCTGCGCCAGCCCATTTGCTGCAAATTTCCAAAGGTGAGCACCGACCACGGCTCGCGGCCACGGGCTGTGTTGCCGGATTCGGCGGCCTTCAGGGATGAGATCGGTCAGCGACGGCATTTTCAGTTGACCCTCAACTATCCAAGAAGGTGAGCCACATGCTGGAACCAGACGACGAGCGGCGCGGGAAGGTAGATTCCCGCGCCGAGAACCAATGAGAGATGCGCAAACATCGGCATATAGGAAGCTTCCGCCGAGGCCGTGCTGCCGCGGGGTTCGCCAAATGCGACGCTTGTCAGCCGCCACGTCAGCGCGCCAAAGGCCAGCAAAAGCCCGAACACCAGCACGATCGCGAGCAGGGGAGCCCGCGCGAAGGTCGAGCTTACGACGAGAAATTCGCTCATGAAAATGCCGAGAGGGGGCAGTCCGGCGATTGCGACGACGCCCACAACGAGCCCCCAGCCAAGCGCCGGATGGGTCACGGTCAAGCCGCGGATCCTGGAGAGCCGCTGCGTGCCCTTGATCTGCGAAATATGGCCGACAGCATAGAAGATCGCCGATTTGGTCAAACTGTGCATCACCATGTGCAGGAGCCCGGCAAAATTCGCGAGCGGGCCGCCCATTCCGAATGCAAACACGATGATGCCCATATGTTCAATCGAGGAGTAGGCGAACAGCCGTTTGATGTCGCGGCGGCGGTAGAGCATGAACGCCGCGAACACGACCGAAACCAGGCCGATCGTCACCATCAGGGGACCCGGAGCCATCGCCGCCGGATTGGCCGCGAGCAATATCTTGAAGCGCAACAGCGCGTAGAGCGCGACGTTCAGGAGCAGGCCCGACAGTACCGCCGATATCGGCGTGGGACCTTCGGCGTGCGCGTCGGGCAGCCAGGCATGCAGCGGCGCCAGCCCGACCTTTGTGCCATAGCCGAGAAACAGGAACACGAACGCGACATTGAGAAGCGCAGGGTCAAAATTCCCGGCACGTTCGATCAGAAGCGTCCAGATCATGGCGTCCTGGCCTTCGCCCACGACCGGCCGCGCCGCCATATAAACCAAAATCGTGCCGAACAGCGCGAGGGCTATTCCAACGCTGCCGAGAATAAAATATTTCCACGCCGCTTCGAGAGCGGCGTGGGTGCGATAGATGCCGACCATCAGCACCGTGGTCAGGGTCGCGATTTCCACCGCCACCCACATCAGGCCGATATTGTTCGACACGAAGGCGAGGTTCATGCCGAACATCATGGTCTGATACATGGCGTGGTAGAAACGCAGGTAGACCGGCGTCAACCGGCCGGTTTCGAGTTCGTGCGCGATATAGCTCGCGCTGAAGATGCTGGTCGTGAAACCAACGAAGGTATTGAGCACGATGAAGACGATGTTGAGGTCGTCGACCAGCACGTACGGACCAGGGTGCGGACGATCGATAACGAACAACGAAAGGGCGGAGAGAAACGTCGCCAGGCTCGCAACGACATTCAAGCGCGCCGTCAGCCGGTAGCCGGGCAGCGCGGCGAGCAGCGCCGCCGAGCCAATTGGAATCAGCAGAACGGCGGCGACGGGATCGAAGGAATGCGCGCTCATAGCCGCTCGCCCCGGAAGTCGACATCAACGGAATCGAAGCGTTCCCGGATCCGGAACAGGAAGATGCCGATGACGATGAACGCGATCAGGATCGAGAAGGCCACGCTAATCTCGACGACGAGCGGCATGCCCTTGGCGCCGGTAGCCGCCAGCACCAGTCCATTCTCGAGCGACATGAATCCCACAACCTGGCTGACGGCATTGCGGCGGGTCACCATGACCAGAAGTCCGAGCAGCACCACCGACAGCGCAAAGGCGAGATCCTCGCGCGCCAATGGGTCTGCCTCCGCTGTCACCCGCAGCATCAAAACCATGGAGAGCGCGACCAACCCCATCCCGGCCAGCATGGTCGGGCCGATACCCACGGCCGACTCGATGTCGCGGTGAATTCCAAGCTGCTTGACGATGCGATGCAGCGCCACCGGGATGACGATCGCCTTGAAGACAAGGGCGATTGCCGCGGTCACGTAAAGATGCGGCGCGTTTTGGATGAAGGCCTGCCAGGCGACGGAAAGGGCGAGCACCAAGGCGTGCAGCGCAAAGACATTGAGCAGCGAATAAAGCCGGTCCTGATACAGCATCATGAAGCTGATCAGGACGAGACTGCCTGCGAGCGTATGCGAGATGTCGAAAGAGAGGCTGTGCATCTGCATCAGAAACTCCTCGACACGAACAGCAGCAATGTGCCGAGCAGGCCCAGCATCAGCGCCGCGCCAAGGAACTGCGGAATGCGGAAAACCCGCATCTTCGCGGTCGCCGTCTCGAACAGCGCCAGCGCAAAGCCGGCCACCGCGAGCTTGACGATATAGGCGCCGGCGCCGACCGCGTAGGCCAGCGGCCCGGTGCCGAACACCGCGATCTTCCACGGCAGGAACACGCAGGCGATCAGCGAGATGTAGAGCAATAGCTTCAGAAACGCGCCAAATTCGATCATGGCGAGATGACGCCCTGAATATTCAAGAACCATCGCCTCATGCACCATGGTGAGCTCCAGGTGCGTGGCCGGATTGTCTATGGGGATTCGCGCGTTCTCTGCGAGCGCTATCATAATGAGCGCGATCACAGCCATTCCCAGCGATACCCGCAAGCCGACGTATGAGGAGGCCATGAAATTCGCGACCGCAGAAAGTTGGGTCGAGCCGGCGACGAGCGCCATGCTAAACACAATCAGCAGCATCGCCGGCTCCGCAAGCGCGGCGATCATGACCTCGCGGCTGGAGCCGATGCCGCCGAAACTGGTGCCGACGTCCATCCCCGCGAGCGCCAGAAAGAAGCGTGCGCTTCCCAACAGTGCGACGATCGCGATCAGATCCGCGGTCCAGTTGAACAACAGGCCGGTCGCGAAGGTCGGCACCAGCGCAGCAGCAACCCAGATCGCGGCAAAGGTCACATAGGGCGTCACGCGGAACAGCCATGACGCGTTGTCGGCCAGCACCACCTCCTTGCGGAGCAGCCGCAACAGATCGCGGTACGGTTGAAAAACCGAAGCGCCCTGGCGACGCAGCAGCCGGGCCTTGACCTTGCGCACGAAGCCGGTAAGCAGCGGGGCGAGCAGCAGCACCAGCAGCATCTGCACACCCTGGACAAGTATGTCTGAGATCACGACCATATCGCGAGCACCAGCAGCAGCATGACCAGGGTAGCAAAAACCAGACTGAGATATTGCCGGATGGTTAGGAACTGCAGGCGGTTGAGCCAATCGGCAGAGAAGCCAACCGCACCTGCAATCGGCGCATACATTCCCTCCCAGATCAGATCATGCATTTCGATCTTGAGCCGCGCCGGCCTGATATCTCCGGGCGGCGGCATCTCGATGTGATCGCGCGCGCGGAACACCAGCGTGCCGAATACGCGACGGATGGGCTGAGCGAAGCTCGCGCCCGAATACTGAGCCGCAGGCGTTGGATCCGAAAAGCCGCAGCCCCAAGCCGGCGCCCGTCGTAACGCATGCGAGGCGAAGCGATGAATGAAATAGACTGCTGATGACGCCGATATCGTGATGAAAACCATCACCAGCAATCCGTTATAGGAACTGCGGCTCTCCGCGATCGGCACGATCGAAAGCCACGCTTCATTGGCCTGGATCGGCATGCGGCCGCCGAGAATCTCAATCGTTATCGGCGAAAGCGCGTCGATGACCAGTCCCGGCAGGATTCCGGCCAGCAAGCAGAGCGTGGCAAGGGTGAACATCGCCGAAAGGGAGTAGCGGTCGACTTCCTTGGCAGTCGCCGCTGCCGGGCTGCGCGGTCGTCCGAGAAAAGCGACGCCGAATGCCTTGACAAAGCACGCAGCTGCCAATGCCGCCGCCAGCGCCAGCATCGCCCCGACCGCGGGCACCATGATCTTCAGCGCCCATTGCGGCAGCTCCGGACTTTGCAATACCGCCTGGAAGATCAGCCATTCCGAGACGAAGCCGTTGAACGGCGGCAGCGCCGATATGGCGACGCAGCCGACGAGAAAGGCGAAGCTCGTGAACGGCATGCGATGAATGAGCCCGCCCAATTTTTCCATGTCCCGCTCTCCTGTCGAGGTCAGGACGGCGCCGGCCCCGAAGAAAAGCAAACTCTTGAAGAACGAGTGGTTGAGAACGTGAAACAGCGCGGCGGTGAAGGCGAGCGCCGCGGCCAGCTTCAGACCGTTGGCTTGAAGGGCGAGCGCCAGGCCGAGGCTAACGAAGATGATGCCGACATTCTCGATGGTGCTGTAGGCCAAAAGGCGCTTGAGATCGTTTTCCATCATTGCGTACAGAATCCCCATCACCGCGGTGATGCCGCCAAGGAAAAGCACGACCACGCTCGCCGACCAGGTCGGTTGTCCCAGCAGATCGAAGATGACGCGAATGAAACCGTAGATCGCGACCTTGGTCATCACGCCGCTCATCAGCGCCGAAACGTGGCTGGGAGCCGCTGGATGCGCGAGCGGCAGCCAAACGTGCAACGGCACAAGGCCGGCCTTCGATCCGGCTCCGAGCAGCATCAAGATCAACACCAACGTGGCCGCATACGGTGTGTGTTGAGCCGTGCGAATGGCCGCGAATCCGTAATCTCCGGCCGGTCCCGCCAGCAGGCCGAAGGCCAGCAGCAACGCGAGCGTGCCGAAGCTTGCCATCAGGAGATAGATGTAGCCTGCCCTTGCGGTGCCCGCCTCACGGTGACGCGCCATGACGAGCGCCCAGGAAGCAAGCGACATGAATTCCCAGCAAACGAGGTAGGAAAACGCATCATCCGCCAGCACCACAAGGTTCATGCCGGCCAGAAACGCGGGGAAAAAGGGCAGTACGCGGTGCGGCGCTGCTTCGTGATGACCGTAGCCGAGACCGTAAAGGCTTGCCGATGCCCCGCCGAGGTTGACGACAACAAGGAAAAACGAAGCCAGCACGTCCAGGCGGAAATGAGCGCCAAGCCACGGCAATCCGATCGGCAAGATCATCTCCGAGGCATTCGCCTTGCCCCCGATCAGCCAATAGGTCGAGCCCAACAATGCCGCCATGCAAATGGCTAATGTGGTGCTGTAGACCACTGCCGTGGACATCTTCGAGCGGCTCAGCGCTATCGCGAGAATTGCGATAGCGAGCAATCCTGTGACACACCACATTTGCAGAATGACGGCAGAAATCATGTGCGCGCCCTGGTTCCGCCGGATGCTTTGTTTCCCGATCGAGCGTCGACAGGGGTTTTGGTCGAACCCGGTTTGATCTTGAGCCGTACCCCGCGTCCTCGCGAATTGCTGGCGGCTCCTTCGTCGATCATTTCGATCCCGGCCACCTCGAATGCGGCGATCAGCCTGACCAGCGAATCGACATTGCCCCGAACCATCGTTTCGCTAGCCTCCATGCGCTGAATGGTTGCCACGGAAAGTCCCGACAGCTCTGCGAGCCGACGTTGATCGATGCCGAGAAGCACCCTCGCAGCCCGCAATTGAGCTGCTGTGATCATTGACCTGCCTCACTGTCAGGACCCCAGCCGATACTAGACATCATCTTTGCATCATAATTAATGATGTGAAAGTGTCAATAAGTGATATTTCAGATATCTAATCTAAGGGATGCTTCCTAGTCGAGGAGGATCGAACGCACCGAACAGATCGGTTGCGCGA
>Ga0307312_10000336_pt1 | contig 21113 bp, 25 predicted proteins | sample ER_DNA_202_FD_194489 | JGI IMG/M metagenome (GOLD analysis project Ga0307312, IMG submission 194489) | Bulk soil microbial communities from the East River watershed near Crested Butte, Colorado, United States - ER_DNA_202 | ecosystem: Environmental > Terrestrial > Soil > Floodplain | place... | reverse complement strand
TTTTCTTGAGGTTGCCGGATTGCAACGCCCGAATCCCCTGCTATACCGCTGCTTCCCGCTTACCTGCGCTCGTTCGCAGGAGTGAGCATAAGGAGAGATCTATGCCCGACAAGCACGAATCCGCATCCGGATTCCAGTACAGCATCACCAACCTGAAACCGGCCGAGCCCACGGAAAAAATCGCCGTCACCTTCCCCGACGGCGCCAAGCGCGAATTCCCCAAAGGCAATACCGGCCTGGATATCGCCAAAGGCATCTCGCCGTCGCTGGCCAAGCGCACGGTGGCCATGGCGCTCGACGGAGAACTCACCGATCTCGCCGACCGTATAGAGCATGACGTCAAGATCGAATTCATCGCCCGCGACGACCCGCGCGCGCTGGAACTGATCCGGCACGATGCCGCGCATGTGCTGGCCGAAGCGGTGCAGTCGCTGTGGCCGGGCACGCAGGTGACGATCGGCCCGGTGATCGAGAATGGCTTCTATTACGATTTCTTCCGCAACGAGCCGTTCACGCCGGAAGATTTTGCGGCAATCGAAAAGAAGATGCGGGAGATCGTCGCGCGCGACAAACCCTTCACCAAGGAAATCTGGACGCGCGAACAGGCCAAGCAGGTGTTCGCCGACAACGGCGAGATGTTCAAGGTCGAGCTGGTCGATGCGATCCCGGCCGACCAGACCATCAAGATTTACAAGCAGGGCGACTGGTTCGATCTGTGCCGCGGACCGCACATGACGTCCACCGGCAAGATCGGCAATGCGTTCAAGCTGATGAAGGTCGCGGGCGCCTATTGGCGCGGCGACAGCAACAATCCGATGCTGACGCGGATCTACGGCACCGCGTTCGCGAGGCAGGAAGACCTCGACGCCTACCTGAAGCAGATCGAGGAAGCCGAGAAGCGCGACCACCGCAAGTTGGGGCGCGAACTCGACCTGTTTCATTTCCAGGAAGAGGGCCCCGGCGTGGTGTTCTGGCACCCGAAGGGCTGGACCGTCTTCCAGGAACTGATCGCCTATATGCGCCGGCGCCTGGCAGGCGACTACAGCGAGGTCAACGCGCCGCAGATTCTCGACAAGGCGCTGTGGGAGACCTCCGGCCATTGGGACTGGTACCGCGAAAACATGTTCGCGGCGCAATCGGCCGGCGACGAGGCCGAAGACAAGCGCTGGTTCGTGCTGAAGCCGATGAACTGTCCCGGCCACGTGCAGATCTTCAAGCATGGCCTGAAGAGCTATCGCGACCTGCCGTTACGATTGGCCGAATTCGGCGTGGTGCATCGCTACGAGCCGTCAGGCGCGATGCATGGTTTGATGCGCGTGCGCGGCTTCACCCAGGACGACGCGCATGTGTTCTGCACCGAAGCCCAGCTCGCCGACGAGTGCCTGAAGATCAACGATCTCATCCTGTCGACCTACGCGGATTTCGGCTTCGAGGGCGATCTCACGGTAAAACTCTCGACCCGGCCGGACAAGCGCGTCGGCACCGACGAGATGTGGGATCATGCCGAGCGCGTGATGGCGACGGTGCTCTCGGAGATCGAGGCGCAAGGCCACAACCACCGCATCAAGACCGCGATCAATCCCGGCGAAGGCGCGTTCTACGGACCCAAGTTCGAATACGTGCTTCGCGATGCGATCGGCCGCGACTGGCAATGCGGCACCACGCAGGTCGACTTCAACCTGCCGGAAAGATTCGGCGCGTTCTACATCGATGCCGACGGCTCGAAGAAAGTGCCGGTCATGGTCCACCGCGCGATCTGCGGGTCGATGGAGCGCTTTATCGGCATCCTAATCGAACATTATGCGGGCAACTTCCCGCTTTGGCTCGCGCCGATCCAGGCCGTCGTCACCACCATCACCTCGGAAGGCGACGAATACGCGAAAGTTGTCGCGGCCGCGGCGCGGCGCGCGGGCTTGCGCATCGAGCTCGACCTGCGCAACGAGAAGATCAACTACAAGGTCCGGGAGCATTCGCTGGCGAAAATTCCGGCGCTTCTCGTTGTCGGCAAGAAGGAAGCCGAGACGCACTCGGTTTCGATCCGGCGGCTGGGAAGCGACGGGCAAAAGGTGATGCCAACAGATGAAGCGCTCGCCGCGCTGGTCGATGAAGCCACGCCGCCGGACGTGAAACGGGCGCGCGCGGCGACTTGAACCATCGCTGCGTCATGGCCGGGCTCCCGGCCATCCACGTCTTGCTTGCCGCGACGTCGTGAAGACGTGGATGCGCGGCACCCGTCTACGCCGAGGCTTCGACGGGCTGTTTCGGTGCTAGGCCGCCCGCAGCTTTAGCGAACGCGGCAAGGCCGGGCATGACGGTGAGATTCAACCTCCACAATCAATCTAAATTCACTTCCAGCCATCTCGTTACCTGCCTGGCTCCATGGTAGATATTTCTCATGAAAGAACCTGTAGTGCCCGACGCCATCGAACTGCTGAAACTTCGCCGCTCGGTGAAGCCGCGCGAGATGAGCGAGCCGGGTCCCTCGCCTGCCGAACTGGAAACCATTTTGACCATCGGCGCGCGGGTGCCCGATCACGGAAAGCTGACACCGTGGCGCTTCATTGTGTTCGAAGGCGACGCCCGCGTCCGCGCCGGCGAGGTCATCGCGAAGGTGTTCGCGCGAAAAAATCCGCAGGCCACGGCAGCCGACATCGAGGTCGAGAAGCGCCGGCTGACCGACGCGCCCCTGGTGATCGGCGTGGTCAGTTTTACAAAACCGCACCCCAAGGTGCCGCCGTGGGAGCAGGAATTATCCGCAGGCGCCAGCGCGATGAATATGGTCACCGCCGCGACCGCATTCGGCTACGGCGCGTGCTGGCTGACCGGCTGGTTCGCGTTCGATCGCGACGTCCTCGATGGGCTGGGACTGAAGGCGAACGAAAAGCTCGCCGGGTTTATTCACATCGGCACACAAACGAAGCCCAGTGAAGACCGCCCGCGCCCGGCGCTTTCGGATATCGTGACGCGGTTCTAGAAATCAGCGCGCGACGACTTCGACTTCGCCGTCGACGCCGTTGACGACGTTGAAGGGGCGCTCGTACACCTTGCCCTCGTTCTTGGCGATGGCGCGATATTCGCCTTCGGACAGCACCACGCGAGGAAATGCCCCGATCGATTCCTTGATGACGTCGCCGCCCGGCGTAATCACCGACCATGCGGTGTTCGCCAATGCTTCGCCGCCCTTGTCGCTGACCAGTTTCAGCGTGATGACCGCGGCGCGATGGGTGATGATCACGTCGGTCAGCTTGCCGGCCTGCACGCGGATATCCGAACGCACCACCGAATTGGCGTCGCCGTAGTTGGAAATGATATAATAGGTGCCCTCCGGCACCAGCACGACGTCGCCGGCGGCGACGTTCGGCACCAGCGCGGCGCGCTCGCCGACCTCAAACTGGCTGCCCTTGTAGATCGCGAACGAAATCTGGTTTTGCGGGATCTTGCTGGCGCCGACCCGGCCTTCGATGCGCAGGCCTCCGGCCGGAAGCAGGAAGGACTGGCGGTCGGTCTCGGATTTCAGCGTCACCGCGCGCACCGCGCTGACCAGTCCAAGGGCGACATGGACGACATAGCTCCCCGGCGGCAGCACGATGTTGGGCGTCGCGCCGCGCTCCTCGCGGATCAATTTGAATGTGCCGGTCTCGTCCGGCCGGTCCGAAAAGACCCGCCAAACCAGTCCGCTGGTGATGACCGGCAGGTCCTTGCCGTAACGTGCGGTGAGCGACAGCACGGCCTGGCCGGGCGTCGACGCGCCTGGCGGCGCGACTACCGGCGGCACGGCGGCGATGGAAGGCTGCGTCAATGGCGGGGGCGGGTTGGGAATCGAGGCCGGACCGGAGGGCGGGGCCAGACTGATCGCGCTGCCAGGGTCCGGGACCAAGCCCGGAGGCACCGGCGGCGGATGATCGGTGAACATTTGGGCCGAAACGGAGGTTGAAATCGCGAAAACTAGTATTGCCGCGAGCACAAAGGCCGGTAGCAGGCGCTCGCCCCGCCCGGATCGATCGATGCCGTTGCCCCCGAAAGTCATGGCGCCTGCTTTTCACTCAAAAGGCGGCAAATTCAAGCCTCCGGGCCCCAGGAGATGGCGGTCCGCGGAACCTGCAGGAAACCCAAATGTTACTCCCGAAGTCGCGGTCCAGTCACAATCTCCGCTTAGCCCCAACCCTACCGCGGCATAAACCATGCTTGCGGTACATTCTGGCGGGGCCAAGCGGTAGCGCATAGTCTTGCGCTATCAGGAGATATCAGGTGCTGGATAGTTTGATCGGACGCGGCCAAAACGGCTCAAACGGCCGCGACAAGGTGGGGCTCGGCAGCATCAGGCGGCCGGTGATCGGGCTGGCGCTGGGCGGCGGCGCCGCGCGCGGACTTGCCCATATCGGCATCGTCCGGACGTTGGTTGCCCATGGAATTGTCCCCAATGTCGTGGTCGGCACCTCGATCGGGGCCGTGGTTGGCGGCGCCTACGCGACCGGCCATCTCGATACGCTCGAAGCATGGGCGCGCCGATTGCAGCCGCGAAATATTCTGGGCTATCTCGATATCCGTCTCAACGGCTCAGGCCTGATTGGCGGCGACAAGCTTGCGGCGCAGCTGGAGGCCGCCATCGGCCCGACCCTGATCGAGGACCTGCCGGTGAAGTTTGCCACCGTGGCCACCGAAGTCCGGACCGGCCACGAGATCTGGCTGACCCATGGCCGCATGGTCGAGGCGATGCGCGCCTCCTATGCGCTGCCCGGGATATTTTCGCCGGTGCTGGTGGGCGACCGCTGGCTGGTCGACGGCGCGCTGGTCAATCCGGTGCCGGTATCTGCGGCGCGTGCGTTTGGCGCGGAAATCGTCATCGCCGCCAATCTCTCGAGCGACATCTTTGCCCATAGCACGACGATCTATTCGCACGGTCCGTCGGCCGAGGTGACGGTGGCGGTCGCGCCTGAGACCATGATCGAGCCGGCCGCGCCGAAACGCGGCTTGGGCAGGTTGTTCTCTGCCGAGCGCACCATGAAGCGCGAGTTCTTCGGTACCGCCGGACGGCCGGGCATCTCCTCGGTCATGGTCGATGCCTTCAACATCATGCAGGACCGCATCACCCGTGCCCGCCTCGCCGGCGATCCGCCTGATTTGCTGATCTCGCCCCGCGTCGGCGAAATCGGCTGGTTCGATTTCCACCGCGCCGACGATCTGATCGCGCATGGCACGCGCGCCGCCGAGCGCGCGATCGACTCCATTCAGGAAGCGATCCACATTCTCGCGCCGGCTCCAAGCGGGCCGCCCACGGCAATCGAGAAGGTGCTCTGATCTCGTTCGGCCTTGCGATCAGGCGGTCTTGATATACTCGCGCAGCGCTTCCTGTTCGGCCTCGTATTCCCCGACCCGCCATTTGACGATGTCGCCGATCGAAATCAGGCCGACAACCCTGTCGTCCTCGAGCACGGGCAGATGCCTGAATTTGCCGGAAGTCATCATTTCCATGATCGCGGCGACGGTATCGGCTTGCTTGCAACTGACGACCTTGCGCGTCATCACCGCGCCGACCGGCTCGTCGAGCGCCGCTGCACCGCGTTCGCCGAGCACGCGCACGATGTCACGTTCCGACAGGATGCCTTCGACACGGCCCTGGCTCATCACCAGCACGGCGCCGATCTTCCGCTCCGCCAAAGTCTTGATCGCGGCCGAAAGCCTCGCGTCCGGTTCAACGCTCTCGATCTGATGGCCCTTGGTATCGAGGATTGCACGTACCGTCATTGTCGCCTCCCTGAGCCGATCGCGCCTTCACTGACCCCGATCTTTATCCCCTTTGAGCCTTCAATCAACAGTTCAGCGCCGGTTTCGTTGCAGGCGCATTCGCAAGCGCTGACATGAAGCAGGTTCGCGGGCTTATGCCTCGCCTCATAAGGTCGCCGATGATGGATGAAATCGGGTTGGGCCGCAAGCGGCGATCACCCGCTATTCGATACGTCGCGGGATGACGCGTCCGCAGCATTCGTCACGGAGCGCGGAACCGGATCGAACAGCGAAAACAACACCAGGCCGGCGAAAAACCCGCCGATATGCGCCTGCCAGGCGACGCTGGCGCCGTCAGCGCCGATCGCGATCGACCCGAGGCCGAAGATGATATTGACGCCGAACCAGACCGCGAGAAAACCCAGCACGCGCGGGTTGCGCAACGCGCGCGTCAGCGACAGTGCCGGCACGCGCGCGGCGGCGTCCGCATCGCCGCGGCTGAACGAAAGGAAACTGCCCTGCACGAAGGCAAACCGGATCGCGGCCGCCATCGTGCCGGACACCGACGCCGATGCGCCGATCATCGGCGCCACTGCGTGCTCATGGGTGATGAGATGCGCCAGGGCGCCGGCTGCGGCAGTCACCGCCATGAATACGAAGAACCTGATCGCGCCGAACCGGCGCGCCAGCGCGCTGCCGAACGGCAACAGCCACAGCACGTTGAAACCGATATGGCTGAGATTGGCGTGCAGCAGCGAATAGGTGACAAAGGTCCAGACCTTGGCGCCGGCGCCGCCGGGAAAATTGATCGCCAGCAGCGTTGAATCGTAGCGCTTCGGAATGAATCCGAACGCATCAACGGTCCAGTTTTCCAGCTCCGGCGGCAGCAGCACGCGAAGATGGATGACCGCAAGCAACAGGACATAGGCGGTTAGCGCCCCGGGTAACGTCAGGATCGGTTCGCGCGGGGCTTCCTGCCGGGTGTCCGGAGGCAATTCTGGCGGGGATTCCAAGGGCTCAAGACCTAGAGGGGCGGCTCACGCGCGCGATTGCGCCCCAATAGGCGGCTTAGCGGTACGGTGCAAGCACGGCATCGTCGCGGGCAACGAAAATTGACTTTGGGGCCGCGCCGCGTCCGGTGCAACGCCGTGACCAGCTGCAACCGAATGCCGCACATTGATTCCAGCGGGGGTAAAAAGCCAGTGACGGGAATCTTGTGGCGTGCCGGTAAAACCGGCTTGCTGCAATCGAGCCTCACCAGGGCGGTGATCTTCAGCGCCATGACCACCGCGGTCGCTTTCGGAAGCATGTGGGCGTCGAGCTATCCGGGCATGTCGAGCATGGGCAAGCTGATGGCACTGGCGCTGGCCTGTACGATGGCTGCCGCGGTGCTGTTCCAGCCGGTCCTGATGGGACGACCGCGGCAGGTGAATGCACATTCGGAGCAGCCGGATTTGCGCGAAGCCGCAGAGTAGAGCGCGCGACACCAGCACCGCCGCGCCAACTCAAGCCGGGCTGGTCGATTTAACGTTACCGCCGCAATTCTTCCGCCCACGGGCTCGAAAACACGCCGGCGGCACGGACGCTGCAAAGCCTGCCTTGCAAAGCAACCCCGGGAATTGCGGGTGCGCGAAAGTGGGACAGATCTGTCTCACTTAGCCAGTCCGCGGAGGCAAGGTAGAGCCATGAAACATCCGTCAAGCCGTGAATTCTTCGCCTATTGGGACGAAAAGCGCGGCGGCGCCCGCGCGCCTGACCGCAGCGAGATCGAGCCTAGCGCGGTGCGCGAACTGCTCGGCGACATCTTCGTGCTGTCTTATGACGCAGCATCCGGTTATCCGTTTCGGGTCGCCGGCACGCGCGTTTGCGCCCTGGCCGGCTGCGACCTGAAGGATCGAAGCTTTTCCGCGCTGTTCGCGCCGGATGCCCGACGCGAGATCGAGGACATCATCACGGCGGTCGCCGAAGAGATGCAGGCCGCCGTCGCCGGCATTACCGCGACATCGGAAAATGGCTCGCCGGCGCACCTTGAATTGCTGCTATTGCCGTTCAACGCCGGCGCCCACGCGCCGATAAGCCTGACCGGATTGCTGGCGGCATTCGAAACCGAACAGCGTGTGCTCCGGGATTTCGAACTGACATCGTGGCGCTATCTCGATCCCCAGCCGGAAAACCTGATTCCGCGCGCGCTGCGAAAACTCAAGATCGCGCGCGGCCTCATGGTTTATGAGGGCCTGCGCTAAACACAGGGCGCTGAAATGCAGCCAACAAGCTCGTCATTGCGAGCCAACGGGTCGGCGCAAAGCGCCGCCCGATGACAAGCTCCCCGAAGCAATCCACAAGCTTTCTCCGGGGAAAAAGCTGGATTGCTTCGTCGCTTTGCTCATCGCAATGGCGCAACAGCGGTCATGCCCTAAATTCACCCCACCAGATCCGGCCACGGCACGATGGTCGACTTCACCGTCTTCATCGCCATCGCATCCGCAACTGCCCGGCCGATTCCTTCCTCGGAGAACGGATACAGGGTCTGCATCTCGAGCCAGGGATATTTGTCGCGCGTGCGGTAGAGCATATCGACGCCGAGCGGCAGATCGTTGCCGGTGAATCCCCACGAACCCAGGACGTTGAGGTCCTTGGTGCAGATGCGATGCCATGACGTCTCAATCGAACCGGCATCGGTGAACTGGCCCATCTCAACATAGGTGCCGCCGTCGCGCAGCATTTCGATGCCTTCCGGGCCGGCGCTCGGATGGCCCGAGCAATCCATCACCAGATCGGCGCCAAAGCCGCCGATGATGTCGCGCACGGCTTTGATCCGCGCTTCCGGCGTCATGACCTCTTCAATATTTACAGTGGCTTCCGCGCCGAACTTGCGCGCCAGCTTTAGCCGCGGTGTCTCCGGCGCGCCGACACAGATCACGCGGCCGGCGCCCATCTCTTGCGCGGCGGCGACCGCCAGGATTCCGATCGGCCCGGAGCCCTGGATCACCACGCTATCGCCCCAGGTGAATCCGCCGGCGCGACTGGCGCGGTTGAAGGCGCGGATGCAGGAGGTCAAAGGCTCCGACAGCGCGCCGAGCCGCAGCGACATATCGTCGGGCAGCCTGTAGACCTTGGTGCCCGGCAGCATCTCGAGATCGACATAGACATATTCGGCCCAGCCGCCCCACAGATGCGGCGCCTTGTCGAAGCCGAGATGGCGGCCGTAATAGACCGGCGTCAGGCACTTGTTGGCGCTCTGGGGATAATGAACGCAGTAATAGCAATGGCCGCACGGCATCAGCGGCGGGATCATCACCTTCGATCCCACGCCGAGCGGCTTGCTCATGAAGTCTTCGTTGAATTCCGGGCCGACCTCTACCAGCACGCCGCCGATTTCGTGGCCGAGCGTGAACGGCCATGGCAGTTGCTTCGGCCAGTGGCCCTTCAGGATATGCAGATCGGTGCCGCAAACGCCGCAGGCGCCGACTTTTATCAGCGCCGCCTTCTTCGGAATTTTCGGCCATGGCACGTTGCGAATAACCGGCGGCGCGCCGGGGCCGTCATAGGTGCAAACACGAATCTGTTCCATGGAATTTCCTCCGGCCCTTCGGCGATTGTTGATTGCTGTGCGTGGGCGGACAGAAGCCTATGTGAAACCGGCTGCGCTGCCAATGAGCGGGCCGCGCGGACTTGCAGCGCAGTTGACAGGCGCATCGCACCGTCTGAAGTTGCGCCCACTTCGATCGGGGGTGAAACGCGTTGCGCAATCGCTGGATTATCCTTGCCGTCCTGTTCGTGGTTCGCCTCACCATGGCTTTCCAGTTTCAAAGCGTTGCCGCGGTCGCACCGCTATTGGGCAGCGAGTTCGGCGTTAGTCTCGCTGATATCGGAATCCTGATCGGCCTGTATTTCACGCCGGGCCTTGCGCTGGCATTGCCGGGCGGTGCAATCGGGCGAAGGTTCGGCGACAAGACCACGGTACTCGGGGCATTGATCCTGATGCTGACAGGTACCCTTGCGATGGCGGTTTCGGATTCCTGGACCGGCCAGATCGCGGGACGGCTGGTCGGCGGCGCCGGCGGCGTCCTGCTCAATGTTCAGATGACGAAAATGGTCGCCGACTGGTTTGCCGGTCGCGAGATCGCAACCGCGATGGCGATCTTCGTCAATTCATGGCCGGCCGGCGTCGCGCTCTCGCTGCTCACGCTTCCCTTGATCGGCACCGGCTATGGCGTAAGCGCGGTATATTTCGTGGTGACGGCTCTGATCGGATTCGGTTTGGTTCTTCTTGCCGCAACATATCAGCCGCCGGCTCATTCCGGGGCCCCGGCCGCGACATCCGCGCGGCTCGACCGCAACGCCGCGATCGCCGTGGTCACGGCGGGTTTGATCTGGGGTCTCTATAATGTCGGCTTTGTCATCATCTTCAGCTTCGGGCCATCGATGCTGGTCGAGCGCGGCTGGTCGATCGCGGCGGCGGGATCGATCATCAGCATCGTGTTGTGGGTGACGGTGGTCTCCGTTCCGCTCGGCGGTTTTCTCGCCGATCGCAGCGGGCGGCCCGAATTGATTCTGGCCGGGGGCTGCATCGCGTTCGCAATCCTGATGGTGGTGCTGCCGCGCAGCACCGCGGTGGTGCTGAACATCGTCGCGCTTGGATTGGTATGCGGCCTTCCGGCCGGGCCAGTCTTGAGCCTGCCCGCGCGCGTGTTGCAGCCGGCAACGCGGGCGATCGGCATGGGGGTGTTCTATACCCTCTACTATGCCACGATGATGCTCGGACCTGCCGTCGGCGGGGCCTGCGCCAAATGGGCCGGCAGCGCGGCTGCGGCATTCGATTTTGGCGCCGCCATGATCGTGATCTGTCCGGTGATTCTCTGGGCCTTCAATCGCATTCCGGCGCCGCTGCCGAAAGTGGCGTGAATGCCCCTCCTTCGCGCGACCGCTGCTAACCCCTCATTAACCTTGCCGGCCGTAGGGTCAGAAGACACCGGGGAAGCGATTGTTTGGTGGGGAAGATGGCGTTTCCGCAAAAAAAACAGACCCTTCCGGCCTCCCAGGAGCGACGGCGCTTTCAGCGCGTGAAGGTGCATCTGCTCGGCCGCTACATGCTCCCGGACCGGCGCGAATTTCCCTGCCAGATCATCAACATGTCACCCGGGGGGCTGGCCCTTTTGGCGCCCGGCATCGGCAATGTCGGCGACCGCGTGATTGCCTATCTCGACCATATCGGCAGGGTCGAGGGCAGGATTACCCGGATTATCGACAACGGTTTTGCGATGACCGTCGGCGCCACCGCGCGCAAGCGCGACAAGCTCGCCGCACAGCTGACCTGGCTCGCCAACCGCGACATTCTCAACCTGCCGGAAGACCGCCGCCACGACCGTATCGTGCCGCGCAACCCGATTGCCATGCTCACCCTTGAGGATGGCACCAAGATGACTTGCCGGATTATCGACATGTCGCTGTCCGGTGCCGCCATCGCCGCGGAAAACCGGCCGCCGCTGAAATCCATCATCATGCTCGGCAAGGTTCAGGCCCGGGTGGTGCGAAACCTGGAAGAAGGCTTTGCGCTCGAGTTCGTTCACGAACAGCTGGCCGAAACGCTCGAAGAAAGCGTTACCGCGCGGTAAAGCGCCACGCTCCTGCAACTCCGCATTTTTCTGAAATCTCCAGGCGGCATCCGCGTCACCGGATGCCGTCAAGGCAGTTTTCGCGTCACCGGATGGGGTTAACGCATCAGGCCGTTGCGGCCGCAAGGGCTGCATCGGCGGGCTTTGGCAGATTAATGCATAAAATTTGAATCAATTGCAGTTGCTTAAAATTCTAATCTAATTTTGTTCAAGTACATATCGAATTAGCCGCGTGTTTTACTTGTATTCGCTTCAATTGTACTTGGCATACTTAGCAGCCGCGCAAACCCTTTGTGCGAAACGTGGCCCCAACAAGAAATGGGGGCCACAATGTTCGGGTTCGGGGGACAGGGCAAGGGATTGGCGGTTGTTGCCGTCCTTTTGGGATTGAGTGCGCCGGCGAGTGCCGGTGACGAAGGCATTCTCTATGCGAGCCTTGGTGACTCCACGCGCTCGCCAATCGGCTGGGTCGAATTCTGCGCCGACAATCCCGGCGAGTGCCGTGGCGGCCCGTCACAGCCCCGCGATATCGTGATGTCGCAGGCGGCGTGGCGAGATCTGCTGCGGGTCAACCGCTGGGTCAACGAGACCGTCAAGCCGATGACCGACATGGATCATTGGGGCGTGATCGAGAAATGGTCGTTGCCGACGGATGGCTACGGCGACTGCGAGGACTACGTGCTGTTGAAGCGCAAGGTGCTGATCGACGCCGGCTGGCCGCGCGAGGCGCTGCTGATCACGGTGGTGCGCGACAAGAAAGGCGAAGGCCACGCGGTGCTGACGGTAAAGACCGACAAGGGCGAGTTCATCCTCGACAACCAGAACGAAAACGTCGTGGCCTGGACCGAGACCGGATACCGCTTCGTCAAGCGTCAGTCGCAGAGCGATCCGAATCTGTGGGTCTCGCTTGGCGACAGCCGCCCGGCGGTCGCCACCGCCAGCGCCCGCGAGCACTAGGGCAGATAACGAGAGAAAACGGAGACCCGCGACCCGGTCACATCCCCACCCCTCCCCGTCCCAGACCGGATCGCGCGCGGCCAGCTCTCCCCCAAGGGCTGGCCGCAACTCTTTTTGCGTTGCCGTAAGCGCTGTTTTGTCTGGGCCCCACGCCCGCCCTTGTGGTAAGCCCGGGAACCTTCACATTCCGGCGGGTTTTGAAGTCATGATCGAGGTCACAACTCAGGATACAAAGACAGGCGGTATGACGCGTATCGGCTCGCAGCCGATCGCACTCGCTGCCGGGGTGCTTGTCGTCATTGTGCTCGGCATCAGCGCAATCGCGCTGTGGCGCGCTTACACCGGCGTTTCACCCGAACAGGAGCGTGTCGTTGCTGCCCGCCAATTGCAGGTTCGGACGGCACAAGCCTCCGAACAGCTGGTGGAGAAAACCAAGGGTCTGGAAGCTACCCAGCAGGAATCGATCGACCAGTTGCAGGTCGTTCAGGATCAGCTACAAACCGTGAAGCGTCTTCTCGCCGCGCAGCAGACTGACGCGAAGCGGCTCTCTGAGCAGGTTGCCGGTCTTACTGAGGCGATCGACGGTTTGCGGCAGTCTTTCGCAAGCGCCCAGGCCAGCGAAGGTGGCTCCCCTTCTGTTCGCAACAAATCGATCCGAACCCGATCCCATGCGACCAGGAACGCCCGTCGCAAGCACGCCAAGTCGCGGGGTTGACGGACTCAACCCGCCGTGGACTCTGCGGTCCTGGCCGCGCGGGACGGAGGCGGGACAAGGTCGGAAACAACGGGACAACAGAGGAACCGGCCCCGGGGGGCTAGCGTTGATTCACCTTCGAGAAGGTGTTGCCCATGAACAACGATCTCAACTGGAGCAACCGGCGGCGTACGCATATGAGTCTGGCGATCTTCGCAGCTGTCCTTGCGGTCGCGATAATCGCAGCGTTCGCCACGACGATCCATCGTGTCGATACGAGACTGACCAGCAGCGATGCGCCACCGGGAACGACCGGGCTGGCTCGCCCACATCCCCCGCTCGACAGGGGTCCGGGGGAAGCGGTTAAATAGTTGTCGTACCAAAGCAGCGTAAGCCGTGAACCTGTTGCCCCGACTGCGGAATCGGTAAAGCACGGCCAACCGAAATCTGATGATTCCAAAGTGGCGGCCGTCCTCTGCCAGGAGTTGGCCGCTAATTTTGCGCCGATTGTGAACTGGATCACATTCACCCGCGGATTACTGGGGCAATGTGGGGTTCACCGGATGGCGCGAGCCGATTTCAATGTCCGGGCTGGCAAGGTCGCCTGGCGTTATACTGCGCCGGCGGCCTTGTTTTTTGTGCACGGCTCGTTGGCGGCAGTGCCCCGCACAGCCCAGGTGGAGAAAGATGCCGGTCGACCTATCCGAAGCGATCGCGGTTGCGACGCGGTTTGGATACTTGCTCGACTTCCCAGAGCATCCACACAAAGGCAACGCCGAGGCCGACAACGACGCCCAAAAACAGCAACGTCAAGCCGGGTGCTGTGAGCATGCTGAACATCCATCATACGAGGCAAGCGGCGTACCATGGACGGGCGTCAAGAAAACGGCCTCGGTGCAAAATACACCAAGGCCGCGGGAATTTTCCCGGCTGTCACGGTCCTCAACCTTACCGGACCGGACCTCCTTTCAGCCGTCGAAGGCGGCGGGATCAGCTGCAGACCTGGACCGGGCGAACGTGCCAACCGGAGCGCGAATGCACGCGCCGCTGCACCGTGTAGCAGTCGCCATTATCGTAATAGGAATCGCCGTAGGCGTAGTCATCATAGGGGTAGAAGCCGAACCCTCCAAATCGGCGAAAGCCGCGGTCGTGGTCAAACCCGTGGTGGAAATCACCGCCACGGACTCCGCCACTTGCCATGGTTCCGCTGTGAAATCCTCCACCGCCAAGAGCGGTTCTGCCGCCAAGACCACCGGTGTGGAAACCGCCTCCACCAAAACCGCCGCCACCAAAGCCGCCGCCGCCGTGGAAGCCACCGCCGCCACTGCCAAAGCCGCCACCACCGTGGCCTCCGCCTCCGCCGCCGCCACCTCCGCCACCGCGGGCCAAGGCGACAGTCGGTGCAAGCATGCCAACCGAGACAGCTGCAACTAAGGCGATGATTGTTTTACGCAACATGAGTGTACTCCGTGAGATGAATCGCTCCCAGCGCCGCTAGACGCATGCAGCGACAGATAGTTTTGGATTCAGGAGAGATAATAGGCGCGCGTCGATAGCGTCTCTAAATTCGCATTTAGTAATGCGCCGCTGCCGCTCACACGGTGGCAACAATCACCACACGGATTCTCTCACGAGCGTTACAACAGGGGATCCTGAAGTGGAGCGTCAGACCGGAGCTGCCAGCAGCCGCGACAAATACTCTTCAGCTTGCGATCGACGGTGCTGTTTTCGGCATCGATCGCGGCATCGTTACTGGTCGAGCGATCGTTCGACCTCGCAGAGCCATTCCGAATCTCCCTTTGAGATTCAATGACAACGCGATACTACTGGTTCCGCGCCGGAACAATTTTCGTTGACCATTATTGAAATCCGTATCTCGTGGAGCAGGCAACGCGTGCGCAAGTTGATCGCCTTCGACGAAGAGACTTTCGACCAGCTGAAGCAGCTGGCGCGCGACCGGATGGGCACCATTCAGGAACTGGCGGACGAAGCGTTTGCCGATTTGCTCAGGAAGCACGGCATTCCCGTCGACCTGAAGGACGCGCTTCGCAAGAGCGCATCGCTCTCGAGGACACCGGCACAAGACAACGCTGGATCGAGTCCAGCACGGAAAAAGAAATCATGACGACCGACCCAGATCCGTTCGAGGAAGGCCAGCGTGCCGCACGAAAGAACATTCCGGCTGAAGCCAATCCGTATCAGGACGGCAGCGCGGAACATTCGCTGTGGGCTGCCGGACATGAAAGCGTCGCCGGCGAGGCGGAGGCCAACGAATCCGAGGACACCTAGAGATTAGATTGAATCGGATCATGATCTCATCTCTTTGTTTGAGCTTGATCTCCGGCAAACGCGTGGCGTTTGTCCCGAGGGAAAAAATGGCTCTCCCTTTTTCCGGATCGTGCTCCAAGGCGCCGCGCTCAACCGATCTTCTTCAGGCCTTTCTTGAATCGCGGACCGTTGCCGACGTAGAATTTGGCAGCACTTCCCATCGCCGCGACCTGCGCGGGCTCGAGGGTGCGGATCACCCGCGCCGGCGCCCCGATGATCAGCGAATGCTCGGGAAATTGCTTGCCTTCCGTGATCACCGATCCCGCGCCGACGATACTGCCGCGGCCGATCCTCGCGCCGTTCATGACGATCGAGCCCATCCCGACCAGCGCTCCATCCTCCAGGGTACAGCCGTGCAGGATGACGTTGTGGCCGACGGTGCAATTCTTTCCGATCGTAAGCGGAAAACCCATGTCGGTGTGGCAGGTCGAGTTGTCCTGCAAATTGGAGTTTTCTCCGATTTCGATCCACTCGTTGTCGCCGCGCAGCACCGCGCCGAACCACACGCTTGCCGAGCTGAACAAGCGGACCTTGCCGATCACGGTCGCGGTATCGGCGATGAAGTAGTTACCGTCGGCGGGGAGTTCGGGCGTCTGCCCGTCAAGTTGATAGATTGCCATGCTTCATTAATCTCCTGGTGGCGGAGATTTTGGCATAGCCGTGTCGTTCAGGCCAGCAATCCGGCGGCGCGCAGCGTCATCAGGAAAAACGTACCGGACATCAGGCTCCAGAATCCTGCGAGGATGGTCGCCAGCATCACCAATTCGAAGCGGCGGCGTTCGATCCGCGCACCGCGCAGCGTATTGCGCATGATGATGAAGGGCGCCGCAAAAACCAGGAAAGGCACGGCGGCGAAGGTCTTCGGCGCCGCGCCCTCCTCCAGCAGTCCGAACCCCGCCGGGCGTTGCGCCAGCGCCTGATATCCGCTGGTCAACACGCCCGCCAGTGCGAAGCCGATGCAAAGGGACAACAGGGAATTCAACGCATCGGGCGACATCGCAAAGCTCTTCCGCTACACCACAGGACCTCCCTTGCTTGGCAAAATTGGCCGCTCGCCGCCACATCATCCTTAAGGAAAGGTTAACGGCGCCGGCTGGAGCCGCGGCTTGCACAAACATCCACCCGCGCGAAATCGTGCGGAAATCCGATGGCGCATGGCATATTCGCAGGTGATTCGGCCGGCCCCTGGACCTAACTCACGATGCTTCGTCCATGACATTGTTTTCGACGGCCCAGCACATTGCACGCGGTTCGCGCGAGCGTTCCCGCGGCCGCATGATCCCGATCGTGCTGGGATGCACGGTCACATCGGCCGCGATGGCTCTGGTCGCCTATTTGCTGTGGCCGACCTGGGGGGCGGACGCTTCAAGCAGTCCGGCGCGGTTGCCGGTCAGTATCGGGGCCCACGCTCTTTAACGTGCCGACCATGGCGATCCGCATGAAGATCCAGCGCCACACCGGGCCGCAGGAGCGCGTCGATCTCGCCTTCAGCTTTCCTTCGCTCGAGCCTCCCGAAGCACCCAAGCATGTCAGCGCTGAGACGATCGAAGAAACGATACAGCCGATCGACCGCATCTTCCTGTCGATAGCGGCGCACCATGACTCGCTGGCACCGGATACCCGCCTGCGCACCATCTATCCGCGATATCTCGAACAGGCCTCGGTACCCGGGCAAGACGGGTTGACGAGGCGCGCATTTCGCGACGGTACGCCCTACAGCAACGAAGACCTGTTCCTTGCCAGCACGCCGAACCTCAACGCCCGTTGCACGCGCGATGGCGCGACGCCAGGAATGTGCCTGAGCGAGCGCCGCATCGACGGTGCCGATCTGACGTTTCGTTTTCCACGAAGCTGGCTGGCGCGATGGCGCGAGGTGGCCAATGCGATGGAACGATTGACGGCACAGTTGCATGGGCAGAAGGGATGAGTGGTCATTTCGGGGCGATGCCAACGGGTCCGCGCAAAGCGCGGCCCGATGACAGGCTCCGCATCGAACCCGGAATCTCGAGATTCCCCGATGTGCAATTGCACATCTGAGGTCTGGTGCTAACGCACCATCCCGGAATGACGGAAACTGGATTGCTTCGTCGCTAACGCTCCTCGCAAATGACGGGGCGAACGGCGAGGCCCAAAAGCCTCAGCCCTGTTCGACCAGGTCGTCCTCGAGGATCGCCATCTGGAACTGAAAGGAGCGGTCGTCGTCCTCGTCATCGACGAACAAGACGCCGATGAATTCCTCGCCGATATACACTTCCGCCGAATCGTCCTTTTTCGGCCGCGGCACCACGCGAATCTTCTGGTTGCCGAACAGACGCTTGAGATAGGCGTCGAGTTTCCTGACTTCCTGGACGTCCACGGCAGTCTCCAATACGATTTGTTTCGGGAGGTTTTTAGGACGAGACGAGGCGAACCGCTAGCCTAACTTTGCAGAAATCGTACACAGCATTCAGATTCAAATGCTTCGCTGATCACAGTCCGATCGCGTTGAGCATCTGATCCATGGTGCGTGACGGCTCGGCGCAGCCGGCCTCGCCGACGATTTTGGCAGGGACCCCCGCCACCGTCACATTGTGGGGCACCGGCCTCACCACCACGGAGCCCGCGGCGATGCGGGCGCAATGGCCGACCTCGATATTGCCGAGAATTTTCGCGCCCGCCCCGATCAATACGCCGTGACGGATCTTGGGATGGCGGTCCTCGTTCTCCTTGCCGGTGCCGCCCAGCGTGACGCCGTGCAGGATCGAGACGTCGTCCTCGATCACAGCGGTCTCACCGCATACGAACCCGGTAGCGTGATCCAGAAAAATCCCGCGGCCAATCCTGGCTGCGGGATTGATGTCGGTCTGGAATACCGCCGATGAGCGGCTCTGCAAATAATAGGCAAAATCCTTGCGGCCCTTCTGATGCAGCCAATGCGCCAGACGGTGGGTCTGCAGCGCATGGAAGCCCTTGAAGTAGAGCAGCGGGTCGATGAAACGCGAGGTCGCGGGATCGCGGTCGTAGACCGCCACCAGATCGGCGCGGAAAGCGTTGCCGAGATCGGGATCCTCGCGCAGCGCCTCGTCATAGGTCTGGCGAATCAAGTCGCCGGACAGCGCCGAATGATCGAGACGTTCGGCGAGGCGATGCACCACCGAATCTTCCAGCCGTTCATGATACAGCACGGTCGAATAGATGAAGGAGGCAAGCTCGGGCTCGCGGCGAACGATGTCCTCCGCCTCGGTCCGCACGCGATCCCAGATCGGATCGAGCGCCGCCAGCTTCGCACCCTGCGGATTGATCTGATGCATTGCCATGCTTGCTCCCGCAAGTTCTGATGGTCGTCATACCTTATAGCACGACGGGCGGACGGCTGTCCCAGGGCGACTTCGGCAAAAAGTGAACCTCAGCCTTGCATTCGAACCGCCGCCAAAGCATTGAAGCGGCACATTTTCTTCATGCCAGCCGAACTCCGCCCTGCCTGAAAACGTCGGCTCAAAGTGGCCCGGAATTCCAGGAAATCAAGCCGTCCGGAACACCAATTACGGGCGATGGGACAAAAAATCCAGCACGCCCTTCTTGTAGACCTTGTCGCCGACCGCCCGCATGTGATCGCGGTTGGGAATGTCGAGCACTTTTGAACCCGGGATGATTTTTCCGAGCGCTTGCGCCGAGCCGGCGATTTCGTCGCTGGTGCCGACCGCGATCAATACCGGCACGGCGATCCCGGCGGCCTCCTCTCTGGTCATCAGGCGCCGCGAGCCGCGCAAGCAGGCCGCGAGCGCCCGGCGGTCGGAGCGGGTCTGGTCGGCGAAAGCGCGAAAGGTCCGTCCGACCGGATCGGTGACTTGATCGAGCGACGGCGCCTCCAGCGCTTCGGCGACGTTTTCGCCGGGCCCGCCGCCCTCGATCAGTCCGATCCCGATGCCGCCGAAAATCGCCGAACGCAGCCGCTGCGGCCGGCGATGCGCGAGCCACGCCGTCATCCGCGCTCCCAGGGAATAGCCCATGATATCTGCGCGCTCGATCTTCAAATGATCCATCAGCGCGCCGACGTCACCGGCCATGGTGCCGATGTGATAGGCTTCCGGGTCATAGAGTTTCGCGGAATCGCCATGGCCGCGATTGTCGAGCGCGATCACGCGGCGGCCGTCTTTCTTGAGTTCCGAAACCCAGGTCGGATAAACCCAGTTCACATTCTTGGTCGACGCAAAGCCGTGGACGAGGACGATCGGATCGCCCTCGCCTTCATCGAGATAGGCAATTTCGACAGCGCCGTTATGAAAACTCGGCATCGGCAATCCATTTTTCCTGGTGATGAAATTCAGCGCGAAGCGCTTCCTCCCGCTCTGGAGAGGGTTTGGGTTGAGCGATCTATCGTTAGGCCGAAACCCCCGCCGCCATCTGCTGTTGCAACCGCCGCGCTTTCTTGCGATCCAGCCACGACTGGGTCAGGCGTTCGGTGGTGGCCTTGATCGACGACAGAAAGCCGAACAGCGCCAGCAGCGCGCCGAACACCCACAGCGTCAGATTGAAGGCGCCGGCCGCCAGCAGCAAGGCGCCGCGGCCCAGCACTTTGAGGATGGCGCGGGTTTGTCCGCCCTTGGACTCCGCAAGCCGTGCGGCCCGAGCAACGTCCTTCGGGCCCTCGGCTATCCTCAGCGTATCCAGCGCGCCACGCATGCCGGCCTTCTCGCTGACGCGCCCGACGTCCTTGGCGAGACGGACCAGCGCTCCGGCCTTCTCGGCGCGGAAGGCGGCCTTTATCGCAGTCACCGTCTGCCCCGGCCGCAACACCGAACCGGACGCAACCGCATTCTGCAGCATCGGCGCGTCGACGATCTGGCGGGCCGAGCGGCCGGCCCATTGCGTGAGCCCCTCGCCCAGCCGTCCGACCTTGCGGGCATCCTTGACCAGCGTGAGACCGGCGCGCACCGGCGCCACGCCGCCGACCGAGATATAGGTCGCCGCGGTCACCGCGAGGCCGGCGGCAGCAAGGCCAAGGATCAGCCGATCGGTATCCTCGCCCATCGCGAGGTGCTTGCCTTCGCGCACCACGTCCCGGATATCGCCGAACACGAACAGATCGCCGGCGATCGTGCCCGACAGGCTCGCGACATCGTCGGCATTTCCGGTCACAAGGCCGGTGGCGAAGCGTTTTGCAAAGTGCGAGGTCGAATTTTGCTCGGCGACGGCATTGCTCACCCGCAGCGCTAACTCGTCGCTGACGGAAATGCTCTTCTCCCTGGCGAGATCGACAAAGCTGTTGGCAAGATCGGCGTCATTTGCGGCAAGCGCCGCCTCGATATTCTCGGCGACCACGGCCTGGTTGTTCCGCAGGGCAGAATCGAGCTGGATATCAGAGAGTTGCGCCGGATCGTCTTGGGCCGCCAGAATTGCGCCGGCGTCGCGCGCATGCGGCCACAGCAGCGCGCAGGCCACCGCGCACAATGTCATACCCGCCAAAGCCGAACCGATCCGCGGCCGTTTCATCCCGAAAACCCGGTATTTCGCTATGCTTAAGATGGTGTGCCGCTTTTAAGACACAACGGCCCCGACGAAAGAAGGGCTTCTCTGGGACGACAAGATTGTGTCGAATTTGCATAGGCAGATGAGTAGCCGGGGCGCTGGGAATCAACTGCACCCGCCAGTATGGTGCGCTGCATTTCTACCATGCGGCGCCTTGTTGTTCGCGTCCCCCGCCCGTGTTGTCCAAGGTGAATACGATGTCCGACCATGTCGTTCCCCATTTTCACAACGATGCCGGCGTCTCCGTCATCGAGATCGGCTCGAAGGAATTCATGTGCGTGGGCGCC